>JACCEB010518441.1_pt1 | contig 11582 bp, 8 predicted proteins | sample 7454761 | NCBI WGS metagenome assembly JACCEB01 (sample SAMN15323454, study PRJNA562643) | freshwater metagenome | isolation source: river surface water | place: USA:Blue River Watershed | collected 2017-08-18 | reverse complement strand
CTATGGCTCCTATGGGTCCTATGGGTCCTATGGGGCCTATGGGTCCTATGGGTCCTATGGGTCCTATGGGTCCTATGGGTCCTATGGGTCCTATGGGTCCTATGGGTCCTATGGGTGGGATGCTTAGTGCATGCGGCCTTCGTCGAGGTCGATGTAGTCGAAGAGGGTTTGGACGTCTGTGCGGTGGGTGAACCCGCCTTCGGCGAGGCGTTGCTGGAGGCGTTCGGAGAGGTCGTCGTTCCAACCGCGTTTGCGCATGCACTCGTTCCAGACGGTCACGAGTTCCTCGTCGGGTTCCCGACCCTGCTCAAAACACCAGGTGAGGAGAGAATCGTCGGATTGGTCTGGGTGCGAGCGGACTTGTTCGGCGAGGGCTTGGTAAGAAACACCGAGGAAGCGAACGCAGCGGAGGTCGAAGCCTCCGCCGAGATTTGCGATGTAGTCCTCAGGTAGGCGTCCTTCGGCGTGGAGACGGATTTTGTCGATCATCCGACCGAAGTAGACGATACCGCCGGTTTTGTCGTGTGGGCTGCGGAGGCCGGTGACGTTCATGGTTAGAGCCCTTTGACTGCCCAGCCTTTGCGGTAGGTTCGTTTGATGCGGCGCGAGGCGTCCTCATTGTTTTTAACCTTCAGCGCAGCGGCGTCCCATTCGAGGAGCGTATTTGGATGGAAGGTGGCGACGCCTCCGAGGAGAACGGCTTCCGTGAGCGGGCCGGAATAGTCGAAGCCGGCGCTGGTGGTTCCTTTACCGAGGATGGCGTCGATGAACTCGTGACGATGGTTGCCGCCGGCGGGTTTTTCGAAGGTGAAGTCTTTGAATTTGTCTGAAGGCACGACGAAGGCCATACCCACGTGGGGTTGGACGATGGCGCCATTGGTTCCGATGAAGATGGATCCTTGGTCGGGAAGTTTTTTGTCGCCGAGGAGCGCGATGACGTCCTGAGGGGGGCGTTTATCGCCATCGTACCAAGTGACTTTGACGGTTTTATCGGCGGTATGTTTTGTGCCGGGGAACACGTATTCGATTTCGGCATTGATGGCCCAGCTCCATTCATTGGGGGCGGGACCGACGCTTTTGACGGAGATGGGGGAGGTGAGTTCGAGGGCGTGGAAGACGGGGTCGTAGATGTGACAGCCCATGTCGCCGAAGGTGCCGGTTCCGAAGTCGAGGCGTTTGCGCCAGTTGCCGGGGTGGTAGGCGCCGTTGACGTAGGGGCGTTCGGCGGCGACGCCGAGCCAGAGGTCCCACGCGAGGCCATCGGGAACGGGGTCAGAGTTGGTGGGTTTCGGGGCGCTGTCGCCCCATTTTTTACTGCTCCACGTGTGGACTTCTTTGATTTTGCCGACCACGCCTGAACGGACGACGACGGGGCAGGCGCGGTAGGCGGCGTCGGAGTGCACTTGGATTCCCATTTGGGTGATGAGTTTCCGTTCACGCGCGTATTCCGTGAGTTTGCGCACTTCGTAAATATTTTGTGCGAGGGGCTTTTGGAGGTAGCAATGGATGCCGAGTTGCATGGCGGCCATGGCTTGGGGGCCGTGCATGTGGTCGGGGGTTCCGATGCTGATGGAGTCGATGTTTTTGGACTCTTTTTCGAGGAGCTCGCGCCAGTCTTGGTAGAAGCGGGCATTTGCGCCGTGCGGGCTTTTGCGAAAGCCCTCGGAGCGTTTCGCATCAACATCTGCGGCGGCGACCATATCAACGGACGGGTGGCTGACGATGGCGCCGATGTCGGCTCCGGCCATCCCTCCGGCGCCGAAGCTTGCGTGGCGAACTCGGCCGCTGGGCGGTGCGGAGATAAGATTGCGGATGAAAGCGGGGGCGACGATTCCGGCGGAGCCGAGGGTCGTCAGGAAGGAGCGTCGGGAGGGGTGAAGAAGGGACATGCTGCAGTTTTAGCAGGAGCGAGGCCAAGCTGAGGTGGGTGTGATCTGGGGGCGAGATTGTGAGGTGGCAATAGGGAGGCATGGATTTAATGTGCTGAGCTATGCCTGAGACGAAACAGCACTGGATCATTAAACAGGAGCCAACGGCGTACGCGTGGGAGACATTTTGCCGAGATGGGCGGACTGCCTGGACGGGGGTGCGGAACTTTCAGGCGCGAAATAACTTGCGATCCATGCGGGTTGGAGATCGGGCGTTTTATTACCACAGTGTTGTGGGTAAGGAGTTGGTGGGTGTGGCCGAGGTGGTTCGAGTGGCGTATCCGGATCCGACGGCCGAAGACGGAGATTGGTCGTGTGTCGATGTCGTTCCCAAGTCGGGGTTGGTGCGGAGGGTTTCGCTGGAAGAGTTGAAGGCTCATCCGGTCTTGAAGGAGATTGCGTTGATTCGTCAGTCTCGCCTGTCGGTGATTCCTATTACTGCTGAGGAGTTTGCAATGATTGTTGAGTTGGCGGGTGGTGTGGCATCGGTATGAGTGGCGAGAGTGCGTTGCGGGCTGAAGTGAGGCGGAGGTTGGATGCTCAGACCAAGCCGCCGGGTTCGCTGGGTTTTTTGGAAGAACTCGTTGCGTGCATGGCTGAGGCCCGTGGCGTGGTTGAGGTGAAGGTTGATCCGGTTGCGGTTGTGATATTTGCGGCGGACCACGGTGTTTGTGTGCGTGGAGTCAGTGCGTATCCGCAGGAAGTGACGCGGCAGATGGTATTGAACTTTGCGCGTAGGGGGGCGGCGGCGTCGGTGTTGGCTAGGGAACTGGGTGTTGGGTTGACGGTGGTGGATTGCGGGGTGGTTGGAGGGCGATTTGTTGAGGTGCCGGAACGGCGCGGATTTCGTTTTGAGGAGGCGCGTGCTGGCGAGGGGACAACAGATTTTTTGGTGGGACCGGCGATGTCAGAAGAGCAGTTTGACGGGCTGTGGGATGCGGGGCGTCGAGTGGCATTGGAGGCGATTGTGGCTGGGGCGGAAACGTTGGTGGCGGGCGAGATGGGAATAGGGAATACGACTTCGGCAACGGCTCTGGCGTGTGGCTTGGGGTTTGGCGATGCGGAGTCGTTGGTGGGCCGAGGAACGGGGGTGGGCGAGGACGGGGTTCTCCGCAAGCGAGGCGTGGTGAAGGAATCGTTGCGTCGGCACGCGCCCGTCCAACCGTTGGCGGGTGTTGCGTTGATGCGGTACTGGTTGTCTTGCGTGGGCGGGTTTGAAATGGTCGCGATGGCGGGCTTTTTTCAGGCGGCGTTGGAAGCGAGAAAGGTTGTTGTGGTGGATGGGTTTATCGCATCGGCTGTGGCTGCTGCTGTCTCCATTGGGTATCCGCAAGTTTCGGGCGGATTTATTTTCGCGCACGTTTCTGGGGAACGTGGACACCGCGTTCTTCTGGAGAGGATGGGCGTGCGCGCGCTTCTAGATCTTGGGATGCGGTTGGGTGAGGCCACGGGAGCGTTGGTGGCGATTCCGTTGCTTCGGCAAGCGGCGGCGCTTTACTGCGGGATGGCTACTTTTAAGACGGCTGGTGTGAGTGACTCATCGGGACTCTTTTGAGAGGGGTTCGTTTACGAGGAGGTGTACGCGGTTTGGCGTGGAGCAGCGCGTTAGGGTTTGAGGTGGGCGACGAAAAAGCTTGTGACGAGTTCGATTGCTTCGTCTGTGGGTTCGTGGAGCGGACGGTTATGCATTCCTATTTTTCCGTCTGAGCCGAGGAGTTGGTAAACTTTGCGGATGTGATTGAGGAGTAACCAACGGTTTGGGGGGTCTTCGCTGCCGCCTGAAACAAAGAAGGGACGTGGGGCCATGAGGGACTGGAGCTCGTGGAGGTCGTGTCCGTTTTTTCGGAGTTCGGCGTAGGGACCTGTCGCGGGGTTTTCTGGGGTTGGGAGGCCGGGTTTGCGTTGTGGGCCGTCGAACACGCGTCCGATGTACCAAGGTTCCCAGTAGTTGATACTTCCGCGATGGTCATCGAATCCGATGCCGGGATCGCTCCAAGCGGCGCAGGCGAACTGTTCATTGAGGCATGCGGAGAACATGGCCCATTTTCCGCCGTAGGAATGGCCGACGATGCCGATGCGAGCTGGGTCGACGTCGGGACGATTTGCGAGGAGGTTTCTGCAGTTGGCGGAGACTGTGGCGAGGAAGGAGAGGGGTTGCCATCCCTGAACGTTGGGTTCGGGCTTCCTCGCGTCACCGCCTGGCGAACCGATGGCGAGCGCCACGAATCCGTGCTCGGCGAGTTGGTGTGCGAAATCGCGATTTGGTTTGGAGCCAAGACCGATTGACGTTTCGGGCTCGTAGAACGGGACAATGACGGCGGGTCGTTTCCCGGCCTTTTTGGGAACGAGAAGCCATGCTTCTTCGAAGCGGTTTGGCATGATTTCGATGCGCACGCGGTGTCGTACGTACGAACCGTTGTCCTCTTCTCTGATGGTCTTTATCTGGGGATTTTCGAGAGGTTTAGGGCCTTCGCCGAGCATGGCTGTCCACGTCCGCAAAAGTTCGCTTTTTCGTTGTGCCCAATCGGCGGCGGATTTCACTGGAGTTCCGTCATCGCGGGTGAGGAGGTCTTTTAGGTTGGCGTATTGGTTCGTGAATATGGCGGGTGGTGTGAGCCATTGGTGGATGCGTGCGGCAGCTCTCTCGTGAGCGGGGTCCTGCTGGGCTTTCGCGTTGACGAGAGTGGTGCTTGCGATCAGCAGCGCGGAAAGGAGCGTTTTCATGACAGAATCGATGGTGAACCGGTTATGCGGTATCCTATTCGCGATGGGTCAAATAGGGATGGAAGGAGTGCGGTTCCGAGCCCTGGTTTTTCGGGAGGGTGTGCAAAACCGGATTCGATGACCACGTTGGTGTCGATGAGTTGTGCGTAGAACGTTCGGATGTGCGCGCGGACGGATTCTTGGAACACGACGTTTGGAACGGCGGTGGCGACGTGGATGCCGGCGAAAAGCGTGAGGGGACCGGTGCAATCGTGCATGGTGGCGGGGACGTTGTACGCTTGCGCGAACTCTGCGACGCGGCGTGTTTCACTGATGCCGCCAATCCAAGTGGGGTCAATCATCGCGTAGTCTGCGGCACCGCGTTCGAGGACGAGTCGGTATTCCTCGCGGGTTGGCAGCATTTCGCTCACGGCAACGGGCAGTCGCGCTTGCTCGCGAAATCGTGCAAGTGAATCAACGTTGTCGATGCGCATGACATCTTCGAGCCAGAGGGGGCGAAGGTCGCGCATGGCCTCTGCGATGCGGAGTGCCGCGGGCAGTTGAAAGAATCCGTGACCGTCCAGCAGGATTTCGATTTTGTCGCCCACGCGATTTCGCACTTCCTCCATTGGACGAACGCATTCCTTGACGGCGTTCCATGGGAGAAAGTTGGGTCCGTATTCGTGGTATGCGCGGTCGAATGTCCAGAACTTCATTGCGGTGTATCCTTCTGCGACGAGTTCTTCGGCGAGGTCGCCTGCAGCGTGGTAGGAAGCCCAGTTATCTTCGAGGGGGCCGGGCTTTCCGATATCGCCGTGTCCGGGCCAGCCTTGGTCGGTTCCGGCGCCTGTTCGGCGTCCATAAGTTGGTCCTCCTGAGCTGTTATAGACGCGGACTTTCTCCCGAGCTTTTCCGCCGAGCAACTGCCAGACGGGGCGTTGGGTTGCTTGTCCGAGAATATCCCACAGGGCGAGATCGATGGCGCTGATGGCGCGGAGCTCTGCGCCGCGACCTCCAAAAGCGGAGCATCGTTCGTAGAAAAAACGCCAGTGGTTTTCTATGGAGAGTGGGTCGGATCCGAGCAAGCGTCGTCCCATCCAATCGTGGATCATTGAGGCTACGGCGTGGGGGGCGTAATAGGTTTCGCCATGGCCGATGAACCCTTGGTCGGTGTGAATCCGGAGCAGGAGGAGTCCCGGCATGATGTCGTCGGGGATGAGGGTCTCGATGGCGGTGATGTGGATGCTGGAGCTGTTTGGGACGGGCTTGGGTTGTGGGGAGATGGTGGCCATGAGGGTTTTCGGAATCGGGTGCAAGGCCCGTGCCCTGTTCCCGCTTTCGCGGCGAAGGCCTCGGGCAATTGGAATCGTCGAAAGGCAATGACGTGGATTCTGCGGGATCGGAGGCCGCTGCGCGGGTACTGGTTGTCGGGTTCCGCTTTTTTGGATGTCGGGCGGCGCGGCATTTCGCGTGCGGCGCAGTTCGAGTGTTGGATCGCGCTGGGCGGATGCGCGGGAGTGAGAAGTCAGGGTGAGGTGACGAGTTCCCGAAGGCGCGCCTCGGAGACGGACTCTGAAGTGCCGAGTTCTTGTGCGAATACGGAGACGCGGAACTCTTCGAGCATCCAGCGGAACCGATCTTCTTGTCCGGCGCGGGGCGAGAGAGCGGCGATGGATTGGATGGATTTTAGTCGTTCGGCGTCTTTGAGCGGTTTGAGGACGGCGCGTTCTGACCGAACTTGCATGGCTTTGATGAATCGAGGCAGATGTTGGATCCAGTTGAAGGGAGTGGTGGCGCAGATGTTTTCTGGGACGAGCCGTGCGAGATCTGTTTCCCAGCCTCGGTAACGGGGTTTGGACTGAAGAAACGATTCTTTTGCTGAGCGGATTGCGCGGATGCTTTCTCCGAGTTGGTACGCGAGTTTAGGAAGGGCTTTGCGCGCGGCGTCGGTGAAGGCGAGGAAGCGCTGGCGATGGAGCGGGTGTGGTGGATGCCAAACCAAGGCGTGTTCGAGGATGCAGGTCAGTGCTGAGTCAGCGAGCGCATCTGGACTTGAGGGGTTGGGTAAATCTGAGCGTGTTGGGAGGGTGAGATTTTCAAATCCCAAACGAGAGAGTGGAGCTCCTTTTGCGGGGCGTCCGCTGTTTTTGAAGGTGTTGAGAAGCTCTCTTCGCAAGTGACTAACATCTTTTTGGAGCAACTGTTCTGCGAGTTTTCGGATGCCGCGAGGGATGTTTAAATCTGCTTCGGTCGCTTTTTTGAAAAGACGGAGATCCACTCCATTTTGGGTGGCGAGGAGTCCGGGAAACGCGAGCACGTCGGTGCCTGCGATTTGCTCCACTACGATGGACGCTGGAACGTCCCCGAAGTCCCAGTCCTTGAGGTTGAGTTTCTCGGACTGCCGAGCTAGGCGAGTCCAAGCGGAGGTTCGGTGATCGATGGCGTCTAGGCTTTTTTGGATGAGCGAGAGGTCTCTGCCTGCGGCGACGGCGCGATTCTCTCGATCGACGACTTCGATGCGAGGGGTGAGGTGGGAGGGTAACGCGGTGTTGTTCCAAGTATCTGGGCTTAAGGCGATTCTGTAGGTTTTGGTAATGAAGTGGGCGAATGCGCGGAAGAAGTTTTCGCGGCCTGGGTCGAAGTTTTGAGCGATGTGTTCCGCTTTTTCTTCGAGGGGAGAGAGTTCGCGGCGGACGGTTTTGGGGAGAGCGCGGAGTAAGTGGAGCGCGATTTCGGATCGGAGCCCGGGAACCATCCACTTGATTTGGGCATCCGAGAGGGAGGGGGCGACGGGAAGCGGCACGGTGAGAGTGACGCCATCGGTCTCTTCGCCGGGTTTGAAGCGGTAGTGCAAAGGAATCACGGTGTTTCCGAAGGCGACTTGATCGGGGAAGAGGGACGCGTCGTAGCCGTCATCGGCTTGTCCGAGCAGGTCGCGTTCGTGAATGACGCAGAATGATTTGTCCTGAGCGCATTTGGGACGCGCGAAGCGTAGCAGGTCGTGGATGCTGGAGAGGTTGGGGAGTCGGGCTTGGTAGAAGGCGTAGAGTGCCTCGTCGAGGTCGAGGGCTCGGTGGTGTCGAACGCGGGTGAGTCCGTTTTCGACTTTCTCGCGGGTTTTCAAGTTTTCGGCGGGGAAAGGTAAGGGAATGGATGCGTCGCCGGCGACGAGTGCGGAGCGGATGAAGATTTCTTTTGCATGCTCGGCGTTCACTTTCCCGTAGTCCGAGTGTTTGCGGGATAGTTCCATGCCTTGGAGGAGGATACGTTCGAGGGTGAGAACGCGTTCTGCCTTCCGGTTCCAGTGCGGTTCGGTGAAACGAGATTCGCACAGGTGGCGTCCGATTTCAGCGGCCCAGAGCGGGTCGATGGCGGCGTTGGTTCGCGCGAAAAGTTGCGAAGTTTCGACGACTTCTGCTGCCATTATCCATTCGGGTTGGCTGGGATTTTTTGTTCGATCGGAGGTGTGAGAATCGACTGGGGAGTTGTTTTTTCGGTCAGGTTTGGTGGTTCGATGGAAGAGGGATGATCCGGGGAAGAGCGAGAGGATGCGGTTGCCTGAGGCTTTGTAGCGGTTGCGCTCTTCGCGTTTTGCGAGTTGTCCGAGCAGTCCGGTGAGGATGGCTCGGTGGATGCCTCGGTAAAGGGGGGCGTGGAGTGGGGAAGCGGATTGCTTCGAACGCTGGCCTGAATCGTCGTTTTGATGCGGAGCGGGTTGCTGCGGTTCGGGTTGCAATCGGGTTTCGTGATCCGGGAACACCTCTGCGAGTTGCTGCCGCAGGTCGCGCCATTCGCGCATCCGGTTGAATGAGAGAAAGTTTTGTTTGCAGAACTTTCGGAGTGCGTTGTTTGAGGATCGGCCTGTCTCCTCTGGTGATGCGCGCCAGAGAGTCAGAAGGGTTAGAAAATCAGAGAGTGGGTGTTCGAAGCGTTGATGGGCGGTTCTGGCGGATTCGATGGCGTCTTCGGGACGTTCGCGCGGGTCGGGAATGCTTAGACCTGCGGCGATCACGAGGACCTCTGGGAGGGATCGTTCCTCTCTGGCTTGAAGGAGCATTCGGCCAAGTGTCGGATCGAGAGGAAGTCTTGCGAGTTCTAGTCCGAGACCGGTGAGATGGTTTGTCTCGTTGATTGCACCGAGTTCGTGGAGGAGTCGGTAACCCGATCGAATGGCAGCGGTTTGCGGAGGGGAGAGAAAGGGGAATGTTTCAATCTCACCGAGTCCGAAAGCCTTCATTCGGAGAATAACTTCTGCGAGATTGGCGCGCTGGATTTCGGGCTGGGTGAATGGAATCCGCTTTTCGAAATCGTCTTTGGAGTAGAGGCGAATCGCGATGCCATCGCTGATACGTCCAGCCCTACCTGCCCGCTGGTTAGCACTGCTTTGTGAGATGTCCTCGACGGGGAGTCGTCTCGTGCGAGTTCGCGGGTTGTAGCGACTGATGCGTGCTAATCCGGTGTCGATGACATAGCGGATACGCGGGAGGGTCAGTGAAGTTTCTGCGACGTTGGTGGAGACGATGACGCGCCGTGCAAGTCCGGGCGAAAAGATACGTTGCTGATCACCGGAAGCCATTCTTCCGAAGAGGGTAAGGACTTCGGTGCCTCGTCCGAGTCGCCCTTCGAGGAGGTCTCTGGTCTCGCGGATATCGCGTTCGGTGGGCATGAACACGAGGATGTCGCCATCGGAAGATTCGATGAGAGATTCTTCAACGGCTTGAACCGCGTTGATGACGTGACTCGGACCATCTGTGTCGTTTTCGAGAGGGAAGGAGTCTGCGGGGCGGTACCGGATTTCAACGGGGTAAGTGCGTCCAGAGACTTCAATGATGGGCGCATTATTGAATGCTTCGGAGAATGATTTGGTGTCGATGGTGGCGGATGTGATGACGAGTTTGAGGTCGTGCCGCCGTTTGAGGAGTTGGGTGAGGTGTCCGAGGAGGAAGTCGATATTGAGTGAGCGTTCGTGGGCCTCATCGATGATGAGGGTTGAGTAGGTTCGGAGTTCTGGGTCTGACTGGAGCTCTGCGAGGAGGATTCCGTCGGTCATGAATTTGATGAGCGTTTCGGGCACGGTGTCATCGGCGAATCGCATTTTGCATCCGACTTCGCGGCCCCATGCGACGCCGAGTTCTTCGGCGACGCGGCGTGAGATGCTGAGGGCTGCCACGCGACGGGGTTGCGTGCATCCGATTTTTCCGTGCTCTGCGAGTCCTGCTTCCAAGCAGATTTTGGGAAGTTGGGTTGTTTTTCCGGAACCCGTTTCGCCGGCGACGATGACGACTTGAGAGGAGCGGAGTGCCGCGAGGATTTCATCCCGCTTTGCGGATACGGGGAGGTCTTCGGGGTAGCGAATTCGGAACATGGAAAGTGTGAGAGTGTATCCTGAGACATCCGGCGGAGAACAGCGTGGGCTGGATGGGGTGCCTTTGAGGGGTTGCGGATTACTGGCGGTTCATGAGGGGGAGGGAGCCAGCGTGAGGCATGGAATGTTTTCTGCGCGGCGAGTGCGCATGCGTGCGTTTTTCAAGCTCAGGGAAGTCTTAGGGTTGGTGGTCGCGGTTGTTGGGGTGGGTTATGCTCTTGTGGGTGTGGCTGACGCGGGTGGTGCGTTGAGCAATCGGCATGTGGTTCTTATTTCGATTGATGGATTTCCTGCGGCTTCTTGGAGGGATCAGTCTATTCCGTTGCCGAACTTGCGGCGGTTGGCGGAGCGGGGTGCAGTGGCGGACGCGATGGGGGTTTCGAATCCGTCCATCACTTGGATTAACCACACCACGTTGGTGACGGGGGTGACGCCTCGGCGGCATGGGGTATTGGGGAACGGGTTGCATATGCGGAGTGCGACGGGTGGGCCGGTGCGGATTGAGCAGTGGGTGGATCGTTCAAAGATGGTTTTTGCGCCAACCGTTTATGATCAGGCGTTTTATCAAGGGTTGACGGTGGGCGAGGTGGATTGGGTGGCGATCAAGAATGCGGGGACGGTGCATTGGAGTTTTCCGGAGATTCCTGATGCTGAGGGTGCTTTGGAGGGCGAGATGATTCGTGCGGGGAAGCTTACGTCCGAGGAGGTGGGCTGGATGAAGCCGGGAGCGGGTCGGAAATCGCCTTCGTTCATGGATGCGCTCTGGAATCGTGCTGCGTGTTATTTGATTGAGACGCACCGGCCGAACCTGCTGATGCTCCATTATTTGAACACGGACGCTTCACATCATGCTTCGGGGCCGGGGTCTGCAGCGGGGGCGACCGCGTTGGCTTATGCGGACCGATTGGTGGGGGATGTTGTGGAGTCGGTGCGTCGTGCGGGCATTGAGGAGCGGACGACGTTTGTGATCACTACGGATCACGGGTTCAAGCGGGTTGAGAAGGTGATTTATCCGGGGGTTGTGCTTCGGCAGAAGGGTTTGGCGGAGGTGTTTGGTCAGAAGTTTGTGGGTGGAGACGTGTCAACGCTTCCGATGGGCGGGATGTGTTTGGTGTTTGTGAATGAGCCGACGCGAAAGGCGGAGTTTGCGCCGAAGATTCGTGAGATTTTCGGGTCGTTGGAGGGGATTGCAGAGGTGGTTGATGCGGACGATGCGCCGAGGTTTGGGATGCCGACGGCGGCGGAAAATGCGGGGATGGGTGATTTTATTTTGTTTGCGAAGAGTGGGTACGCGTTCCAACCGGGTGCGGTTGGGGACGTGGCGGTGGCGGTGAGCCAGAACTACCGTGGGACGCACGGGTATCGTGCGGATGATCCGGAGTTGGACGGGATTTTTTTGGCGGTGGGATGTGGTGTGAAGTCTGGCGTACGGCTGGGTCGGATTTCGAATCTGGATGTTGCGCCGACGGTGGCGCGGTTGTTGGGGATTCGAATGGAGGGGGTTGAGGGGAAGGTGTTGGAGGGCGCGCTGAAGGAGTGAGTGTGTTTGTTGGGAAAGGCTTTGAAAGGAGTGGTGAATGGCGTTT
>JACCEB010918076.1_pt1 | contig 11583 bp, 9 predicted proteins | sample 7454761 | NCBI WGS metagenome assembly JACCEB01 (sample SAMN15323454, study PRJNA562643) | freshwater metagenome | isolation source: river surface water | place: USA:Blue River Watershed | collected 2017-08-18 | reverse complement strand
TCAACAGAAGGACGGTTTACCTCGTGCCAGTACCAAAGCGAAAGATGTCTCGTTCGAAGACACGTTCACGTCGAAGCATGTGGAAGACAACTGCCGCAGCTCTTGCAAATTGCCCACAGTGCCAGCAACCAAAGTTGCAGCACACAGCATGTCCAACATGCGGTACATATAACCGCCGCCAAGTTATAGACATCTGATCGAAGGCTTGTTCTGTTCCCTGAACTCTCGAAAGCACTTGGCGTTGAGGTTGATCCACAACTCCTCGAGTTAGCATTAACTCACCGCTCGTTTGCTTATGAAAATGGTTCAACGTTAACCAACGAGCGCTTAGAGTTTTTGGGAGATTCAGTACTTGGACTCGTCGTTACTGAAGAGCTCTATCTTCGCTATCCCGATTTAGATGAGAGTCGGCTATCTCCACTTCGTTCTGGAATAGTAAATATGCGTGCGTTGGCAGATATTGCTCGCACACTGGAACTTGGAAAGTACATCCGCCTTGGAAAGGGCGAAGAAGTCACAAATGGTCGTGACAAGAATTCATTATTGGGCGATGCGCTAGAGGCGTTGATAGGCGCGATCTACATTGATTGCGGATTTGAAACAGCATCCAGCGTTGTCCAGCGTCTTATCAAAAGTACCCTCGAGGACGCGATGGCTAAGGGTGCGGGCCTCGATGGAAAAACTGCCCTACAAGAGCTCGTTGCATCTCTAGGTAAGGGAACCCTCGAGTATGTAGTTACTGAAAGCGGCCCAGATCACGATAAGTCCTTCACCGCCACCGCTGTGGTCGGAGGAGTCGAAATTGCGCAAGGTGAAGGAAAAAGTAAGCGTGAAGCCGAGCAAGCCGCGGCCCGTAGTGCCTACGAAAAATTGAGCGCATAAACCGATAGGTTTACCCACGTGTATCTGAAGAGTATGACCCTCAAGGGCTTTAAGTCCTTTGCCTCAACGACGACTCTTCACCTCGAACCTGGCATCACCTGTGTGGTTGGACCCAATGGCTCTGGAAAATCTAACGTCGTCGATGCCCTTACTTGGGTTATGGGTGAGCAAGGAGCAAAGTCACTTCGCGGCGGAAAGATGGAGGATGTCATTTTCGCCGGAACTTCAGGGCGTGCTCCACTAGGCCGTGCAGAAGTTTCATTGACGATTGATAACTCAGATGGTGCACTGCCAATTGAATTTAGCGAAGTAACTATTTCGCGCATACTTTTCCGCAACGGCCAAAGCGAATATCAAATTAATGGCGAAGCGTCTCGACTTCTAGATATTCAAGAGTTGCTCAGTGACTCGGGTATCGGTCGCGAAATGCACGTGATCGTTGGCCAAGGTCAGCTTGATGCGATCTTGATGGCAACTCCTGAAGAGCGCCGCGGATTCATCGAAGAAGCTGCAGGCGTGCTTAAGCACCGCAAGCGTAAAGAGAAGGCGCTACGCAAGCTCGACTCGATGCAGGCAAACCTTGCACGCGTTCAAGATCTCACCGTTGAACTTCGTCGCCAGCTCCGCCCATTGGGTAAGCAGGCAGAGGTTGCAAAGAAAGCTGCAACGATTCAAGCCGATCTACGTGATGCCAGGTTGCGACTTCTAGCTGATGACTTTATTAATTTATCAAAGACCCTTGATGCCGAAGTTGCAGATGAGACCGCATTACGCGCTCGCCGGTCTGAAGTGGAAGCAGAGCTCGAAACAACTCGTCGTCGTGAAGAGTCTCTCGATGCGCAATCTGCAGTTGAAAGCCCGCTACTCATTCAAGCGCAAGAGAACTTCTATTCACTTTCAGCACTTCGTGAAAAGTTCCGCGGAACTCAATCACTTGCTCAGGAACGTTCCCGCTTCTTAGCAGAAGAGGCCGAGGAAGCTCGCAATGCAGGACGTGATCCAGAAGCGCTCGAACGTGAGGCACTGATTCTGCGCGAAGAAGAAAATGCGCTACGTGCAAGTGTTGAAACTGCGCGTGCACATCTGGCTCACTCGACAGAAGAGCTAGCAAGTGCTGAAGCAGCGCTTAAGAGTGAAGAAGATAAAATTGCGGCAGCCCTTCGAGCAATTGCAGATCAACGCGAAGGTACAGCTCGACAAGAGGGTCATATTAAATCTCTTGCTGCACGCCTGGATGCGATCGCCGAAGAGATCTCTCGCCTTACCAAGGCACGCGATGAAGCTCAGGCACGGGTTGATAGCGCATCCCGCGAGTACTCCACTCTTGAGATGGAGATTGCTGGTGCTGATGCAGGTGAACAAGGTCTTGATTCACTCTTTGAGCAAGCAAAGCGTGAACTAGACGTTGCGAAGAAGAAGCATTCAGATCTGATCGATCAAGAACGCAGCACTGAGCGTGAGAAGAATGCAACAGAGTCAAAGCTTGAGGCTATGCGCATTACTTCGAGTAATCGAGATGGTGGCGCTGCACTTGTGCGCGACTCTCGTGGAATCTCAATCCTAGGATCTATCGCATCTCTTATTCGCATTGATGCTGGATGGGAAGCAGCAACAGCATCAGCGCTGGGATCATTGGCTGATGCAATCGTTGTGCGCGACCTCAATTCAGCTGTGAGTGCGCTTACAACTCTGCGTAGCGAGAACTTGGGACAGGCGGATGTCCTTGTTCATGATGGAAATAGCGCACCGGCTTTGGCGATTCCTCAGGGTTTGACGCCGCTCTTGCAGCATATTCACACAAGTGAGATTGATGATCTCCTGACGTCTCTACTTGCAACAACAGTCGTGGCAGATGATGCCCGCGCAGCCCAAGATATTCTGCGTAGCCATCCACAGTTAACTGTTGTTACTCGAGATGGTGATGTCCTGACAAGCAAGCGAGTACGTGGTGGATCTCAATCTTCTTCGTCGCTCATCGAGATCAACGCTCTCATTGAAGAACTCTCAACTAAATTAGAAGGTCTCAATCACGAGTGCAATCGCCTCACATTTGAAATTTCAACAGCCGTTCATGAAGTAGAGGCTAAGCAAGGTGCATTTGATGTAGCTCTATCCCAGCTCAATGAATCAGATGCACGTATTGCCGCAATCACTGAAGCGCTTGCAGTGTCGGGTCAGAATATGAAGTCAGCTAGCGCTGAAGTAGAACGACTGAACGTGGCGATCGCTGAGGCGACAAGCGCTAAATCTCGTGATGAAAATGAATTGCGCGTTGCTACCGAACAATTACAGCATCATGGAGAAATTTCAGAGCCTGATCATCAGCTTGCTCAAACACTTCGCCAAAAAGTTTCTCAAGCCCGTACAACAGAAGTGGAAGCACGCCTTGCTGTGCGCACTAGTGAAGAGCGAGTTGATTCACTTGCAGCACGCGCGCAAGCGCTCGAAGATGGTGCGCGCGCCGAGCGTGAGGCATCAGAGCGAGCTGTTTCTCGTCGCGGTGCACGTGCACGTGGTGCCTTGATTTCTCAGGCTATTGCAGAAGCTGCATACGAAGCGTTGATTCACATTGAACGTTCAATCGCAAAAGCATCTGCCGAACGCTCACGACTTGAAAGTTCTCGAAGCGATCGCGAAGGTGAGACGCTGACAGTGCGTGCTCGCAGCCGTGAGCTCACACTCGAACTTGATCAACTGACGTCAAGTGTCCACCGCGATGAGATCGCACGAGCAGAACAACGTATGCGTATTGAAGCGCTAGAGACCAAGGCGGTAGAAGAACTCGGAATCGACGTTGCAACTCTGGTGAACGAATACGGTCCAGATAAAGATGTTCCAACATTTATCGAGACCGAAAGTGGCGAGATCGTTGCAACCGAAATGGTTCCTTATCGTCGCGATCAACAAGAGAAGCGTCTTGCTGCTACAGAGCGTTCACTGACCCTCCTTGGCAAGATCAACCCACTTGCTCTCGAAGAGTACAGCGCGCTAGAAGAGCGCTTGAAGTTCTTAGCTGAACAACTCGAAGATCTTAAAAACACCAAGAAGGATTTGCTCGACATCATCAAGGAAGTCGACGATCGCGTTCAGCAGATCTTTATGGAAGCTTACGAAGAGACAGCAAAGCAATTTGCGGAGATCTTCCCTCGTCTGTTCCCAGGCGGAGATGGTCGCCTGATTTTGACCAACCCAGATGACCTGTTGAACTCAGGTGTCGATGTTGAAGCGCGACCTCCTGGAAAACGCGTCAAGCGTCTCTCACTTCTCTCAGGTGGTGAAAAGTCACTCACCGCAGTGGCGATGCTCGTAGCGATCTTTAAGTCTCGACCAAGTCCGTTCTACGTCTTGGACGAAGTTGAAGCAGCTCTCGATGATGTAAACCTTGGTCGCCTGCTCGGAGTACTCGAAGAACTCCGCGAAAGCTCACAGCTCATCATCATCACGCACCAAAAGCGCACGATGGAGATTGCAGATGCTCTCTATGGCGTGACCATGCGCGGCGATGGAGTGACAGAAGTTATTTCTCAACGCTTGCGCGAATCCGAAAACGCATAATTTAAGGTTGCCTCGATGGGTTTATTCGGAAAACTCGTTGCAAAACTTTCACGTTCCTCAATCACTCCACTGGATTGGGATGAAGCTCGCAAAGAACTCCTTGCATCAGATTTAGGTCCCACTCTGGTCGATGAGGTTATTGCCTCGGCAAAGAAGTTACGAGCAGAGGATGCCCATACTGGTCTCACATCAATACTCACTGGGATATTAAGTTCTCAATCCCGCGAGATCAATTACCAGAGTCCGCTCTCCGTTTTTCTCATTGTGGGTATTAATGGAACCGGAAAAACCACTTCAGCTGCCAAATTAGCAAACGTTCTCCATGGAAATTCACGATCAGTCGCACTCGCAGCCGCGGATACATTTCGCGCAGCAGCTGTTGATCAGTTGCAGACGTGGGGTAGGCGAATCGGAGTCGATGTCATCACAGGAAAAGAGCAATCTGAACCAGCCTCGGTTGCATTTGATGCAGCAACATTTGCTAAAGAGAACAACCGTGAAGTTTTGATCGTCGATACTGCTGGGCGTTTACATAACAAGAGTGATTTGATGAATGAACTCGGTAAGGTAAAGCGCGTAGTTGAAAAAGTTGCACCTGTTGCTGAGGTTCTGCTTGTTATCGATGCAACGACTGGGCAGAACGCTATGGCGCAGGCAAAAGTTTTTAGCGAAGCGGTAGCTGTAACGGGTTTGATTGTTACCAAGATGGATGGCAGCGCCAAAGGCGGGGTCGCCCTTGCTATCGAGGCCGAGCTCGGAATTCCCATTAAATTTATCGGCACAGGGGAGTCAATCGAGGATTTCGCGCCCTTTGAGCCTGCTGCCTACATCCAATCCCTGCTCGACGCCTGAGCCCCCCCCACTTACGTAACCAAGATGTAACACAAGTCCGCGTTTTGTGACCATTTCTTAACTTCATTTCCGACTGGCTGTAATCACCCCAGAGCATCTTGTGCCCATACCAAAGACCTCAAGGGCGAGGCTTCTTTTACACGATAAGAAAAGGTAGATCTGTATGGAAGAGATTGTTCTTAACCCAGGAGATACAGCTTGGATGCTCATTAGCACTGGACTTGTCACGCTGATGATTCCAGGTCTGGCTCTATTTTACGGTGGCATGGTTCGCGTAAAGAGCGTACTCAATATGATGATGATGTCATTTGGCGCGCTAGCACTTGTATTCGTGCTTTGGATTGCTTATGGATTCTCTATGGTCTTTGGCGATTCAGTTGACGGCAAGGGTCTAATCGGAGATGTAGGAGAATTCCTTTTCCTTAACGGATTAGATAATTCAACTTCTTTGATTGGAACAATTCCAGCGGTTGTCTTTATCGCCTTCCAAGGAATTTTCGCCGCCATTACGGTCGCACTGATCTCAGGTTCCATTGCAGATCGTGCAAAGTTTGGTGCATGGATGGTCTTTGCAGGAATTTGGGCAACATTGGTTTACTTCCCAGTCGCACACTGGGTCTTTGCTTTTGATGACTTTGTTGCAAAAACGGGTGGGTGGATCGCCAATGATTTAGGCGCACTCGACTTTGCTGGTGGAACCGCTGTACACATCAATGCTGGTGCAGCTGGCTTAGCTCTTGCACTGATTCTTGGAAAGAGAATTGGATTCGGAAGAGTTCCGATGCGTCCTCATAGCTTGCCGTTGGTAATGCTTGGCGCTGCTCTTCTCTGGTTTGGTTGGTTTGGATTCAATGCCGGATCTGCAGTTGCATCTAATGGAACAGCTGGTCTAGCTCTCCTCAACACAATCGGAGCTACAACTGCGGCGGTGCTCGCATGGCTTCTCGTTGAGAAGGTAAGAGATGGACATGCAACAAGTCTCGGTGCCGCATCTGGAGTTGTCGCCGGACTCGTAGCAATCACTCCAGCGTGCGCTGCTGTCAATGCAAGCGGAGCACTGATTATTGGTGCAGTTGCTGGAGCACTTTGCGCACTTTCAGTTGGTCTGAAATTCAAGTTTGGCTACGACGATTCACTTGATGTTGTTGCAGTCCACCTCGTAGGTGGAATTGTTGGAACCGTCATGATCGGATTCGTCGGAGTTGAGGTTGGACTATTCGATGGTGGCGGTACAGAGCAGTTAATCAAGCAAGTTATCGGAGCGGGTGCAGTCCTTGCCTACTCCTTTATCGCAACTTTGATTATCGGCAAGATTATCGATCTTACGATTGGATTCAGGATTTCTGGAGATCAAGAAACTGCAGGAATCGATCTAGCCGTTCACGCCGAACGTGCTTATGAGTTATCCGACAACAGCCAAGGCAGCGTCCTTGCAAACTCAAAGGGGGCTTAACCATGAAGCTAATTACAGCAATTCTGAAGCCATTTAAATTAGATGATGTGAAAGATGCCCTTCAGGCAGCTGGCATCACCGGCATGACAGTCTCCGAGGCAAGTGGTTTCGGTCGCCAACGTGGACATACAGAGGTTTATCGCGGTGCGGAGTACACAGTTGATCTCGTACCTAAGGTTCGCCTCGAAGTGCTCGTAAACGATGCAGATGTCGAAAGCGCACTCGAACTTATAGTAAAGACCGCATCTACCGGATCTATCGGCGATGGAAAAGTCTGGACGACATCAGTTGAACAAGTAATTCGAGTTCGCACAGGCGAACGAGGATCAGATGCAATCTAGCGCGCACTCTGCGTCTAGGGCTTTACAGTAGCGAAGTGAGTACTCGAGAGCGTCGGGAGAGATCTGACAGAAGTGATTCCGTGATCACTTCTCTCTTTGATTCACTTGGCAATCTCTCAAGGGGGGTAAGTGTCGCCGCGGTCGGAGGTTTCGGCCGCGGCGAACTCTCGCCCGGATCAGATCTAGATCTTCTAATTCTTCATAAAAATAAATCAGAATCCGATCTACTGGAAATTACAAATACTCTCCTTTATCCACTCTGGGATAAGGGATTTAAGGTTGATCACTCTGTTCGAACTCTCACGCAGAATCGTGATGCAGCAGAGAAGGATCTTCGGGTGGTCATGGGCCTTCTCGATATCCGCTTGATCGCAGGAGATGCTGATTTAGTTGCAGCAGCACAGAGCGATTCAATTCATCTTTGGCGCAAGGATTCTTCTAGATATCTGCCGGAGCTGAAAGAGAGTATGAAAATTCGCCATGAAAGAAGTGGCGAGCTCGCGTACTTGCTTGAACCAGATCTTAAGGAAGCGCGAGGTGGCTTACGCGACATTAACTCTATTCGTGCAATTTCTCTCAGCGGAGCAGTTGTTCCGTCAATCGAGCGTATTGCGATGGCAGAGAGCACGATCTTGAAAATTCGTGATTGCCTCCACTCAGTTACCAGCAACTCAAAAGATCGACTCTATTTCCAGGAACAAGACAAAGTCGCGGAGAATCTTGAATATGTGGATGCCGATGCTTTGATGGCTGATTTAGCCAAGTCTGCTCGCTCAGTTGATTACATTCTCAGTTCCATCTGGCATAGCGTTGAGCATCGCGGAAAAGATCGTTCCGGACGATTTATGAAGAAAGTGAGAATCACGCAACTCTCACCCGAAATCAATATTTCTCACCAAGAGGTCGGCTTGAGTATTGATGCACCGGTTGCTACTGATCCAACACTGGCATTTAAAGTTGCAGCAGCCGCAGCCCAGGTTGGTCTGCCACTTTCTTTAGACACTTGCTTACGTCTTGGTGAAAGTGCGCCACAAATTTCAACACCATGGCCACGGGTAGCCCGTGAAAACTTCATCTCTCTCATCGGTGGCGGTCAATCCATGATTGCTGTCTGGGAAGCCTTTGAGCAAGAAGGAATTATCACTTCGTGGTTTCCAGAGTGGCAGGTAGTGAGTTCATTACCGCAACGAAATGTTCTCCATCGCCACACAGTTGATCGCCATATGGTCGAGACTGTTGTTCATGCAAGTGCACTTACTCGAATGGTTCACCGACCTGATCTCTTACTGTTCGCAGCACTCTTTCATGATATTGGTAAGGGAAGCCAAGAGGATCATTCAACTTTGGGTGCACAGCTCATTGGACCAATTGCGGCCAGAGTTGGATTCGATGCTCACGATCAGCAGACTTTAAAGATCTTGGTGGAACAACACTTGCTTCTTTCGGCTACTGCCACGCGTAGAGATCTCGATGACCCTGTGACTATTGCCTCTGTTCTTGCACTCATTCCAGATTTAGAGACGCTTGAACTATTGCACGCCTTGAGCATCGCAGATGGTGAAGCTACCGGGAAAGCAGCGTGGTCTGAGTGGAAGGCGAACTTGGTTGCCGATTTGGTAGACCGAGTGCGAAATGCGATGGTCGATGACACGATTGCGCCACAACCTGAACTCACAGAAAAGCAGAAGGAGTTTGCTGCAACAGGTCAACTCACAATTTCTGTTGAAAAACGTGAACACGATTATTTAATCGATATTGTGATTCCCGATAGATCGGGTCTGCTTTCTTTAGTCTCTGGAGTCCTTAACGTTTTGCGCCTCGATGTTCGTTCGGCACGAACAAAAACTGTTAACGATTGCGCAGTAATGCAGTGGGTCGCTATCGCCGATCCTCACGCCCCAGAAATCACCGAAGATATTCTCAAGCGCCAGATTTTGCTTGCTATAGAGGATGGTCGAGCACTCGCAGAACGAATTCAGGGACGAATAAGTGCCTATGCAACCCTGCCATCGATTCCTGTGCCCGCACCAGTTGTTGAGACATTTACAGATGGGGCAACCGATGCAACCATCATCGAGATTCGAACCCACGATAGACCTGCCCTGCTATTTAATATTGGTGACGTCATCACCCAGTGCAATGTGGATATTCGATCGGCAATTGTGACCACACTGGGTGCCGAGGCCATCGACACTCTCTATCTTCGTGAATTTGGCGGGGGAGCACTGGCAGGTGACCGGGTCGCCGAAGTTTCCGGCAAGGTCAAGGCCGCCCTTCTCAAGTAGAGTGCGCTCACTATGTTTGAGTCGCTCACAGGAAAATTTACACAGGCATTTTCTGCACTTCGCTCGCGCGGAAAGATTACCTCTGCCGATATTGATCAAGCCGCAGATCAGATTTACCAGGCACTCCGAGAGGCTGATGTTGCACTTGGTGTAGTTGAGAGCTTTGTTGCAAAGATTAAATCAAGGTCTCTAGAAGCACTGCCTGCTCTTCAATCTGGCTCCAATCAAGCGCAAGCGATCTTTGAAATAGTGAATGCAGAACTCATAGAAATTCTTGGTGGCCAAGCACGCCGAGTACGTCTTGCGAAGAATCCACCAACGGTAATCATGTTGGCAGGTTTGCAAGGTGCTGGAAAGACAACACTTGCTGGAAAACTTGCAAAGCACTTCAAAGATTTAGGTGACACACCACTCTTGGTTGCATCAGATCTGCAGCGCCCAAATGCGGTCAACCAGTTGCAAATTGTTGGTGAGAGTGTCTCCGTCCCAGTTTTCGCACCTGAACCAGGCAACGGTGTGGGAGATCCAGTTTCGGTTGCACAGGCTGGTGTGAAATTCGCGCAATCCAAGTTATACAACATCGTCATTGTTGATACCGCAGGAAGACTCGGTGTTGATGAGGAGATGATGAAGCAAGCTTGTGAGATTCGAGATGCCATCTCTCCTGATGAAATTCTCTTTGTAGTTGATGCGATGATCGGTCAAGATGCGGTCAAAACAGCACAAGCATTCAAAGTTGGTGTTGGTTTTGATGGCGTTGTTCTCACTAAGTTAGATGGCGATGCACGTGGTGGAGCAGCTCTCTCAATCACAGCGCTCACTGGCAAACCCATCATGTTCGCCTCAACTGGTGAAAAGCTCTCTGATTTCGATCTCTTCTATCCAGAACGTATGGCTTCACGCATTCTTGGAATGGGCGATGTCGCAACCTTGGCCGAACAAGCAAAGAAAGCTCTCGATGGAGAGTCATCAGCCAGGCTGGAAGAGAAGTTCATCAAGGGAGAAGATTTCACGCTAGAAGATTTCCTTGAGCAACTTGAAGCGATGTCGAAGATGGGTTCCATGGGCAAGTTATTAAGCATGTTGCCAGGAGCTGGTGCAATGAAGAAGCAGATTGAAAATTTTGATGAAGGTGAGATTGTGCGCACGAAAGCGATTGTTCAATCGATGACGCCTAAGGAACGTAATGATCCGAAGATTCTTAACGGTTCAAGGCGCGCGCGAATCGCGGCAGGATCAGGGCGAAAAGTTCAAGAAGTAAATGCTCTCGTTGACAAATTCTCCGCTGCACAGAAAATGATGAAGCAGGTGAGAAACGGTGGAGGCATGCCCGCGGGAATGGCCCTTCCTCCAGGTGTCCCAGGGATGCCACCGATGCCCAAGAAAATGGCCCCGCCTGCTAAAAAGAAGTCACGATCAGGAAATCCAGCCAAGAGAGCGGCCGAAGAGAGCTCTTGATTTTGGATCGAGGGGCTCACATGGCAAGATTGGCCTCCTGTTACGGGGCCCTCTACCCCCGAAACATCCACATCCATCGTTGGATCTTTGCGCTGGGCACCCCGCTACAGCTACGAGATTGAACACATATTTTTAGGAGCACCACTGCTTTGGCTACAAAAATTCGTTTAATGCGCATGGGCAAGATTCGTACACCGTTCTATCGCATCGTTGTTACCGACTCACGCAAGGCACGTAACGGTCTATCAATCGAAGAGATTGGTCGCTACGTTCCAGGACAAGAGCCATCAATTATTGAAGTGAACTCAGAGCGCGCTCTCTATTGGTTAGGCGTTGGCGCACAAGCATCTGAAGCTGTAGAGGCAATTCTTAAGGTCACAGGAGATTGGCAAAAATTCAAGGGTCTTCCAGGAACCGAAGGAACACTTCGCTTTGCAGCTCCAAAGCCACACAAGAGCGTTGCTTATGAAGCTGCAGTTAAGTCTGCAATGGATGAGCCAAAAGAAGGCGCAACAACTCTGAAGAAGAAGGCACAAGAAAAACTTGCTGCTAAGGCAAATCCAGTGTCAGAAGTAGCTCCAGTTGTTGAAGCATCCGAGCCAGAAGTTGTTGAAGCCGTTGAAGCCGTTGAAACAGTAGTTGAAACTCCAGCTGCAGAAGCACCAGCAGCTGAAGCACCAGCAGAAGCAGCAGCCGAATAAACATGATTGACGAAGCGCTCGAGCATCTAGTTAAAGGGATTGTAGATAATCCTGAG
>JACCEB011789490.1_pt1 | contig 11584 bp, 9 predicted proteins | sample 7454761 | NCBI WGS metagenome assembly JACCEB01 (sample SAMN15323454, study PRJNA562643) | freshwater metagenome | isolation source: river surface water | place: USA:Blue River Watershed | collected 2017-08-18 | reverse complement strand
TTCGTTGTTCAAGTCTTTTTTTTAGAATTTCGAATTTTTTTCGAAGTTCTTCAAAGAGCGTCGGCCACCAGCACCTTTTCCGCATCGCCTAACTTCCACCGAGAGGCAGTCGTTAAGTGACGGGCCGTTCACACTGCAGGCGCGGGATTGCGGAACAAGAGAAATCGTTGGAATTTGATAGTTACGACGGAAGTCGTTTAAATACAATCGCTTACCACTTCCAATTTTCTGCATTCGCAAGCGATAGCTGTAGTTGATTTGTTGATACCGCCCGACTCCGGTGGCCAATTCGGTGGGATTTTGGAGCGTTTTGGGCACACCACGCGCGGCGTGGAATACGGGATCGAGTGTGCTGGGCGCCGATCTCGAGGTGACAAGCCGGTAGACGGGTCGACGGCGGCCGTGGCAGACGCCTGCAGGTGGTGCGTTCACTGCGATGGTTCTTGAGGGTGGCAGATCCGCGTGGCTCCCGGGGAAATTCACGCGAACGGGAACGCCTGTGGGAGAATTGATCCCACGGCACCTGCAGAACGCCCTTCTGCGGGATTAAGGTGGCCGTTGAAGTTGGCGTGTTTTCGTTGGGCGCGCTCGATGCGCGCCGGGGAGATTGGCGCTGGTGGCGCCCACCGGTGCGCCAACCTAGTCGAGACGTGTTGGCCGAGGTGACTGGGGTTGCGTTCGCCAGCGATTACACCGCGCGGCAGTCGAGTGGCCGGACTGAGACCCAGTGCGACGAGCGCGCAGAAAGGCCACCCCGGGGGTTCGATTCCAGAGCGTGCCTTTGCGCACTCGGCTCAGAGATTACCGCGATTCACGCCTGGAGACAGGCGTATAGGTCGCGCAGGCTCAGGGGAATTCCGGGAGTTCGGGATGGCAGCGAGCGAAGGAGGGCCACGCGTGCGAACTCGGAGTCAGACTCGAGATGCGCCGTGGGCCCTGCGGTGCCACGACCCGGGCTCGTGGTTCATCCGGCTCGGTTTGACTGCCGTCGCTCCCGCTCCGTGTGCGCGTTACTCCTCCTCCGCTCGCGCTCCGTTTCCGCTCCGCTCTCCGTTCGCTCTGCGCTCGGTGATCCTCCGCTCGAGGTTCGCTCGGACGCCGACCGTTGGCGCCGGAGGCGCGGGTGCTGCCCCGCGGCGCTTCATCCGCGAAGTTCGTGCGCCCGCCGGGAGAGGCTGCGGTCGCCGCCGATGCAGCCAGCCAAAGTCGTTCGCACTTCGGCCCGGGTGCCTCGGGTTTAGGCGCTCCCCACCGCAAAGTCCGGTCGTGCGGTTCAGCCGCGGTCGCGGATTTCCCGCTTCAGTGCACTCCACCGTTGCACTCGCTCCGTAATCTTGGCCTCCCATCCGATCGGTTTCGGAGTGTAAAGACGGAGCGGCGATTCGAGGTAGTCCTGCCCGCTTACGTTTTCGGGAAAGTCATGCGAATAGGCATAATCCGCCCCCTGCCCCAAACGCTTGTTGGCCGCGCCGCCCTTGCTTCGCAGATGCCGCGGGACTGCCTGCACCGGATACTTTTCGATCGCCTCACGCGCCCTCCCCAAGGCTTCCGTTGCGGTGTTGCTCTTCGGCGCCGTTGCAACATACAGCGTGGCATGGGCCAGCGTCAGTTCGGCCTCGGGCAGCCCCACAAATTCAACGGCATGGTGAGCCGCCACCGTGAGGGGCAGCGCCTGTGGGTCCGCAAGCCCTATGTCCTCGCTGGCGAGAATTACCAAGCGACGGGCAATGAAACGTGGATCTTCACCGCCCACCAACATCTTCGCGAGCCAATACATAGCCGCATCGGGATCGTTGCCGCGGCAACTCTTGATGAAGGCCGAGATCGTATCGTGATGCTCGTCCTCGTCGGCATCGTAGCGAATCCGACGTTCCCGGGCAAAAACGATCAACTCCCTCTCCGTGAGCTCCCCACGTTCGGGCACCGAAAGCACCAAGGTCTCGAGCGAGTTCAAGGCCCGCCGAAGGTCGCCGTCGCAAAGCTGCGCAAGCTGCCGCAGCACCCCCTCTCCCGCCGTCACCTCGCGGCCTCCCATGCCGCGCTCGCGGTCGCCCAATGCTGTCCGCAACATCGCTGCGATGGTCTCCTCCGAGTGGGGATCGAGCCGGAAGAGATGGCTGCGGGAGAGCAGCGGCGGATTAACGTAAAAACCGGGATTGTGCGTGGTCGCCCCGATCAGGCGAATGGTCCCCGCTTCGACATCCGGCAGAAGCAAATCCTGCTGCGACTTGTTGAACCGGTGGAGTTCATCCACGAACAGAATCGTCGCATCGTCGGGGCGACGCCGGGCCGCCCCCAAGATTTCCCGCAGCTCCGCCACATTCGACATCACGGCGTTCACCCGCACGAAGCGGCTTCGGGTTTCGCGGGCGATCGCCTCCGCGATGCTGGTTTTGCCGCAGCCCGGAGGGCCGTAAAAAATCAGGGACCCAAAGCGATTCTGGGCGACCAAGCGCGGCAGGAGGCTGTCGGGCCTGAGCAGGTGATCCTGGCCCACGACCTCGCGCAGGCAACGCGGTCGCATGCGCGCGGCCAATGGCTGCCGGTCGGTCGACGCTTTCGGCGCGTCCGGCCCCACGGACGGCGGAGCAACGGGTTCTCCGAAAAAATCTGTCTGTTCCGCACCCATGATGGACGGAAACTTGGCCCGCGTTCGGCCCGAATCCAAGTCCACGCCGCATCTATCTGACGCCCCCGGGCGATCTCCCTTCCGCATGGCCACGGCGCCACCCCCTTTCCGCAGCCTCGGCTTCCGCGCGCCTTTGCTTTGGATTGTGCTGCCGTTTATCGCCGGGCTCACCCTGGGACGGGCCGGAGCGGTCGGCACAACGAGTCCACCGCTGGCAATCGCCGCGCTGGGCGCGCTGACGGCGTGGGCGGCCCGCCGCCGCAACCCCCGGGTATGGGGAGGCGCGCTGGTGATTTCCATGGTTGCGGCCGGCAGCGCGAGCTACGTGCTGCACCGCAACCGCGCCGCCGCGTGGGATACCCTGCCGGCCCGGGAAGCACGTCTTACGCTCCGGATCGACCGGCTTTTTGGTCAGAACGACCCGCGACGCATCAGCGGACTCGCCACCGTCGATTCCGCTCCGCCCCATCTGCCGGAGCTCGCCGACCAGCGCATTTACTTTTCGCTTAGCCTTCCGGCCGACGGCCGCCCCCCGACGCGGGGCGGCGGTATCGCCGTCGTCGGGGTGATCGAAACGATCGCGCGCAATCCGCCGGCCGACACGTTCAGCGGTTATTTGGCCGGAGCGGGCATGAATTTCCGCCTCTCGCGGGGTCGGATTCTCGCCGAAACCCACCCTCCCGGGGCCTATCGGCGGTTCTGCGCGGCGGCCGCCGCCCGGTTCAAGCGCATCCTCACCACCGGAATCGGGGACAAACAACCCGGGCTCGCCGCGCTGCTGCGCGCCATGATGCTCGGCGAAACCGACGAACTCAGTTCCGAACAGCGCACCGTTTTCATGCGCAGCGGCACGATGCACCTCTTTGCCATTTCCGGTCTCAACATCGGGGTGATCGCGGTGGCGCTGGCCGGATTGCTGGCATTGTGCCGACTGCCACCCTGGCCGGCGTTGATCGCCAGCGCGGTGTCGCTGTGGTTGTTTGTGGATATCACCGGCGGGTCTCCGTCGGCGGTCCGGGCATTCGTGATGGCGGTTTACCTGCAGGCCGCCTTCGTGGTGCGACAGCCGGGCAACGTGCTGGCCGCCCTTGCCGCGTCGGCCTTCGCCGTGATTCTGTTCAGTCCGCTGCAGGTCTTCGGCGCGAGTTTCCTCATGAGCTACACGATTGTGCTGGCGCTGCTGCTGCTGGGACTACCGCTCGGGGAGGCGTGGGCGGCGCGATGGTCCCCGTATCGACTGCTGCCGAAACCGTCCTGGCGCTGGTTTCATCACGCAGCGGATTTCGCCTGGCGCTGGCTGGCCGCCGCACTCGCGATCGGGGTGGCGACCAGCCTGGTAAGTCTGATTCTGGGGGTGCAGTTTTTCCGCCTGCTGACCCCGGGCGCGCTGGTGGCAAACCTGGTGCTCGTTCCCGCCGCGATGCTCGTCACCCTCGGCGGCTTCGCCGCGCTGCTCTGCGGTCTCGTCGGATTCACGGCGGGAGCGGCCCTCTGCAATCACGCCGCCGCCCTGGTCCTGCTCGGCATCGAACGCGCCGTCCAAACCGGCGTGCAAGTCCCCGGCGCCTTTCTTCCGGCGCGGTTCGATGCCCCGTGGATGGGCACGCTCACCCTGGCGGCGCTGACCGGCACCTTGCTCTGGGGCTACGGCAACCGCTGGAAACCGGCGCGGGGCGGCTGGATGCCGCCGTTTGCCGTGGTCGCCGTCGCGCTGTGGTGCGGGGTGACCTTCGGGTGAGATCCACGGCGCGTTTTTCGTTCGCCAAGGCTGTTTTCGGTCGCTGCAACGATGGCCATGAAAAGCGCCTACGAACTCGCCATGGAGCGGCTGGCCAAGGCCGATCCCGCCGCCAACAAACCCCTCAGCGCCGAACAGAAAGCCCGGCTGGCCGAGATCGATCGCGTCTACAAGGGGAAGCTCGCCGAGCGCGAAATCTTCCTGAAGAAGCAACTCGAGGACGCCTTGGCCGCGCAAAACCTCGAGGACGCCGAGAAAATCAAGCAGCAGATCGCCAACGAGCGCGCCCGCATCGACGAGGAGCGCGAAGAGGAAAAAGAACGCATCCGCCGCGCCCGCTGACGCGGAGACTTCGCGCCGCCCGTGATCGGGACGACGGCCGGGCCAAGATCCGCCGGGTCAGCGCCGGCCGCGCGTCACTCCGCGAATTCAAAATCCGCCACGAGGGGCAGATGGTCGCTGGCCCGGGTGGGCACCACGCGGTGGCTCACGCACCGCAAAAAGGCATTGTGGAAGATGTGGTCGAGCACGTAGGGCCGCCGCCGCCACGTGACCACGGAGTCCTGCACGGTGGAAAAACCGTGGGAGCGGAACTGCTGCACCAGCGAGTCGTGCTGGCTGACGTTGAAATCGCCCGCGAGCACGGTCGGACCGGACGCCCGCGCCAGCTGCCCGGCCACGAGTTCGCGCTGGAACGGATTCGTCTGGCTGCTCGACCCGAGCATAAAAAACGCGAGCAAGTGCGTGTTCAGCAGCTGGACCTCGCGGCCGCCGATCCGCGTCTTGGCGCCGATCAGCACGCGATCCGTGGGCGTCATCTTCTTGCCGAAAAAATCGAATTCGATCGGCGGCGACGGCACATCGACCCGGATGGTCTCCGTCAGCGGGGTGCGCGACAGGATCGCCAACCCGATGCCGAAGGGAAGTTCGCGGGGATCCGCCTTCGGGTAGCTGAACCACCCGTGGTAATCCGGCAACTCCGCCATCAACCGCGTGTAATTCGGCGGCGGCTGGAACTGCACGCCGCCGGGCAACGCCTGCTCGACCTCCTGGAGCAAAATCACGTCCGCCGCATGCTGCCGGATTTCCTCGATCGTCGCTTCGAGACGAATCGGGGCCCGATCGGGATAGGTATCATCCCAGATCTGACCGAACTGCATGTTGAACTGAAGAACCCGAAAACGGCTCATCGCGGCGGCGGGCGTTTCACTTGACCGGCACGGAACCTCCGGCCGCCGGTGTCACGGCGGCGCCGTCGGTTGCCGCGGCACCTTCGCCGGGATTGCGGCGAAAGACGAAGCGGTTGATCTTGGCGTTGGTCGCGCGGTCGACCGCCGGAAAACGCGCCATGTTGCTGGTGGTCGCGGCCGACAGCCCGTCCTGATAGCGCGTCACGGTCGGCGGCTTGGAGGTGTTGGCCTCCGTCGAGATCGCGGCGTTGCGATGGTTGTAGTCGCTCATGGTCCGCTCGACGGTCTCGGGGCGGCGGGATTCCCGCTCGATCACCTGCTTGTCCCGCGCCTCCTGCACCGCGATCGCAGCCCGGAGACCGGATTGCGGCGCCATCGTGCGGTCGATGATCGTCGGTTCCACCCGTTTGTCTTGGACCGACCGATTTGCCTGTTCGGTCGGCGTGCGACGGTCCGGATTCACCGTGGACCCGGGCTGAAAGGGCCCATTGCGCTGGGCCGCATCGACTGGGCTGGTGGCGTCCGCCGCCCAACCGGACACCACGGCAAAAAAGAGACCGGCAAGCAGCGTGGGGCAGCTGGGCTTCACGGCATGGCGCACGCGAAAAGAAGGCACCGCCGACAATTTGCGGCAATCCAATTCCGGACTCCAACCCGCCCGCGGAAAACCGCGCCGGCGCGCACCCGTTTCGGCAGGTGCATTCCGACCGCGGGCGCCGCTGCGCGGCGCCCGCGTTTTCCGCCCGACCGCGCGCATCCGGCCACGGGGCGCGGCGGCCGCACCGGTCATTCCGGTTCGGCGGTGCCCTCGACGACCCACGCACGCGCCTCCGGCACTTGCGCGAAGAATGCCTGCAGGGCCGCGCTCAGATGCTCCGCGTATCGATAGTGCGCCCCCATGCCGGTGCGAAGTTCCGCCTCATAGATGAACTTGTCGGCGTGCGTGCTGTGCTCGAACGGGGTCTGCGCCCCGAGCAGCAGCGAATAGACGTAAGCCGCCGACCCGCGGGCCATGAGTTCCCGGGTCAGCTCGAGCTGGTCGGCCAGCAGGGCGGCGTGGGGCGCCCGTTCGATCTCGGGGGGCAGATAAAAGCCGGCCTGGATCAGCGGCGTGAAGCGGTGACCGGTGCGGTGGCGGTTGAGGTCGCGCAGCTCGGCCAGCGCCATGTTGTTCCAGGCGAAACTTACCCGCATCCGGCGGGTGGCGGTGCCCTGTTGTCCGTAGCGGTTGGCGCGGTGGCAGAGGGCCTGCTCGATCGATTGCGCCTCGGCCAGCCACGGCGGCGTCGCCCGGTCGACGTGCACCCAAACTTCGTCGGATAGCGGCGCGGCCGACAGGCGGGCACGCCCGAGCGCGAGCGACGTCGCCAGCTCCTGCTCGGCTTGGGCGACGAAGGATTTCTCGGCGCTGCTGTGGCGCATGAGGCGGGGCGACTGCTTCAGCAACTCGTCGCGAATCAGTTTCGCCGCAGCCTTCGCCTCCGGATGCGGGAGCGAATCCAGGTGTTTCACCGTCGTCGCCCACATGCGCGACGACTGCACGAGCCCGAGGTTGGTCCGGGTCGCGAGCGGGATGAAGTAGCGGGCGCGGTCGAGGGCGTAGTTCTTCCGCAGGCGGGTGACGACGGCGGGCTTGGCGTCCGCGGGCAGGCGCACGCGCTGCGGCTCGGCGGTCGCGAGGGCATCGAGGCGCGCGTATTCGGCGTGGTAGGCGGCGAAACTGCGCGCGAGAACGTCGCGCCACCGCGGCGCCAGATCGGCCGGGATGCCGAGTTCCTCGGCGGTCGGCACGTTGGCCGCGTCCATCGTGATGTAGCGCGTGCTCGACTCCTGGCCGTCGGCCATCGTGGCGATCTCGAAAATTTTGTAGGCGAGCCACATCGAGACGTCGTCGAGGGCAATCGCGAGGCCGCCGGTCAGGCCGCCGATCGAGGCGTGGCCGTAGTCGACAAACTTGAGGATGCGGTCGATCGAGGCGTCGGGGTTGGCCAGGTCGACCTTGGAAAGAATCGCCGCGAGGCCGTCGTTGCTGCGCGAGTAGCGGGCCAGCACGGAGGCGAGCAGCTCGGGGGTGACTTTGGGGCAATCCGCGGCGGTCGGAGGCGGGACGAGGGCGAGGCCGGTGATTCTCATGCGCGCCGCCATCGCGGCGCAGCGAACGCCGGGGAGCAACGGCAAAGCGGCGCGGGCGCGCCGGCCGATCCGCGGCGCGGATGTTTGCCAAAAAATGCGCGGGAAAGGCGATTTTCAGGGCCTCCGGCGCGCGACATCCTGCGGCCATGCGCTGGCTTCTCTTTTTGCTGGCCGGCACGGTCGCGGCGGCGGCGCCCCCGACGACCTTCCCGTATCCGCGGCCCCTGCCTGAACCGACGGCGGCAACGCTGCCGCGCTGGCGGGGATTCAATCTGCTCTACCTCTTCAACGTCGCGTCACCGCCGCCACCGGTGGCGACGATGGAGGAAGATTTCCGGCTGATTGCCCGGCTGGGCTTCAATTTCGCCCGCGTGCCGATGGATTACCGCCACTGGATCCTCGACGGCGATTGGCAACGGATCGACGAACGTGCGCTCGAGGTCGTCGATGCGATCGTGGGCCTGGGAGCGAAGTATGGCGTCCATGTCTGCCTCAATTTTCACCGGGCGCCCGGCTACACCGTGGCCAAGCCGCCGGAATCGCGCAGCCTTTGGACCGACGCCGAGGCGCAGGCCGTGTGCGCGCGGCACTGGGCGGCCTTTGCCCGACGCTACCGCGACGTGCCGAACACGCGGCTGAGTTTCAATTTGTTCAACGAACCCGCGGGCGTCGCGGAACGCGACTATTTCGCCGTGGTGGAACGCGTCGCCGGCGCGATCCGGGCGGAGCATCCGCAGCGCCTGATCATTTGCGACGGACTCGACTACGGCGCCGTGCCCCCGCGCTCGTTGCGAACGCTCGGGGTGGCGCTGAGCACGCGGGGCTACCGTCCAATGACCGTGAGCCATTACCGCGCCGGTTGGGTCGCGGGCGCGGAGCGCTGGGAAGAGCCGGAGTGGCCGACGCCGCAGGTCGGCGCCTACCTCTACGGGCCGGCCAAACGCGACCTGCACGAACCGCTGACGCTGAGCGGGCCGTTGGGCGGGACGACGCTGACGGTGCACGTGCAGGCGGTGTCGACGAAGGCGACCCTGCGCGCCACCGACGAACGCGGTGTCACCGTGTGGGAAAAGGTCTTTCAGCCCGGACCCGGAGCCGGCGAGTGGAAGACGGCGGAGTTCCGCCCGGCCTGGAAATCCTACCAGGCGACCTATGACCGGGATTATCGCTTCGAGGTGCCGGCGGGAGCGCAACGCATCGATCTGCGCAACGTCGACGGGGACTGGGCAACCGTGGGCCGCATCACGGTCGAAGCCGGCGGAAAAACGTGGCGCCTGCGCACGGTGGAGACGTGGGCGCTGCGCCAGAGCGGCCCGGTGCGCTTCGACCCGACGCTGGGTTCGGCGGCACTCGTCGCCCCAGCCAACCTCGACCGCGGCTGGTTGCGCGAAACCGTCTACGCGCCGTGGCGCGAGGCGGCGGCGGCGGGAGTTGGCGTGATCATGGGCGAAGCGGGCGTTTACCGCCACACGCCGCACGCGGTGGCGCTACGCTGGCTCGACGACGTGCTGGGCACCGCGCAGGAGGCCGGGTGGGGCTGGGCCTTGTGGGAGTTTCGCGGCGGCTTCGGGGTGCTCGACAGCGGCCGACGCGACGTGGCCTATGAAGCGTGGGAGGGTCACCAACTCGACCGCGCGCTGCTCGAGCTTCTCCAGCGGCGCTAGGTTCCGACGGGAGCGGTTCGTTCAACGACGAACCGCCCACGCGAGGATGGTCACAGCGGGCGGGGCCGACCGATCCCGGCTCACTTCATCGTCAGCCACGCGCCGAGCGGACCTTGGTAGAAACCAAGAACCACCGAAGCGAGGGCGAGCGTGCCGAGCGTCACCCCGGCGACCAGCGAGACCGGCGTGCGCGCGGGGCGCACGGGCGCGTTGGGATCGTCGGCGGGCGGCATCCAGGTCTCGAAGAAGGCGGCTTTGATCCAGCCGAAGTAGTAGTAGATCGAAATCACGACGCCGACGACGGCCACGGCGAGCAACGCGCGGGCCCCGGACTGGAACGCGGCGATGAAGACGAAGAGTTTGCCCATGAACCCGGCCAGCGGCGGGATGCCGGCGAGCGAGCCGAGGCCGACGGCGAGCACCGTGGCGAGAAACGGGTTCTCCTTCGCGAGGCCGGTGTAGTGATCGAGGTCCTGGTCGGAATCTTCGGTGCCCGCGAGGTGGGCCATCACGCCGAACACGGCGAACGAGGCGATCAGGTAGGCGAAGAGGTAGAAATAAACGGCACCGACGGCCATCGGCACGTGGCGGGAGGCGACGACGCCGAGGAGCAGGAAACCGGCATGCGAAACACCGGAGAGGCCGATGAGGCGTTTGACGTTGTGCTGCGTGAGCGCGGCGATGTTGCCGAAGAGAATCGTGGCGACGGCCATCGCGGTGAGCGCGGGCGTCACGAGGTGGTTGTAGGCGGAGAAAACGCCGCCGGAACCGCAGAGGGCGAGCAGCACGGCGAAACCGGCGCCCTTGGAGGCGACCGCGAGGAAGGCGGTCACGGGCGTGGGCGCCCCCTGGTAGACGTCGGGCACCCAGATCTGGAACGGAAACGCGCCGATCTTGAAGGCGACGCCGGCGAGCACGAGGACCACGCCGAGGCCGGCGACGAAATTATTGTTATTGGCAGCGAGGAAGCGCGCGAGTTCGGCGTAGTTGAAGGCCTGCGCCGTGTGCGACGGGAGCGCGGGGTTGCCGGCGACGCCGTAGAGCAAAACGATACCGAAGAGCAGCAGACCCGAGCTGAGGGCGCCCATGATCAGATACTTGAGGCCGGCCTCGAGGGAGAACGCGCTCGTGCGGTGGTAGCTGACGAGGATGTAGAGGCCGATCGTGAGCGTCTCGAGGGCGACGAAGGTGAGGATGAAGTGGTTGCTCTGCGCGAGCAGCATCATCGCCGCGGTCACCACGAGCAGAATGTGGAAGAACTCGACGCGCGGCATCGGCTGGCGGGCGAGCGTGATGCGGGCGAGCACGCAGGCGAGAAGCGCCGCGAGCATGAAAAACGCGCGCATGACCTGGCCGGCGGCGCTGTGGTAGAGAAGTCCGTTGAACGTCTCGGCGCCGAGGAGCGCGGAGTTCCAATTGATGAAGAGGCCGATGAGCGTGCCAATCAGGCCGGCGATCGCGATGTCCGGAATGTAAGCGTGGTGCTTCTTCGGGAGGATAATCTCCGCGACGAGCAACAGGAGCGCGACGCACCCGAGCAGAAGCTCGGGAATGATGGCGCCCCAGAGGTTGTCGGCGGCGGCGAGTTTGACGGCTTCGAGGGTCATCGCGGGAGAGCGGAGCTGGCGGCCACCTTGACGGCGGGAGCCGGGAGCGCGGCGTTGATCGAGTCGGACATCGACTTGGGCCAGAGGCCGAGGAAGAGGAGCGCGACCAGGAGGACGAGCGCGGGAAGTTTTTCAGACCAACGGAGGTCGGTCGGCGGGTGCTTGGCGGCGACTTCGGTGAACTGCGCGGTGGCCGGCCCGAAGAAAATGTTGGCGGCGGCGCGCAGGCCGTAGATGGCGGAGATGATCACGCCGGCGACGGCGCAGGCGGTGATGGCCGGGGAGAATTTCCAGAGGGCGACGAAGATCGTGAGTTCGCCCCAGAAATTGGCGAAGCCCGGGAGGCCGATGCTGGCGAAGGTGCCGGCGACGAAAAACGCGGCGAGCACCGGGGCGCTCTTCGCGAGGCCGCCCATCTCGTCGATGGCGAAGGTCTGGGTGCGATGGTAGACGCTCGTCGCGAGCAAAAAGAGCAGCGCGACGGACAGGCCGTGGGCGACCATCATGAGAACAACGCCGCCGCGGCCGACGGACGTGCCGACCGCTATGCCGAGGAAGGCGTAGCCGATGTGCATGACCGAGCCGTAGCCGAGCATCTGCTTGAGATCGCGCTGGGCGACGGT
>JACCEB010283500.1_pt1 | contig 11584 bp, 8 predicted proteins | sample 7454761 | NCBI WGS metagenome assembly JACCEB01 (sample SAMN15323454, study PRJNA562643) | freshwater metagenome | isolation source: river surface water | place: USA:Blue River Watershed | collected 2017-08-18 | reverse complement strand
GCTTGCCACCCAGCTCCGGCGGGAAGTACGAAGTCTTGAAGCGCTCTGGATCATTCCAGATGGTGCGGATCATCGACGGCCACGGACGCTTGACCACCAGGATGCCGCCATGACCGTTCGGCATGTCATTACCGGCCTCGTCGACGATCGCCGTCATGATGCCCGGCAGCGGCAGCGTGCACGAACCCGGCACCATCGGCGTCACGCCCGGCAGCGGCGAGATCATGTGGCCGCCGGTCTCGGTCTGCCAGAAGGTGTCGACGATCGGGCAGCGCATGTCGCCGACGTTCTGGTAGTACCACATCCAGGCTTCCGGATTGATCGGCTCGCCGACCGAACCCAGCAGGCGAAGCGAACGCAGGTCGAAGTGCTGCGGATGCACTTTCATGTCGGCTTCCGATGCCTTGATCAGCGAGCGGATCGCCGTGGGCGCGGTGTAGAAAATCGTCGCCTTGTGGCGCTGGATCATTTCCCAGAAGCGGCCCGCGTTCGGATAGGTCGGCACACCTTCGAAAACAATCTGCGTCGCACCTACCGCCAGCGGGCCGTAGGCGATGTAGCTGTGGCCAGTCACCCAGCCAATGTCTGCGGTACACCAGAAGATGTCGGACGGCTTGATGTCGAAGGTCCACTTCATCGTCAGCATGGTCCACAGCAGGTAGCCGCCGGACGAATGCTGCACGCCCTTCGGCTTGCCGGTGGAGCCGGACGTATAAAGGATGAACAGCGGATGCTCGGCGCTGACCCACTCCGGCTCGCACTGCTCGGCCTGCTTGTCAGCCAGCTCGTGCAGCCACAGGTCGCGGCCGGCCACGAAATTGATGTTGCCCTTGGTACGCTGGTAAATGACGACGTCCTTGATCGCCTCGCAGCCGCCCATCGCCAGCGCCTCGTCGACGATGGCCTTCAGCGGCAGATGCTTGCCGCCGCGGACCTGCTCGTCGGCGGTGATGACCGCGACCGCGCCGGCGTCGATGATGCGCTCCTGCAGCGACTTGGCGGAGAAGCCGCCGAAGACCACCGAATGCGTCGCGCCAATGCGTGCGCAGGCCTGCATCGCGGCCACGCCTTCGACCGACATCGGCATGTAAATGATGACGCGGTCGCCCTTTTTGATGCCGAGCGACTTCAGGCCGTTGGCCAGCTTGCAGACCTTCGCATGCAGTTCGCGGTAGGTCAGCCTGGTGACGGTGCCGTCGTCCGCCTCGAAGATGATCGCGACCTTGTCGGCGTTGCCGTTGGTCAGGTTGCGGTCGAGGCAGTTGTAGGAAACGTTCAGTTCGCCGTCATCGAACCATTTGTAGAACGGCGCCTGCGACTCGTCGAGCACGCGGGTGAACGGCTTTTTCCATTCCAGGTTTTCCATCGCCAGCCGACGCCAGAAGCCTTCGTAGTCCTGCTCGGCCTCCCGGCACAGCGCCGCATACGCGTCCATGCCGGACACGGCTGCGCCTTTGACAAAGTCGTCAGACGGGGGGAACACACGATGCTCGTGCATCAGAGATTCAATCTCGGACATGGCGTCTCCATGGTGATAGTAATTTTCGGTAAAAGATAAGGGGACTCTCTTACTCAACCCTTACATAACTACCCATTCCTGCAGCTTCTTCCGCCCGGAGGGTAATCGCGGGCAATGCTGCGTGTAAAATGTCGCGCTGCACGATTTACGTGCGGAAACCCGTTGTTTCACCGAGATTTCCGATGATGCCAGAGCAAAAACAGGTCGCCCAAAAGATCCCCACTCTTGCCAATTTCATATTCATGACCCGCTGGCTACAGCTGCCGCTGTACCTCGGGCTGATTCTTGCGCAAGGCATTTACGTCTACCACTTCTGGGTGGAGCTGGTCGACCTGCTGGGCGCGCTGATGGGTCATGGCGATTCGCTCGACCACATCCTGAAGGCCACCAGCGTCGGCGGCATCGCGCCGGCCGAAGCCAAGCTCACCGAGACGACCATCATGCTGGTGGTGCTTGGACTGATCGACGTGGTGATGATTTCCAACCTGCTGATCATGGTCATCGTCGGCGGCTACGAGACCTTCGTCTCGCGCATGCACCTCGAGAGCCATCCGGACCAGCCGGAATGGCTGTCGCACGTGAACGCGTCCGTGCTGAAGGTGAAGCTCGCGACCGCGATCATCGGCATCTCGTCGATCCACCTGCTGAAGACCTTCATCAATGCCAGCGCGCATGACACCAAGACGCTGATTGCGCAGAGCGCGATCCACTGCGTTTTCCTGGTATCGGCGCTGGCTATCGCTTACGCGGACCGCATCATGGCAGCGACCTTGCATGCGAACGCCGGCGACCACTGAACGATTTTCCCGACCCAAACGACTGAGCACGCCCGACATGACCATCATCAAACAAGACGACCTGATCGAATCGGTCGCCGCCGCACTGCAGTTCATCAGCTACTACCATCCGCTCGACTACATCCGCCACCTCGCGCGCGCCTATGAGCGCGAGCAGAGCCCGGCAGCAAAGGACGCGATCGCGCAGATCCTGACCAACTCGCGCATGTGCGCGGAAGGCAAGCGCCCGATCTGCCAGGACACCGGCATCGTCAACGTCTTCCTGAAGATCGGCATGGACGTGCGCTTCGAGGGCTTCAAGGGCTCGATCGAAGACGCGGTCAATGAAGGCGTGCGCCGCGGCTACAACAACCCGGACAACAAGCTGCGCGCCTCGGTCGTGGCCGACCCGCAGTTCGACCGCAAGAACACGAAGGACAACACGCCGGCCGTGGTGCACATGGAGCTGGTGCCGGGCAATACGGTGGACGTGCAGGTCGCCGCGAAGGGCGGCGGCTCTGAGAACAAGACCAAGTTCGTGATGCTCAATCCGTCCGACTCGCTGGTCGACTGGGTGCTGAAGACCGTGCCGATGATGGGCGCCGGCTGGTGCCCGCCGGGCATGCTGGGCATCGGCATCGGCGGCACCGCCGAGCGCGCGATGCTGATGGCGAAGCAGTCGCTGATGGACGACATCGACATGTACGAGCTGCTGCAGCGCGGCCCGCAAAACAAGCTGGAAGAGCTGCGCATCGAGCTGTACGAAAAGGTCAATGCGCTGGGCATCGGCGCGCAGGGCCTGGGCGGCCTGACCACGGTGCTGGACGTGAAGATCAACATGTACCCGACGCACGCAGCGTCGAAACCGGTCGCGATGATCCCGAACTGCGCGGCGACCCGCCACGCGCACTTCGTGCTCGACGGCTCGGGCCCGGCCTACATCGAGCCGCCGGCGCTGTCCGAGTGGCCGGAAGTGCACTGGACGCCGGACACGCAGAAGTCGCAGCGCGTGAACCTCGACACGCTGACGGCCGCTGAAGTCGCTGCATGGAAGCCGGGCCAGACGCTGCTCCTGAACGGCAAGATGCTGACCGGCCGCGACGCCGCGCACAAGCGCATCCAGGACATGCTGGCCAAGGGCGAGAAGCTGCCGGTGGATTTCAAGAACCGAGTGATTTATTACGTCGGCCCGGTCGATCCGGTGCGCGACGAGGTCGTCGGCCCGGCCGGTCCGACCACGGCGACGCGGATGGACAAGTTCACCGACATGATGCTTGAGCAGACCGGCCTGATCGCGATGGTCGGCAAGGCCGAGCGCGGCCCGGTGGCGATCGAATCGATCAAGGGTCACAAGTCGGCCTATCTGATGGCCGTCGGCGGTGCCGCTTACCTGGTGTCGAAGGCAATCAAGGGCGCGAAGGTGGTCGGCTTCGAAGACCTCGGCATGGAAGCAATCTACGAGTTCGACGTGAAGGACATGCCGGTCACGGTGGCGGTGGATTCGAGCGGCACCTCGGTGCACAACACCGGCCCGAAAGAGTGGCAGGAGCGGATTGCCAGCGGCAACATCGGCGGCATTCCGGTCAGCGTTGCCTGACAAAATCCAACCCGTGGCTGACGCCCCGATCGGCATCTTCGACTCGGGGATCGGCGGCCTGTCGGTGCTGCGCCATGCGCGCGCGCTGCTGCCGCATGAAGAGCTGCTGTATTTCGCGGACTCGGGCTTCGCTCCCTACGGGGAAAAGCCCGAAGCCGTGATCGTGCAGCGGGCGCTGGCGATTGCGACTTTTTTTATGAAGTTTCGCGTCAAGGCGCTGGTGGTCGCGTGCAATACGGCCACGGCCGCAGCCATTGCCGCGCTGCGCGAACGCTATCCGGAACTGCTGGTGGTCGGCGTCGAGCCCGGCCTGAAGCCGGCCGCCGCGCTGACCCGCAGCGGCACCGTCGGCGTGCTGGCGACGGCCGGCACCTTGGCCAGCGAAAAATTCCTGAAACTGCAAAGCCAGGTAGCCGACGCGACGCAGGTGAATTTCCTGCTGCAGCCCTGCAATGGACTGGCCAGCCAGATTGAAAAAGGCGAGATCCGCTCGCGCGAGACTGCGCAGCTGGTCAACCGCTATGTAGCGCCGCTGGTGGCGCAGCAGGCCGACACGCTGGTGCTCGGCTGTACCCACTACCCTTTCGTCGAGCAGCTGATACGCGAGGCGGCCGGGCCGGACGTGCAGATCGTCGATACCGGCGAACCGGTCGCGCGGCAGCTGCAGCGGCTGCTGGCACAGCGCGGACTGCTGCGGAATGCGAGCGAAGCGGGGGCGCTGTCCGGGTATACGACCGGCAGCCGGAGCGCGCTGGCGAATGCTTTCCGGCGGCTGCTGGCGCTCGATCCGCCGGTCGAGGAAGTGGCGGCGGCGGTCGCCGTGAATTAAATGCTGGCGAATGTCCGAAAGTTTTGTATAATTGCGGGCTTGTTTCAGTGGTGGCCGTAGCTCAGTTGGTAGAGTCCCAGATTGTGATTCTGGTCGTCGTGGGTTCGAGTCCCATCGGCCACCCCAAGAAATTCGAAGCACTTGGCGCAGCAATGCCCAAGTGCTTTTTTATTTGCCAAATCGCGTGACCAGCGGCTGAACCGTACCGCCGGCTTCGCGCTCAGGCCTCCCCGGCAGCCGGCATTCCCGCTCGACTCCGAACTTCCCGCTGACTAACCGGCCGCGCCGGGATGGCGCCGAAAGTCACACCACCTCGCCCAGATTTGCTCGGCGATCGATGCATACACGTCCTTCGGCCCCACGGTATCGGCATCGAACCAGCGCAGGAACTCTTCGTGCACGATGGTGTGCACGTCATCAAGCGACAGCGCCGAGTGCAGGCGGGGCAGGATAGTCCGTACCTCCGGCTCGTATTCATCCTGGTTGTCCCCGTAATTGATACGGGCCGGGTCGGATTCGTGCAGCAGTTTCAGGATATCGGTGAATAGCGGCCCGTACGTTTCCCTGACTGATGCTGCGTCGTCGTTCATGGACTCTCCTTCAGTTCTTGACCACCTTGCGGGCTGCGGGACGATTTTCCAGTACTTGCCCACATCGCTGACCGTTCCTTCAGCGTCGCTGCAACGCACGACCCGGTAAAACGCCGGCTCCTGATCCTTCTCGGCCATGGGCATCTCCAACCAGTAGGGCTCTCCTTGATTCGGCAGTGCCCATGCAGGCCAGCCTTTGACGACGGGCGGCGCGCCGGTTGACATGAATACAAAGAAAACATGTATCCCCAGCCGCTCCGGCTGATCACCAAAGCACGCCACAAGCCGGCGCCGCTTTGATTCCAGCTGCTCGGCATCCCAGTGGCTGTCACCTTTGGCTTCAATGAGAACGAGGGTATTGTCGAATGCGATGATCAGGTCGACGTCTTCCTGGTTTCCTTTCACGGCGCCCTGTTCGTTTGACTGAACGGCATCGGAGTTTCCGCCGGACTGACAAAGATAGAGGGCGCCGGCGAGCCAGTCAAAATGGTAGTCCATCGCCCACCATGCATTCCGGGGAACCGTGATGCCAAGCTTGTGCAGCCGGACGATAAAATGCCGACCAAGCGGCTTGCCGGCATCACCCAGCACGCTCCGGATGAGCCAGTAGCGCTCCTTGCGATTGAATTTCTTCAGTGCGTCGACCAGTCGCATGACTACTCCCTGCTCGCCAGCTTTTAACGTGACTTCCCTGCGAAGTATTTCCATATCTCGACCATCGCCAATGTGTCGAGTGCGCAGTAAGCGGTCAGCTGCCGCCTGATCTCTTCCTTGCGCGCAGCCGAAGTTGAAGGATCGATGGCTTCCAGATAGGCCTGCATTGCGAGGCTGCCGTCCTGCACGCCCGGCAGTGCCGCGTAGTCCAGATGGGGCGCGATGTTGGGCAGCAGTTTCTTGATGCTCCAGCTTCCCTCGCAAGCAGGGTGGTAGTAGTGCTGACGCGCGATGGGATAAAGATCGACCATTCTTCGCCTGATATCGAGCAGGGGCTCGCGCAAGCGCGTGAACCGCTGCGCCAGTTCATCCAGCCGACCGCCCTCGAAGCTGGCGTTGTAGACAAAGACCGGCAAAGGCTCATGACAGACTTCCGTCAAGGCGATGGCAAATGCTTCGGATGGATCGTCGCCGCTCAGGTCCAGAAAGCCCGCCGATGTCAGCGTCCCCTCTTCCGACAGCCGGTGCACACTGAACTGAAACGGCAGCATCTGGAAAGGACGCGTCCCGGCCCAACGCGGAACGCCGAACTGGATCGTTTCAAAGTCCATGAAATAAGCAGGCAGCGGATAGGCGTGCAGCTTGCCTGCGGCACCCGCCGCATCAAAAAAAACAGTGCCAGAGAGCGTGGCATCGCGCACCCGCTGTTGCATCGGATTCAGAAGAGCATTTGGCACGTCCCGCAGGTCGTCAACGCGATGCCGGTCGACGTAGTCCCGTAGCCCACGCGATTGCGCGCCCGGCAACCACGCCAGCGGGAATTCGGGCAGCGGGCGCCCTTCACGACAATGCGCCGCAAATCCGCAGTCAAACGGCTGCGTGCAATGACGGCCCATCTCCACCTGCGGCGGCTGCGCTGACGCAGCCACCGCCTGCGCGCCGTCGACCCATTCGCGCACCTCACTCGCGCGGGAAAACGCCTCTGCGCTCAAGTCGACCTCGGTCAGCAGACCGCGATAGTCGCCACCGCCCGGATATACCCATGTGCTGTCGATGTGCGCAACCGATACGTAGTGAAGCGCAACGCCGCTGGCGCGAGCGACAAAGCTCTGGATGGCCACATCGTCTCGCTGATAGGCCTTCACCGACGTTGACGACTTGACCTCGACCATCCGCCAGCCAGCTTGGTCATCCGTCTGGTCCGGCAGCAGGACATCGGCAAATGCGAGCGCACCCTCGGCGGCAAAACCTGCCTCGAATATCGGCCGACCTGATTGCAGCAGCGATCGCGTGCGTTCCAATGCCGCAGCCAATCCCTCTTTCTTGAAGTCGATGATCTCGCCAAGACCTTGCGGGTCGTAGAGTCGCTGCGCGATCTCGCCCACCTCATGTCCGGTCCGGTAAGCCGCGAGGCTGGTGGCGGAGTCCTGTCGCAATTCCGGCCGATGCACTTCGAGCCACAGCCGCTTCGCGCATTGGCGAAACGCCACCAGCTTGGATTTGGACAGGGGTCGCACGAACGCCATGGACGGGTCAGCCTCACAGTGATTTCATCGGATCGTCAATGCCCGGCTCGCCTGCCTGCCCGATCCCGCGGACACCTCTGCAGGGCATCGCGAAGCAGGCATGCCCATGTATTGCGAGCAGCAGGCAAAGCCGGGCTGCACGCGCGGACCCGAGCAAGGAGTCGGGAAGTTATGGAAACAGAAATCCGGTACCAGGCTGACGCCGGAGAATACGGTATCGAATATAGATCGATATGCTCTGAACGTCCATCAGTCATTGCGCCGATGGCTATGTCATCGCCTGTGTGGGTCGTTCAGCGTGCGGCGTGGGGACGGGTTCTTGCAAGTCTTGCGAAACCGGCCCCCGCTCCTGAGCGAGGGCCGTCATATCAGAACGGGCAGCCGCGATCAGAACGCGTACTTCAACCCCGCCTGGAAGGTCCTCGGCATGCCCACCTGAATGCCGCGCGTGCGGTCGACGATGTACGTCTCGTCGGTCAGGTTCTTGGCCGCGACAAAGAAAGTCGCCTTGCCGATCGTGTAGTTGGCCACCGCATTCCAGATGCCATAGCTGGCGATCAGGCCTTCCTGGCCGTTGCTGTTCGGCGCCGGCGTAACGGTATTGTCGAAATCGCTGTACTGGCGGCCGACGTACACATACTCGGCCCGCGCATTCCAGTTCGTCGGCGCGCGATAGCCCAGCGTCAGGTTCAGCAGGGTCTCGGGCGCATAAGGCAGGCGGTTGCCCACCGCGCCGGTGCCCGCGCCGCTGCTGAACGCCGACTTCTGCTCGGCCGTCGGCAGCCAGGTCCATGACACGCGTGCGTACAGGTTGCCCTCAAGCGCCTTGGTCAGTTTGTCGAACTGGCCGGCCATCTCCACGCCCTGGAACAGCGCCTTGCCCTCCTGATAGGACGTGTTGCCGCCGGCGATGCTGCCGACCTGCACGAGATTGCTGAAGTCATTGCGGAAGACTGCGACATCGAACGCGACGTCCTTCATCGGCGAACTGCGCACGCCGACTTCGGCGTTCACGCTGCGCTCGGCGCTGAGGTCGATCGACTGTCCGCTCGAATTGATCGCGTCCTCGACACGCGGCGGGCTGAAGCCTTTGTGCACGCCGCCATACAGCTGCGTTTGTGCGCTCAGCTGGTAGGTTGCGCCGACGCCCGGGATGAACTCGGTGAACGACGAACCACCGCGCGTATCGCTGAGGAAGTTGATCCGCTCGTGCTGGATGTGCTCGACGCGCACAATCGGCGTGACGGCGAAGCGTTCGTTCACGAGGAAGCGGTTGGCCACGAAGGCCGAGGTCGCGTTGGTGCGGCGCTGCTGGTTTTCGCCCAGCGTCATGCCGGTGCCGGACAGGTAGTTGGTATAGGTCGTGTAATTCTGCTGCACGCGATCCTGCACCTCATGCTGGTACTTCACGCCCGCCTCGAATTCACCGGCGATGCCAAAGGTCTGGTGGCGCAGCTGCACGCGCGAGTCGATGCCAGTGGTCGTGTACTGGCGCAGGCGGCCCTGCATGCGGCAGCCGTTCAGGTCGGCATCGTTCAGCGTACCGCCCGCATCACGCGTGCCCGACTGGCAGTTCAGCCCGCTGCTGCCGGTGTCGGATGCCTGCCGCCACCAGTCGCGATTGAAGAAGGCGCCATAGACGCTGGTCAGCACTTTGGCGTCCGCATTCAGCCGCCACTCGTGCGTCGCGGACAGGCCGGTACGGCTGGCATCGAAAAAGTCGTTCTTGAACGGGTTGTAGCGCGGACCGAGGTTGTTGTACTCGGCCTGCGTCAGGCCGGAATAGGTCAGCTGCGAATCCTCGCGGAAGTGGGTGGCGCGCAGCACGAGGCGATGGTCGTCATTCAGCTGGCCGGCCCATTTGAAGTTCACGTCGTCGAGGCGGCTGCGCATGTTGTCGCGCGCACCGTCAGACTCCTTGTGATAAATGTCGGCAATCGCGCCATTGCCAGTCACCATCAGGTGGCCGTTCAGGTACCCGCGCGTGCCGGCAGCAAAACCGACCGTGCCGCCGAACTCCTTTTGCGGCTCCGGCGTGATGTAGTTGATCACGCCGCCGGCAGTCTGCGGGCCGAAACGGATCACCTGGCTGCCCTTGCTGATCTCGATCGCGTCATAGCGGTCGATCGGCGGGTGGTAGTAGCTGGCGTTGTCACCATACGGCGCGAACGACAGCGGCAGGCCATCTTCGAGCAGCAGGGTCTTGGTCGATCGCGTCGGGTTCAGCCCACGGATGCCGATGTTGGGCCGCAGGCCTACCCCCTCCTCCTCGCGCACATGCACGCCCGGCACCTTGCGCAACGCCTCGTTCACGTTGAACACGCGGCTCTCCTCGAGCGTGCGGCTGTCAATGACGGCGGCAGAGCCGGCTGCCTCGCTGATGGCAGCGGCGGTGCCAATGACGTCCACGCGCGGCAGCACCCGCTCTTCGGTGGTGTCGGCCTGTTGCGCATGCAGCACCGGCGCTGCCGTGCCCAGCAGGATGGCGACCGCCATCGGGATCGGCCGCAAAACATCGTGCCCCGCGAGAAGTCGGGTATTCCTCATCATGTCCCTTCCTGATTTTGTTAATGTGAATGCGAACAATTATCATTAATAATAATTGTCAGGGAACAGTCAGGAAAGAGGGTTTATAAAATTCTATTACTTACTTCGTGTCTATTTAGGTAAGCTATTCAACCGTTCAAAAGCTGTGGGTATAGGCGACCCGCCACGCGTCTTTCTCCTGCGCAGTCATGCCGTAGCTCTTCGAGTAGCGCAGCCCGATCGAATCCGCCCCGCCGACGCGCCACGACATCGCAGTATGAAAACGCGTCGAATACAACTTGCGGGCCGGGTCGAAGGCATTCACCGAATGGCTGCCGACGTCGAGTGACGACCGCGCGGTCAACCGGACATTCATGCCGGCATCGACGAAGTAGTACGAATAATGGTCGGCCGCGCTGAACTTCTCGCCGACGCCCGCCGCCGCATAAGGAAACCAGGCGGCGGTGGCAAAGAAGGGTTTTTTCACTTGCGCCTCGACGCTTTCCGCAGCCTCGCCATGCCCGAGGGCATGCTGGCTGAAGCCGGCCTTGACCGAGTACTCGGCCTGGTCTGCCGCCTTGTAGCCGAGGCTCGCTGCGGCGGACATGCCCGATTGGCCGGTGGCACGCTTTTCTTCAGCGGAGTATTCAATGCCGATAAAAGGGGCGGCGTGAGATGAAGCGACGGCAGCGGCGAGCAATGCTGCCGGCAAAACGGTATGGCGCATGGGTGCGAATAAAAAAATCAGCTCGGGAATGGGGGACAGGCATAGGCTGGCAACCCGCAGCGGAGAGACGGGTGCGCTTGCCTCGAACGATGCAGCGGCCGGGCGGCGATGCCCGCCCGAACCTTACTCAGGCTGCTTCGCGGGCCGCTTCATCCTCACGAAGTTGACCAGCTCGCGCCTGATGGCGCTCTGGCTCGGGCTGTCGACGTAAAGGCACTGCTTCTGGTGCCGCTTGCAATGATCCTTCACGCGCCAGTACGCATCATGGCTGATGCAGCCAGTCTGGCAAATGACGAGGTCCGCGGCCGACAGGCCGGCCTCCAGTACCTGCGTGCTCTGCTCGAGGCCGCCATCATGATAGAGAAAAGAAGCGCCGGTCTGCTCGACCGCGGCGCGGTAGCTGGTCAGGCTGCCTTGCCTGCCGCCGACGCACAGGATGGTGCGCGCAGGCAGGCCAACGTCAGCCGATGGCACGGCGTCGTCGCCGCTCGCGTCCGCTGCATCGGCCACGCATGCTCCGTGTGCCTGCAAATGTTCGCGCCGTGCCGTCGCCAGTGCCTCCTCCAGTCCGGCATTGGCCGCGCGTTGCTCGGCCAGCCGCGATTGCAGGCGCGCGATCTCCAGCTCCAGCGCGCCGATGCGACCGGACGCGTCGCGCAGCGCCTGCAACGACTGCAATTCGGCCTCAGCCCGGTCGGCCCTCGCCTCTTGCCGCGCCGATTCACCGCGCGTTCTCAGCAATTGCTCGCCGAGTTCGGCAAGCTGCATCGACTTCTCTTCGGCAAACTGCGTCATCCGTTGCTGCACCCGGCCGAACTCACGCACCAGCGTCGCATGTTC
>JACCEB010488023.1_pt1 | contig 11585 bp, 9 predicted proteins | sample 7454761 | NCBI WGS metagenome assembly JACCEB01 (sample SAMN15323454, study PRJNA562643) | freshwater metagenome | isolation source: river surface water | place: USA:Blue River Watershed | collected 2017-08-18 | reverse complement strand
GGGGGTTCGAATCCCTTCCCCTCCGCCAGGTTACTTTAACGTACGAGAGTATAGAGTCTCGAGTATGGAGTATAGGCGGACAAGCCAACCGAAGGGATGAGAACCCCGGTTCGGTGAGCCCGCAGGGTGAACACCCCCAGTCCCAGGTGGTCCTCTTGTCCACGTGTCCCCGTGTCAACGTGTCCCCTCGCCGCTACCCGGAGGTCAGCGGCGCCCCATCAAATCATGCCGGATCTCTTCCGTCACGTCCTCCAGCCGCCGCATGGCGCTCTGCAGGATGGTCTCCGCGACCTCGGTGTTGGGAATCCGCCGATACGCGGCGAGGATCGCCTCGACCGAGCAGACGATGAAAGGCGCCGGGGCTTCGACCAGGACGAACTTCACGCCTTGCTTCTCCGCGTTGAGCTGGGCGACGAGCCGGCGCATGGCCTCCAGCCCGGCGCGGCCGCTGATGAAATCCAAATTGGTCTGCAATACCATGCACTCCGGGGATTCGGCGGCGTCGAACGCCAGCCGATACTCGACGCCGTTGCGGAGGAAGCCGAACCCGCCCTGATATCGCTCGGCCGACAGGATAGGACGCGGCGGCGAGTCCGAGACCCGGACGATGGCCCGCTCGTACAACAACTTCAGTTCTTCGACGGGAATCAGCATGCCCTCACCTTACCCTGCCCCCGCCCGCCTGCAATCCCGACCCTTTTGAATCCGCAGATCGCGCCGTCCCGTTCGCACCCCGCCACCTGAAGCCATCCCCCGTACTCGACACTCCATGCTCTCGCCCCTAGCTTCTCATCCTCAAGCCTTCGCCCCTAGGGCCCTGCCGCCATGCGCTTCGCCGCCCTCTTCTGTCTGCTCCTCTTGTCCGCGCTCAACGCCGGCGCGGCGGACCGTCCGAACATCCTTCTCATCCTCGGGGACAACTGGCGCTTTCCCCATGCGGGCGTCCTCGGCGATCCGCACGCGCGCACGCCGGCCTTCGATCGGATCGCCCAGGAAGGCGTGCTGTTCACGCATGCGTTCAATCCGGCGCCGTCCTGCTCGCCGTGCCGCTCGAGCCTGCTCACCGGCCGCGCCGTCCATGAACTCGGCGAACGCGCCTCGCTCTGGAGCGGCTTCCCGCAGGATACGCCGGTGGTCACGCAACTGCTGAGCGAGGCCGGCTATGCGATCGGCTACCAGGGCAAACCGTGGGCGCCCGGCAATGCCGAGATCTCCGGCTGGAAAGAAAACCCGGTCGGCCCGAAGTTCGCGGGCCTCGAAGCTTTCCTGCAAGCCCGCCGGCCCGATCAGCCGTTCTTCTTCTGGGTGGGCAACACCGATACGGCGACGAAAGCCGGCCGACGTCCCTATCTGGATGACGCGCGGCAGGCCGGACTCGATCCGGCCCGGCTGACGATTCCGCCCGAGCTGCCCGACTGCGAAGAGGTACGCCTCGACCTGCTGAACTATTACGGCGGCATCGTCCGCCTGGACCGCGAAGCCGCCGCCGTGCTGGCGACGCTCGCCGCCGCGGGCGAACTCGACCGGACGCTGATCGTCTATTGCTCCGACAACGGCTGGCAGATGCCGCGCGGTCTCGGCAATTGCTATGACCAAGGCTCCCGGGTCCCGCTCGCGGTCCGCTGGGGCAAGGCGGTCCGACCGGCGACGAAAGTCGACGCGTTCGTGAATCTCGGCGACCTCGCCCCGACCTTCCTTGAAGCCGCCGGGTTGCGGCCGCCCTCGACGATGACGATGCGTAGCCTGACCGGCCTGCTCCGCGGCGAACCCGCCGCCGGCCGCGAGGCGGTCTTCATCGAACGCGAACGTCACGCCGACGTGCGCGCCGGTCACCTCAGCTACCCGATGCGCGCGGTCCGGACCCGTGATTTCCTCTACGTCCGCAATCTCCGCCCCGACCGCTGGCCGGCCGGCGATCCGGATAATCTCTTCCTGCACGGACGCCCTTTCGGCGACGTCGATACGACGGCGACCAAGGACTTCCTGCTCGCCCATCAGCATGACGCCCTCGGCCGGCCGTTCTTCGCGCGCATCTTCGGGAAGCGCCCCCGCGAGGAACTCTACGACCTGCGCAAGGACCCGGATCAGCTGGCGAACGTCGCCGCCGATCCCGCTTACGGAGCGGACCTCGCCGCTCAGCGCGCCCGGGTCGACGCCTGGATGCGCGACACGCACGACCCTCGCCTCGATGAGGCCTACGATGCGTGGGACCGGTTTCCTTACTACGGCAAAGCGCCGAAGTAAGCCGCCCCGACCTCGTCTCGCGTCCTACTTCTGCGCGGCCCGCATCCGGAGGCTGGCTTCGGCGAACGCTTCGCCCATGAGCGCGAAGGTCTTGGCGCAACCGAGGTAATGATAGCCGGCGTTGGAGGCCCCACGCTTCAGCGTGGCGGCCTCCTCGGGCGTGATCAGCTTGGCTTCGTAATCCTTGAGGTAGGCCTTCTGCTGCGCCTCGGACATCTTGCCGTCGGCGTTGGCCGAGCGCTTGCCCTTGTTCTTGAGCTCGAAGGCCATCTGGCGGACCTTCTCCTTCTTGTCCTGGATCGCGCCCAGCTTCTCGTCCCAGAAGGGCGCGGTCCGCACGGCGGTCACGTTCCCCTTGAATTCGGGCAGCGCCGCCGGCGCGGCCATGGCCTCCCGGAAAGCGAGGTTGTCCTCGTTGCCCGGATCCTTGCCGCCGACGCCCATCACGCCGATCACGAACGGCAGCTTGGGCGCGCCGAGGTCCTGGCGGACGTCTCGGATGAACGCGGCGAGCAGGTCAGAGTAAGCGGTGAAGCGCTTGTCCGCCTGACCCTTGGGCTGCTTGGGATAGAAATTACCGTCGACCATGTCATTGAAGCCCTGGAACCAGACGAAGCCGGCCAGCTCATAGCCTTCCTTGGGGTCGTAAGCCGGACACACGCGTCCGGGGTTCGCGAGCACCTGCTTGGCGTGCGCCATCATGAGCCGGTAATAATGCCCGGCGCCGGCGAGCGGATGCCGGTCCTTCTCGAGGTCGGTCGGCGTCCGCGGATACGGACCTGCGCCCGGCGAACGGAAATCATAATTCAAGGACTTGCCACCCCACGCGGCCTTGATGATCAGGACCGGCCCGTTACCCGCACGCTCCATCGCCAGGCCGAACGCATACTCCGGCCCGATCTTTCCGCCGTCCTTGGTCGGATCCTGCCGCGAGCCATAACCGGTCGTCAGCGGACCGAAGCCTTCCCCGTTCTTCTCGCCGATGCCGGTGTAGTAAGAGATCCACACGTTCTTCGCGGCCGCCGGCTTACCGTCCGGTCCGAGCAGGCGCTTCAGCAACGGCGCCGTCGCGGGATCCTCGCCGATATAGTCGATCGTCTCGACCTTCGCATGGCCTTCCATGTTCGACTGCCCGACGAGGATGTAGACCTGCAGGGGCTTCGCCGTGACGGCGCATGCGGCCATGACGAACCACGCGAACAAGGGGTATCTCATGGCTGCTTTATGCCCGCGGCCGCGGCCGCCGCAACCCTTAGGATGGAACGCGCATCCTGCTCACCCGCCGTCAGAACCCCGCGGCCCGGCCTTCGCGGGAGCGCGGGTCATGCGCGCCGACGAACGGCCCGTCCTTGACCGGCTGGCCGACCGCCTGCGTCGAGCCGATGATGTCCACTTCCTTCAGGACGTGCCCGCGGCGACGGAGGTCCTCCTTCATCGCGGAAGGCATCGACTTCTCGACGCGCAGTTCGTCCGGACTCCACTGCTGATGGAAGCGCGGACGCGCCAACGCCTGCGCCGGAGTGTCGCCTTCGTCTATGATATGCAGCATCGCGAGGAGGGTCTGCGAGATGATCGTCGGACCACCGGCGGCGCCGACCGCCAGGATCGGGCGTTCGCCTTCGAAGACGAGCGTGGGCGACATGCTGGACAGCGGGCGCTTGCCCGGCGCCGGGAGATTGGCTTCCGCCCCGACCAATCCGAACGCATTCGGAGCCCCGGCCTCGGCGGCGAAATCGTCCATCTCATTGTTCAGCACGACGCCCGTACCCGGGACGACGACCTTGGAACCGTACGAGGTGTTGATGGTCGAGGTGCACGCGACCCAGTAGCCGTCGGCGTCGGCCGCCGAGAAATGCGTGGTATGCTTCTCGAAGACGTGCTCGTCCGCGCGCGGCGGAGTGCCGTGCCGTTTGACCGGCGTGACCTTGGCGACGTCGATCTTCGACGCGAGCGCCCGGCCGTAGTCCTTGTCCGCCAAGCCGCGGGGCACCTTGGTGAAAGCGGGGTCGCCCAACCAGAACGCCCGGTCCGCGAAGGCGAGCTTCATGGCCTCGGCGACGACATGGGTGGCATCCTCAGGCCGGACCGGCCCCTTGGCCTCGAGGATGTTCAGGATCTGCGCGACATGCACGCCTCCCGAACTGGGCGGCGGCATGCCGACGATCCGCCGGCCGTGATAAGTGGTCTCGAGGGGCGTGCGTCGCTTGAAGGCGTAAGCCGCGAAATCGGCCTCGGTGATCAGGCCGCCGTTCTCGCGCATCCACTTCGCCGCGGCCTGGGCGAACGGCCCGCGGTAGAACCAATCGGGTCCGCCGGCGCCGAGCGCGCGCAAGGTCTTCGCGAGCTCGGGCTGCTTATGCCACTCGCCTTCCTGCGGCGGCGTGCCGTCGGCATGCAGGAAGATCGCGCGCGACGACGGGAACTTGGCGAGGTCTTGCGCGACCGCGGCGATACGCGCGGCGTAGGCGCGCGGCACGGGGAAGCCGGCTTCGGCGATCCGGGCGGCCATCTCGCAATGGACCCTCCACGGCAGTTTGCCGTGACGCGTCACGGCCTCGTGGAAGACCGCGACCTGCCCGGGCACCGCCACGGCGAGCGCACCGGTACGGCTCAGCTCGGGCACCGCCTTGCCCTGACGTAAGAACATGTCCGCCGTCGCCGCGGCCGGCGCGGTCTCGCGTCCGTCCAACGCGACGACCTCGCCGGACGGGAGGCGGAGCAGCAGGAAACACCCGCCGCCGAGTCCGGAGTTATGGCTGTCGACCACGCCGAGCACGAGGCCGGTGACGACGGCCGCGTCGACCGCGTTGCCGCCGCGACGCATGATCTCGACGCCGGCTTCGCTCGCCAGATGGTGCACCGCGGCGACCATGCCGCGCCGCGGTGCTTCCGCCGACCGACCGACGACGGTCAACAGCATGAGCACGATCAGGGGCCACCGCTTCATGCGCCTACCGTAACCACGAGTTCGCCGGCCGCAACCCCTTGGTAGGGACGCGTCGGCGACGCGTCCGCGGTCTCGGCGCCCTTACCTGGCCTTCAGCCACCCGAGGTCGAAGCGCGCCAGCCGGATCCCGGCCGAGCCTTCGTAGAGACAGTAGATTTTTTCGCCGTGCGACCCGAGGTCGGAATAGGCCGATGGGCCGGCTTCGAGGGTGCGGCTGACCGGCCAGGTACGGCCGTCGTCGGTACTCAGCATGACGGTGAGGTTCTCGCGCTTGCCGCGGCCGCCGGGGATTTCCTGGCCGGCCTTGTCGACGGCGACGCGATGCGGGGCGGAAAACAGCAACGCCGGCGAAGGTCCGGCCAGCGTGGTGAGGCTAGCCATGCAGACGGGTTCCCAGAGGCCGGCGTGGAAGGCGGGCTTGGTCCAGCCGCTGGCGCCATCCGCGGCATAGGCCACGAGCTTACGGTTGGGCTTGGCGACCGTGCGCGAGACGAGCATGACCCTTCCGTCCGAGAGTTCCGCGGCCACGGATTCGTTCGGGCCGCCGAGCTCCGGCTGATTGGGCATGGCCACCTCGCCCGCCTGCCACGTCCGGCCGCGGTCATCGCTGACGATCGTGCCGGCGAACGAAGGGCCGTGATCGCCGACCTTACCATAGGCGAGCCACACGGGGACGACCAAACGACCGGACTTGAGCTGGATGCCGTGGCCGGGGCCGGTCGCGATGACTTTCCAATCCTGATATTTCCGGAAGGGCTCGAAGACGGCGGTGATCTCCGTCGGCGCCGACCACGTCAGGCCGTCGTCCGTCGAACGACACAGGAACGCGCGCGCGTAGTTGACGCAATAGAGCAAGGCGATGACGCCGGTCTCGCGATCGGCGACCATGACCGGATTGTTGACGGTCTGCTCTTTCTCGCCGCCCGTCTTCTTACGCGGGTTGCCTTCGAGGCGCGGCCCCTGGTGCGCGAGCTGCGTCGCCGCCGACCACGTCGCGCCGCCATCGACCGAGCGGCGCAGCCGTACCTCGATCTCACCCCAGTCCGACTTCCCGTCGCGCCGGGCTTCGCAATAAGCGAGGAGCGTGCCCTTCGGCGTCACCAGCAAGCCGGGGATGCGGTAGACCTTCACGCCGTCCATCCCGAACGGGAAGACGTCGGCCTGCTCGAGGGTCTGCGCCGCCGACCGGCCAGCCAGGAGCATGAGGACGAGGAGGAAGCATCGCTTCATGCGCCCACCATGCCCCGTCCCCGTCCCCTCCGCAACCCAGAGGTAGGGTCGGGACCGCGTCACGACCTAGCTGCCTCGGCCTCGGGTAGGGACGGCGCTCCGGGCCGTCCGTTCATTTCATCGGCGGGCGCGGAAAGCCACGCCCTGCCCGCCCGTTCAGGCGAGGCCGCGGAGCGAGGCGGCGAAGCGGGCGTGGACGAAGTCCATCGCCCGGCGCACCTTCGCGCGGGCGGCCGCCTGGTCGCGATCGATCTCGAACAAGGTCGCGGCGAGCTGCTCGACCGGGGTCTCGTCCATCTCGAGCAACCATTCCGGGAGGCCGATATCGCGGAACATCCAGCACTTGGGGGAATGGAACTCGGAGTAGGTGTGGATGACTGGGGTGCCGTTCGCGAGGGCGATGATCGGCGCATGCGGCTCGTGGCAGACGACGGTATGGGCGCGCGCGAAGACCGAGGCGGCCTCGTCCGCGTTCCAGAAGGCCGGTAGGTTGACGACCTGACGGCGGATCTCGGCGGGCAGCGGATCGTGGAGCAGGCGCTTATTGTGCGCCATCTCCTTGAAGGTCTCGGGCGCGATGAGCACCTTGCCGCCGGTCCGGCGCACCCAGCGGGTGATGAGCTCGCGGTATTTGGCCGCGCGCCGCTCGTCGTCGGCGACCTGCGCCGGCGTGGGGTGCAACGGGTTGAGCTTCTCGGGCCTGGGGTCGTCGACGCCCGGCGCCTTGGGCGTGTTGGTGCGCAGGTGCACGGTGATGAAGCGCCTCTCCTCCAGGCCGAGCGCGCGCATCGTGGCCAGGCCGCGCGCCTCGTCCCTTACGTCGATGCCGAAACATCCGTCGGGCCCGAAATCCAAGACCCCCGGCCGCACGCCGGCGGCGCGCAGGATGCCGAGCGTCTTGGTCTCGCGCGTGTATACGAACTCGGCGCCGTTCAGGAGCGCGATCCGCTCCGCCGCGCCGGGCCCGTTCACCATCGTGGGGAAGAACGACTGCCCGAAGAGCCCGTATTTCTTCCCATGCTTCCGACAGAACTGCATGTATGCGAGGTCCTGCCCCATGCCGGAATTACGGATGAAGAGGTCGCTCTCGAGGATCGCCCGCCGCAAGGCCTCGTCGCGCTCGGTCTTGCCGTCGAGCCTGCCCTGCAGGATCCGCACGCGCGGGAAGCGGGCCTGCAGCATCGCCGTGACGCGCTCGTCCAGTTTCATCGCCCAGAGGGTCACTGACGCGTCGGGCAGATGCTCCTCGAGCAGCCGCAACGTCCCCGGCGTGTGCCCGATGTCGCCGATGTTCACGGTGTCCCAGGCGGATTGCAGGACGATGCGGGGCGCGGGCCGGCGGCCGGCGCAACCGGCGCCGACCGCGGCGGCGAGCAGAGTCAGGAGGAAATCGCGACGGGGAAGCATGGCTGACGACGAACACTGGCGAACCCATCCGAAGGCTCAAACCGATTCAGCCCCCTCGCGGCAGGGCCGGGACCTCGTCACGACCTCGCTGCCTCTAGGTAGGGACGCGTGGGCGACGCGTCCGCCTGCACCCCGTATCGGACGCGATGTCATCGCGTCCCTGCCTCTAGACGAGACCCTCAGCCCCTGAGGTCAATGCGCCCCCCTCGCGCCTTCGACTACGTCCTTGGCTAATCGGCCCACGGATCAACCGATCATCGGCCGTGAGCTTCACCTATGCACTTTTGCACGCGGCTCCGCCGCAATTGCACCTTTGCACTGCCTCGTCCGAGCCTCCGGGCCTCTGATCAACTATGCCTCTTATTACGCCCTTATCCCCGCGCCCCCTCGTGCCCTCGACTATTCCCCCTTGTCAACGTGTCCCCTGCGGCCGTCAGGCCGCCCGCCGCCTTCACATACCCCACCAGGTGGATCATGCCGAGGACGTCCTGACGGTTGTATTCGATGAGATTCGTCCAATCGCGCCGCGCTTCGTTGGTCAGCTCGCGATGCACCCAGTCGCGTTTGGCGAGCAGCTTGCGCATCCGGCCGAGGATCGCGCCCGGCTGCACGTCGAGGAGATACTTCTTATATGCATAGCCTACCGCCGCCTGGATGAGGAAATCCTTCAGGCCCGGCCTGCGACGTTCGCCCGCGGTGCGGCACGCCTCGGCGTAAAGCTGCGGCCGGCGGTTCTTGAACCACTTCGCCGCGTTGGCGTTGAGGTAGTTCTCCTTGATCCATTCGGCATGCTTCGGAAAGGCAGCCATCAGGAGGTCGCGTTCCGGGATGCTGTAGCCACCGAGGAGGCTCTCGGTCTGCTTGGCCACGCGGACGATCTCCGCCGCCAACTGCGCCCATGGCAGGAACTCCAGGCCGCGGGCCTTGGCTGACTCAGCGAGGATCTCATCGTGGACATAAGTCTTCAGGCCCTCGGCCCAGACGACGGTGGTCAGCGCCGGCTCGGGGTCGGCTTTGCGCTTCTCGACGTCGAGCCAGATGACCGGACGGATGTTCTTAAGGAAGGCGGCGGATTGCAGGGTGTGGCGGGGCATGAGGTCGCCAGTATACCCGAGGTTTCGGAAATCGCCCCCTCCACAGCCTCTGTCATACCCCATTCCCCTACGGGGAAGAATTCTCATATTAGTTCTGGACGCCCCTCGCGTGCTCAGCGCGCGTTCCGCCTTTGCACTTGGACGCCTTTGCCCATAAGTCACGTCACCCCGCCCCGCCATGCTCTCCTTGCTGCGCCCCGCGCCGGAAACCGCCCGCCTGCCGGCCGACCGGATCGACCCCGAGTATCGCCGGCTGCGCCTGCAGGTCTTCCTCGGGATCTTCCTCGGCTACGCCGGCTACTATCTCGTCCGGAAGAACTTCTCCCTCGCGATCCCGGACATCCTCCGCGATCACCCGCAGTACTCGAAAGCGGAGCTGGGCGCGGCGATGACGGGCCTTTCCGTCGCCTACGGGTTCTCGAAGTTCCTGATGGGCAGCGTCTCCGACCGGAGCAACCCGCGGTATTTCCTCCCGCTCGGCCTGCTGCTCTCGTGCGCGACGCTGTTCGTCTTCGGCTTCGTCCACGCGGTCTACCTGTCGCTGACGGCGATGGTGGTGCTGCAGTCGCTCAACGGCTGGTTCAACGGCATGGGGTGGGCCCCGTGCGGCAAGACGATGGTGCATTGGTTCAGCACGCGCGAGCGCGGCCGCGCGGTCTCGGTCTGGAACGTGGCCCACAACGTCGGCGGCGCGCTGGTGGCCACGGTCGCGTTCGCCGGCGTCTGGCTCTTCGGCGACTGGGGAGCGAAGTTCTATTTCAACGCCGGCGTCGCCACGCTCATCGCGGTCGTCGCGTGGCTGCTCCTGCGCGACACGCCCCAGAGCTGCGGACTGCCCCCGGTCGAGGAATACAAGCAGGACTACCCGCCGAATTACGGCGCCGGGCATGAGCGGCCCCTCGGCTTCCGGGAGATCTTCGTGACGCACGTCTTCGGGAACCGCCTCCTCTGGGCCATCGCGGTCGCCAACGCCTTCGTCTACTTCGTGCGCTACGGGGTCGTGGACTGGGTCCCGACCTACCTGCAGACGGCGAAGCACTTCTCGTTCCAGCAGTCGAGCGTCGCCTGGGCGGCCTTCGAGTGGGCCGGGGTGCCGGGCACGATCCTCTGCGGCTGGATGTCGGACAAGTATTTCCGGTCGCGGCGGGCGCCGGCCACGATCCTGTTCATGATCCCGACCCTCCTCGGCCTCGTCGCCTACGGGCTCAACCGCGAAGGCCCCCTGTGGATCGACATCACCGCGCTGATCGTCATCGGCTTCTTCATCTACGGTCCGATCATGCTGATCGGCCTGCAGGCCCTCGACATGGTGCCGAAGAAGGCCGCCGGTACCGCCGCCGGCTTCACCGGCTTTTTCGGCTACGTCTTCGGCTCCGCCTTCGCCGGCACGGGCGTAGGCTGGATCGCCGACCATTGGGGCTGGGGCGGCGTCATCGTCGCGATGTGCGTCTGTTCCGTGCTCACGATGGCCTTCAGCGCCCTCACCCTCGGCCACCGCGCCGAAAGCTCCGCCACCCGATGAGATCCTTGCTCCCCTTGCTCCTCCTGCCCCTCGCGGCCTTCGCCGCGGAGACGCATCCGCTCATCATCGCGCATCGCGGCGCCTGCGGCTACCTGCCGGAGCACACGCTCGCGGCCAAGGCCCTCGCCTACGGTCAGGGCGCCGACTTCCTCGAACAGGACGTCGTCCTGAGCAAGGACGGCGTGCCGGTCATCTTCCACGACACGCACATCGACACCACGACCGATGTCGCGAAGAAATTCCCCGGAAGGCGGCGGGCGGACGGACGTTTCTACGCGCTCGATTTCACGATCGCCGAACTGAAACAGCTCAACGTCACCGAGCGCTTCAACCCGCAGACCGGTAAGGCGGCTTTCCCGCAGCGCTACCCGGTCGGCGTGGGTTCGTTCCAGGTCGTGACGCTCGAAGAGGAGATCCGCTTCATCCAGTCCTTGAACCGCTCCACCGGACGCCACGTCGGCATCTACCCGGAACTCAAGGCGCCCGCCTGGCATCGGAAAGAAGGCCGCGACCTCGCCGCCGCGATCCTGCCGATCCTGCGGAAGTACGGTTACGACGCCAAGGACTCCGCCTGCTATGTCCAGTGCTTCGAGCTCGCCGAGATCAAGCGCCTGCGCGGCGAGCTCGGCTGGACGGGCAAGCTCATCATGCTCCTCGGCGGTAAAGGCAAGGGACCCGGCGAGACCGACTTCGCCTATCTCCAGACCGACGCCGGTCTAGCCGAGCTCGCCAAGGTCGTCGACGGTATCGGCCCGCCCATCGGGAGTTATGTCACCGGCAAATCTCCCGCCGAACGCCAGGTCACCGATCTCGCCGCCCGCGCCCGGAAGGCCGGCCTCAAGTCACACCCCTACACCCTCCGCGCCGACGAACTCCCCCCGTGCGTCACCTCCGTCGACGAACTCCTCTCCGCGCTCTTCACCGACGCCAAGGTCGACGGCCTCTTCACCGACTTCCCGGATCTGTGCGTCAAGAGGTAGGGAGGCGATGACATCGCCTCCGCCTGTCTCTTGGTAGGGGCAGCACCGCGTGCTGCCCTAGTTGCATCTCAGGTAGGGACGCGTCGGCGACGCGTCCGCCCTCGCCCCTCAAAGGTCGCGACACCGCCCTCGCCCCTGCCTCACGCCCTTCGCCCAACCCG
>JACCEB010649916.1_pt1 | contig 11588 bp, 11 predicted proteins | sample 7454761 | NCBI WGS metagenome assembly JACCEB01 (sample SAMN15323454, study PRJNA562643) | freshwater metagenome | isolation source: river surface water | place: USA:Blue River Watershed | collected 2017-08-18 | reverse complement strand
CGAGATACGGATCGTCCGTAACTCGACTATCGAAAGGAAACAAATGTCTACAAAGACAACATTCAAGCGCATCGCGCTTGTAGCTGTTGCTGCGTTGGGCCTCGGAGTTCTCTCTGTTGCACCATCATCAGCAGTGCCTTCCTTGACCATAACTGTTGCAAACGGAACAGCTGGTCTCGCTGGCGCACGTACAGATTCAACAACGGCAGCTACCATCAATATCGCTGGATATGTAGCAGCCAATGACTCAGTAACAGTTTCGCTTGTTGCTAAGTCAATCCCTGCAGCAACTACACCAAAAATTGGTATTCAGAATCTTGATTCTGCAACACCAACGTTGAATACAGTTAAAATTGATACACAAACTACTGTCACCTCTGCTGTAGTTGGAACCGGATTAGCGGTCCTCGAGACTTCTTCTGCGACAGCAACTGGATCAAATGAAGGTATTTCAGGTGTCCGTATCTCCTCAACAGCTGCGGCTAACATCAACTACAATCTCGGTGTACAGCTTGATTCTGCTACTTCAACACGCTTAGCAGGCACGTACACATACTCAGTCGTTGTAAAAACATACAATGCAGATGGAACTACTGGTACGACTACCATCAAGGAAGTAAGTATCGTGATTGCTGCGGCAGCAACGGATTCAGATACGGCTTCACCTGCACAGACAACTGCTTACATCGGTGCTGCGGGTGGCACTAACACCTCTGACACAGCAATTTCAGCAGTAGCAACAGCTGATGCAACCACTGATGCGGAAATTGATGTGACAATCAAAAACGCGGCAGGTGGAGCTGGTGTTGCAGATGATTCAGTTACTGCGACAATCACAGGAGCTGGAACAATTAGCTTCAACGATTCAACATACGGCAAGTCAATTACTCACTCAGTTACAGCTGGTGTAGCAACAATCTCTATCCGTGGAGATGGAACTGCTGGTGTTGGAACAATTGCAATCACCACCAAGGCTGGTTTTAGTGCAACTAAGACCATCACTTTCTATGCAGCGGCTGCAAAGACACTCACAACAACACTTGCACCAGTAAGCCTTGTTGTAGGTTCGAATGACTCAGCAGTTGCTGTAACAGCAACAGATGCAACAGGAACAAACTGGGCGGGCGCTGCGTACATCGTGGCTTCAGCAGCAGCTGATGCGCTAATCGGTGGATCAACAACTCCTGTAGCTTGCGTTTACAATTCAAGTGGCAAAGTCCACTGGTGCCCAATTACGGCAATCGCCTCTGGAACTGCAAAGTTCAAGGTAATCGATGCATCAACCGTTGCTCTTGCAACAGCTACTTCAGCTGAATTCTCAGTGACAGTCTCTGCTGCGCCAGCTGCAACCGTTAAGCTCGAGTTCGATAAGGCAACTTATCAGCCATACGAGAAGGCATACATCAAGGTTTCAGTTCTTGATGCAGCTGGAAACCGTTTGGGTGCTAAGACTTACGCAAATGCATTGGCAGCTGGTGGAATCGTCACCAACATTGCATTCAGCGGAACTGCTCCAACAATGACTGCAACAGATGTTGCAATCAACGCACTTGATGGAACAGACAAGTTCGGTGGATACCTAACCTATGTGGCTTACATGCCAGCACAGGGTGATGTAACAATCACAGCTAAGGGTGGATCAGGACTTCCCGTTTCAGGCCAGGTTGCAGTCACAGCGACAGCTTCTGTTGTTAATGACAGCGTAAATGCAGCTACAGATGCAGCTAACGAAGCTACAGATGCAGCTAACGCAGCTACAGATGCAGCTCTTGCTGCAGCAGACGCAGCAGACGCAGCAACAGCTGCAGCTCAGGATGCATCTGATGCAGTAGCAGCGCTATCAGCATCAGTAAGCAAGTTGATCTCAAGCCTTCGTGCTCAGATCACTTCATTGACCAACTTGGTCATCAAGATCCAGAAGAAGGTACGTGCGTAATTAGCCGCCTTTAACTGAAAAGATCAGAACCGAATCCCGGTTCCCCTTCGGGGGGCCGGGATTCGGCCTTTCTATAGTTAGAATTGCCTCATGCAAAAAATAGAGAATGAAAAACTAATTGCGCGCTTGATGGCTTCTACGCTATTTGCCGTGACAATTGTAGTTTTTACTCAGTCCGTCACGGATCCAGTAAACGTCACAAAATTTTTTGTCCTAGGCGCTCTCGCATTTGCTACCACCGGTGCTGCGTTCAGGTCTTTCAATTTTCAATTTGCAAAGGAGAACAGCGCAGGACTTGTAATTCTTGTGCTTTTTTTAGTGTTTTCTATTTCGACACTTTTGGCCAGTAATGCTCCACTTTCACAATCTCTTTATGGGGTTTATGGCAGAAATAATGGTTTCTTGCTGTATTTACTTTTGGGATTACTGTTTATTACTACTTTAACAATTACAAATCAAAACTTGTTTACAAAATACTTAGTGGCATTATCACTTGCTGGTGTGGTTAATGTGATTTACGCCCTCTGGGTGATGGCATTTGGAGACTTCATTGGTTGGAACAATCCCTATGGGAATCTTCTTGGCACTTTAGGAAACCCCAACTTTATCGGGTCTTTTTTCGGTATGTTTTCAGCCCTTCTATTCACGGTCCTCTCTTCTCGTTCGGAATCTAAAAATCTTCGAATCGGTGCACTAATACTTTTGCCACTTGTTTTTCTTGGAATTATTGATTCACATGCGGTGCAAGGAAAAGTCCTATTTCTTGCTGGAGCAGGAATTGTAATCTTCTTCTGGATTCGTGACCGATTTTCGTCTAACTGGATTTCACTGTCCTATTTAGCCGTGGCATTCATCGGATTTATCTTTTCATTGTTGGGCACTTTGCAAAAAGGACCCTTGGGGGATGTACTTTATAAAGAAACGGTGAGCCTTCGGGGGGAATACTGGTATGCGGGCTGGATGACAGGATTAGCAAACCCAGTTTTCGGAGCCGGGTTTGACTCGTATGGGGATTGGTATAGACGCTCACGGAGAGAATCAGCACTTTCATTCCCAGGGGTAGACACCATAACAAACGCTGCGCACAACGTGTATTTAGATATTTTTGCTTTCGGTGGCTGGCCACTATTAATTAGTTATGGGTTGTTGGTGCTTTTGTCTGTAACCTCAATTGTGAGGTTTACAATTCGAAATAGAAATTTTGATCCTATTTTTGTTTCTTTAACATCTGTTTGGACTTGTTATCAGTTGCAATCCACAATTAGTATCAACCAAATTGGGCTTGCCGTCTGGGGCTGGGCATTTGGAGCCGCGATTATTGCTTATGAAAGAAATGACCGTAAAAAGGCTGTATTCGAGACCCTAGCCTCGAATACAGCACGAAATGGAAGGAAGCAACATCACAGACAATTGCAAGAATCCGTTTTCAGCCCTACTCTCATTGCGGGCCTTGCATCTGTACTTGGAATGGTCATAGCCGTACCGCCGTTGAGCGCAGATATGAAATGGCAAGAAGCCCAGAAATCTCAGAACGCCAATCGTTTGGCGGCATTGGCGACTCCAAGCTACCTAAACCCGATAAATTCGTTTGAACTCGCTAATATCGTCGGAGTTTTTGAGTCTAACAATCTTGGGGAAATGGCTCATAAGGTTGCCCTGGAAGCCGTAAAGTTCAATCCAAATAATTTTGAAGGTTGGCGAAATCTTTCTCTTTTATCAAAGTCAACCGAAGCGGAAAGAGCGTTGGCATTTTCAAATATGAAACGGCTTGATCCTCTTAACAAAACGATTGGCACCGCACAGTAATGAAAATTGCCATCATAGGTCAGGGTTATGTCGGACTAACTATTAGCGCATTTGCCGGAGAATTCTTCGAAGTGGTTGGCTTTGACAATAATCTGAAAATTGTCGATCAACTCAATCAAGGAATTTCGCATATTGAAGGAGTTGAAAGCTCTGTCTTACGGAATTGGATCTCTTCCGGCCGATACAAAGCTACAAATAGCGGCGAAGATATTTCAGGCGCTCATATTGTGGTGATTGCCGTGCCTACACCACTCACAAAAGATAGGGAGCCTGATTTAGCTTTCATTGAAGCAGCATGCAAAACGATTGGAACTTACATAAAGTATCCGGTTTTGGTCATCAATGAATCAACTTCCTATCCTGGAACCTTGAGGGACTTTATCAAGCCGAGAATTGAAGAGTTTTCTCAAAATCCCGTTGAACACCGATATGCCATTTCACCTGAGCGAGTTGATCCAGGACGAGGGGATTTCAATCAGAAGAACACCCCTCGTCTTTATGCAGGTTTGACACCCGAGGCGTCGAAGCAGACACGAGACTTCTACTCAAAGTTTTGCGACAATTTAGTTGAGGTTTCTTCGCCCGAAGTAGCTGAAGCCGCAAAACTTTTCGAAAACACTTTCAGGCAAGTAAACATTGCACTTGTAAATGAATTTGCACAGATTGCATACGCTCTAGGAATTAGTGTTTATGAAACTTTGGATGCAGCCAATACAAAACCCTATGGGTTTATGAAGTTTACTCCCAGCGCGGGCGTAGGTGGGCATTGCATCCCTGTTGATCCGACGTATTTAGCCGCTGTAGCTGAAGAGCATGGAGCACCAGCAACCTTCATTCGCCGTGCAAATGAAGTAAATCTTGAGATGTCTGAATACATTATTAGGAGAGTTGCCGAAGATAATGGCGGCAATCTTGCGGGCAAATCTGTCTTAGTGGTGGGAGTTGCCTACAAGCCAAATGTTGCAGATGTGCGTGAAACAGCAGCTGAACTAGTCATTGAGCACTTGCGGAAAAAAGGTGCAGTCGTTTCCTGGCACGATGATGTTGTGGGCAACTGGAAGGGCGAGATCTCCGCGCCGCTTCAGGGCGCAGATATCGCAGTGGTTGTCACCAAGCACGACTCGGTAGACGAGAAGAATGTTTTGGCTAGTGCGCGTTATGTATTTGATACAACAGGAAAAGTTAAGGGTGCCAAAGGCTTGTAGCAATTAGCTTTTAAGGCTTGTAGCAACGCCATCGATAATTGATTCTAGAGAGTGCTTAGGTTCCCAGTCTGTAGCCTTCTTTATTTTGGAGATATCAGGAACTCGTCGCTGCATGTCCTCAAAGCCAGCTGGATAGGCATCTGAATAAGGAATGAATTTAATCGTGGAAGTTGATTGAGTTTGCTTAATAACTCTGAGGGCAAGTTCTTTGATAGTTGTTTCTCCAACACCGCCAACATTGAAGTAATCACCAATGGTTGCGTCAGTTTCACTTAAGGTGATTACAGCTTTGACCGCATCTTCAACATGGCAGAAAACTCGGGATTGAGAGCCATCGTCATAAATTATGATGTCTTCGTTTTTAAGTGCTGATTGAATGAAACGGGGAACCACCATTCCATACTGGCCCGTTTGACGAGGTCCTACAGTGTTGAAGAATCGAACGGTGGTGACTTTAAGGCCGTGGGTTTTGTGAAGCGTGTGAGCGACAGCTTCTTCAAGTGCTTTAGCATCAGCGTAGGTCCAGCGAATTTTTTGAGGGGCCCCGACAACTCGATCTGATTCTTCATGGAGTGGCTGATTCGGATTCTTGCCGTAAATTTCAGATGTTGAGGCGATGATGAGGCGCTTGTTGAATTTGGTTGCAGCGTGGAGAACGATTTCCGAACCATTGAAGTTTCGATCGATGGATCCAAGCGTGTGCTCCATGATGTTCTTGACGCCTAGGGCCGCAGCCATATGGAAGACAATGTCTGATTGTTCGACTAACTTTTCAACGAGTGCTTTGTCGCGGATATCACCCTCATGGACGGTGATTTTTCCTTCAAGGTGAGCGATATTGGCGCGTGAGCCGGTGCTCATGTTGTCGAGGATGGTGACATCATCACCACGGGCGATACAGGCATCGGCAAGGTGAGAGCCGATAAAGCCTGCTCCGCCGGTGATGAATACGCGCATGGGTGCAGTCTATCTTTTATTGCCACAGAGGATGGCGTGGTCAGAGATGGCTGAAGCCAGATTCTGGATTAAAAATCAGGATGTTGAGACTGCACGGGCATCTGGGTATTGCAAGGGGTACTAGATACGCAAACGTTTGCGAACCAGACTGCGTGCTTCTTCAGCTTTGGCAAGGCTCAAGAAATGTTCCAAGTCGGAAGGTGTCCCAAGTCCATGGACACCGTCGCCATGAATTCCTACAGAGTGAGTGGAGATTTTGAGATTGCACTCAATTAAATGATGATATGAAGGAGCAACGTAGAACTCATTGTTAACTTTCTGGTTCTTTGATCTCTGCCAAGCTAGAGCCTCATGGCAGATGGCTGAAGTTGCCCAACCGTATACGCCAACGGTCGCTTCATTCGAAATCTCTACCTTCTCAACAACGCGATTTACACTCCCATCTGCATCACGTCCAACATATGACCAAGCGTTTGATGACGCCTCCATCGTAAGTATCTGACCTTGCGTATCGCCCAGTCGAACCGCATCCGTAAATGCCTCTAAACCCTCAAAAACGAATTGATCTGAATTGGCACAAATGACCGGTGAATCTTTACAGACATCTTTCAAAAGAATTTCAAGTGAGTGCGCAGGCCCATCGGTCCAAAAGTCTATTTCTACAAATTCGATTGCAAAACCAACATTCTTCAGAAAACTATCCAGTTTCGCGGGAATGTGGTGGCTCGATTGGCTCAACACTACAACTCTGTCCTGCGGTTGAAGAGGGAAGTTTGCTATGACCCACAATAACATCGGAATTTCCCAGATTGGAATGAGAGGTTTTGGAACATCAATTCCTGCATCTGAAAATCTAGATCCCTTTCCTGCAGCTGGGATTAGAAGCGAAAGCGGTTGGGTCATGCAAGTACCTTATCTTCAGGCAAACTAGGAAACTTAACCCCCAAAACCTTGCAATCAGTGAGAGCTTCAAAGTCAAAAACTTCTCCAGGCTCCACAACTAGAATGTCATCTTCATCCAGCAAAACCTCACCCATTCGCACTCTGCCCGACAAAACCACGGTAACTTCAGTTGCAATTACTTGATAGTGCGAAGCTTCGCGATCACCAATCTTAAAGGATTTCACACACACTTCAAAATCACTTGTTTGAATCACTGCAGGGCTAAAGTTACCTAATATCCATCCATTTTTGTATTCAATTACGTTTGACTTAAACATGTTTAGTATCCCTGGTCCTATCTTCAGCTGGCATGCACGTATTCTTTATCTTCGGCCAAATGGTAACCAATATCAAGTCCCTTACTAATTGCATAGTTTAAGCATGGAGCAATGTAGAAATTTGAGCTTGTCGTTTGGTTGTTCACAAAAGACCATTTCGCGCTTTCCACAAGGATACTCCTGTCCCTGAAGAAGAAAATGCCAGTCGTCGCTAAATCACCCACAACTCGCTTCTCCACTACTTCAATGACTTTTTCATCAAAAACTCGAATGTACGAAAAGAGTGGATTTCTGCTTCGCACACACATGGTGCCTGCTGATTTTTTGTCCTTGATCATTTGATCAATAAAATCAAAGAAAACGTCTTTTTTGAGGTGTGAATTCGTAGGAACAAGAACAATTGCGTCATCGACTGACATGAAATCAACTGTGAGCAGAGCAGTCGCGAGTGCCCCTCTCGTCGGACCTTGAGGTTTAACGATAGTCACACCATCATTAACTCCGAGATTCCTTATTTCAGGAGAAGGTCGATTAGTAACGAGAATCGAATTTGGTTGTTGGTAATCCTTAACATTCTGCAGCAAGAAATCATTTTTGAGAGATTTAGAATCGTTTGATTCCTTGATTCTTGGAGCGGCATCCAGAAATATGGTTTGGAAACTCATGTTGCCTCCCCCATGATTCTATCAATTAACTCGAGTGACACCTCGCCCGGGTTACTTACCTTAACAACTCTTGCTCCGGCGGAGATAGCGGCAGCTACCCCATGATCGCCATCTTCAATAACCACAGTGTCGCTTGGAAGACTTTCCAGTTTTTTCATCGCCAACCGATACCCATCAGGCGCCGGTTTAGGCCTATCAACATCCTCGTTGGTTATCAAGACATCAAGATACTTAGTTAAGCCAGCGTATTCCAACATAAATTCAGAAGTTAGTCGAATACTGTTAGTCACGACTCCAAGTTTGATGTTTCTCTCCTTCAAGGAAGACAGCAAGATGAGGTGCGATGCATTAGGAAAACACAATTTTGCTGCAATTCTAAGTGTTCGGTCTTGCTTAACATCAGAGATGATGTTGTGTAATCCTCTTGGAAGATTCTTCTCTGCAGATAGAATCTCCAGTTTACTTCTTGTTGTCATGCCGTTGAATCGATTTAGGTGTTCGTCTCGTGAGATTGAAAATCCAAAGATTTCTAGCGATTCATTGAGCGCTTCGTAATGCCATTCAGTTGCATCAATGAGCACTCCATCCATATCAAATAAGACAGTTTTAGTCATGATATTCCCAGGTTGGAAGACAGTTGATGTGGAAAATCAGTGCAGATACCGATGCTCTCTACCTCTCTAGTAAGGATTGAGAACTGCTCCCATACGTTAAGAAACTCCCTGCCATGAAGCTCCGGGGAAACAATTATTGTCGGAATCTCATCCATGATTCTTCTAATCTTGACATCCTTAATCCACCAGTCATCATTGAAGGCATCGAGCCAAATGTATTCAGGTTTCCAAGGTAACTCTCTTTCAAACTCGCTAATTCGAAGTGCATGGGGAATCGAAGCGTTCCTAAACTGCAAGATTTGAGGGAAGGAACAATCAAATATAAAAGATTGAGAATCGCGAATATGCTCAGCGAGATCAGTGAATCTGGAGACAAGGCCATCTGATTTGATGTTAATTGCAATGCGCCCTAGGGCGAGTAGTTCCCGATTGAACGAGTTGTAGGTAGATGAGCCACATGGGTCATGTGAGATAACTATTTCTTTTTGCTGGTCTCGTACATCAGTCTCAACCGCGAATCCTTCTCCAAATGCTGAATTTAGGCTTTCCAAGGAATTAGGGGCAGAATCACCCTCTTTCCAGAAACCTCTATGCGCAAATATTTGAGAACGTATCACTCCCCAACCATATGCGGACAGAGGGTCTTCTAGACAGTCACGCGCGGGAGGTTGGTTTTCATTTCCTCATAAATGGATAAAGATGTACCCATGTCAACGACAGGTGGACTCAGTAGCACTGATTTAGAGCGCGAGGCGAAGACGCTTGAGCTTTCTTCGCTTACTCAGGTAGAAGCGCTCGAAATTGGTTCGATTGCTCAGGCGATTGGGCTAGAACGCAAGTTGCCGATTGCAGTTGAAGTGCGGATGAAAGAGTGGATTATCTTTCATGCATCTTTGCCTGGATCAACACCAGAAAATGACTGGTGGATTGGTCGCAAAGCACGTGCTGTGAATTTAACGGGTCGATCAACTCTGCATGAGCGAGTGCTGGCTGAGGAACAAGGAATTGATTGGCACAAATCAAAGGGTGTTGAAGATGAGCTCTATGCAATTCATGGTGGTGGGCTAGCGCTCAACGTTGTTGGACTTGGTTTAACTGGTGTTTTGATTGTGAGCGGCTTAGAACAAGTTGCAGACCATATGTTGGGCGTTGAAATCATCACTGAATATCTTGCTCGCAAAGGTGAACAGCTATGAGCATCTGGGTTTGTGGTGAAGTGCTGATTGATTTGATTCCAGATGGCAGCGGTGAACGAGTACCCCATGTTGGTGGAGGCCCAGCAAATACTGCAAAGGCGCTGGCGCGCTTGGGTCACGATGTTTACTTTATTGATGGAATCTCTAGCGATAAGTATGGGCAGATGTCTCGCCAGGAGTTATTGGATGATGAGGTCAAGTTAGATTTAGTGCTGAATAGCAATAAGCCCACATGTTTGGCGATTGTCTCAATCAACGAAAGTGGTGGGGCGTCGTATGAGTTTGAAATAGATGGAACAGCCACCTTTGATTTCTCAGCTTCATGGTTGCCAGGTCCATCTAGATATAAGCCCAGCGTGCTTCACATCGGCACTCTGGTAACTGTTATTCAGCCTGGTGCTGACGTTTTGTATGACTGGGCTTTGCAGGTTGCTGAGTTTGCACCCCTTGTTTTTGATCCCAATGTGCGATCAGTGGTGATGAACGATAGAGATAAGTACTTAGCTGCTGTTGAGCGCTGGGTAGCAATCTCATCTGTTGTGAAGGTAAGTGATGACGATCTGGCGTGGCTGTATCCAGGTCAGCAGTATGCAGATGTTGCTGGGCGCTGGATTAACGATGGCGCAGCGCTCGTTGTAGTCACGCGGGGGGCTGACGGCCTCGTGGGCTTTACAGCTGATGGGGTTGTTGGAGTGCCGGGCGTGAAGGTAGAAGTGGCCGACACAGTGGGTGCTGGAGACACAGTGGGTGCGATTATTGTGGAAGCGATGATTGAAAAGGGAATCTTGAATCTCACCGGAGATACTTTGAAGGCAGTTTTGAATCGAGCTACAGCTGCAGCAGCAATTACTTGTTCTCGTAAAGGTGCGCAGCCGCCATATAAGCATGAGTTAAAGGGTGTGTAATGCAGTTTATTGATGACGCTGAATTTCAAGTAGCCATTGATCTCGATGGTGGAGGTCGCATCACATCTCTTAAATGGCGCGAAATGGAATTTACAGTTCCCTTTAGAGGTGGCGTGCTGACCAATGGTTGGTATCCGATGGCGCCATGGGCAGGCCGAATTAAAGATGGGTTGATTACATCTAACTCAGGTGTTGAACATCAACTGCCAACAAACATTGATCCACCACATGCAATACATGGATTTGGGTTTACATCTTCGTGGCAAGAAATTGGACCAGGTAGATCTTTATTGCACCTGCCAAAGCCATATATGGGTGCCACTGTTGAGCAGACGATAGAAGTATTGGATGATGCCATCAGATGGTCCTTGGAATATGACGACAATGGTTGCGATATTCCGGTCTGGATGGGGATGCATCCGTGGTTTGCTCGTGATTTAGATCGAGGTGGAAGCGCAGAGATTGAATTTTCAGCAGAGAAAATGTTGAGGCGTAATTCAGAAGGGTTGCCAACAGGTGAATTGATAACACCCCCTGCGCCCCCTTGGGATGATGCCTTTACGCAGCTGCGCGGTACCCCAGCAGTTGTCTGGGAAGGTGTCGCACGTATTGATATTGAATCTGATGCGCCATGGTGGGTTGTGTATACAGAAGATTCTGATGGGGTTTGTATTGAGCCACAGACTGCGCCCCCAGATGCTGCCAATTTAGGCATTAGTGGCGAGAACTACATCGAAGCCCTCTTTGTTTTCTCTACTGACTAAATAGACTCACCCGCATGAGCACCATAATTAATCGTCAGCACCTCAAAGAACTTCGCGCAAAGGAAGAGCAGCGCTTTCTTGATACACACAAGAAATCAGCGGCAGCCTTTGAAGATTCCAAGAAAGTGATGCACGAAGGTGTTCCAATGTCATGGATGGCTAAGTGGCCAGGTGCTCACCCAGTATTTGTGAAAGAGGCAAAGGGCGCTCGATTTACTGATATTGATGGACACACCTATGTTGATTTTTGCTTGGGCGATACCGGGTCGATGACAGGACATTCACCTGATGCGACGGTCGCCGCTGTGCGCGAGCAGGTG
>JACCEB010273108.1_pt1 | contig 11588 bp, 14 predicted proteins | sample 7454761 | NCBI WGS metagenome assembly JACCEB01 (sample SAMN15323454, study PRJNA562643) | freshwater metagenome | isolation source: river surface water | place: USA:Blue River Watershed | collected 2017-08-18 | reverse complement strand
GTTGGTGATTGGGCACACGAATTATGTGGTGGTACTCATGCCAAAAAATCAGCTCAACTTGGTTTAGTTAAATTTTTAAGTGAATCAAGTATTGGAGCAGGCACAAGAAGAGTAGAAGCATTAGTTGGTGCAGATGCTTATCAATTTTTAGCAAGAGAACACTTAATAGTTTCTAATTTACAAGAAATATTAAAAGGTAAAGCAGAAGAACTTCCCGAAAAAATATCGACTTTAATGCAAAAAATTAAAGAGACTGAAAAAGAAATAGAGAAATTTAGAAAAAATCAGATCCTTTCAAACGTTTCCAAATACTTACAAAGAGGTCATGACTTAAATGGTATAAAAGTTATAAATTTCTTTGTTGATGAAGAAATTAATGCAAGTGATTTAAGAGATTTAGTCGCAAATGTTAAAGGTCAATCAGGAACAAATCCTGGTGTTGTTGTGGCAGGTTCAATTTCAGACCAAAAAGTCAACGTTGTTATTGCCGTAAATGATGCAGGACAAAAACTTAATTTAAATGCTGGAAATATTTTGAAAAATGTTTTGACCAAACTTGAAGGCAAAGGTGGAGGTAAAGCAGATCTTGCTCAAGGTGCTGGATCTAAGGTTTCTGATGCAAAATCAGTTATAGAAAACATTGATGGGTTTATTAAATAATAATTGTGAGAAAAGGTATTAGATTAGCAATCGATTATGGTGACAAAAGAATTGGTGTTGCTAAATCTGACATTGATGGAGTTTTAAGTTTTCCAGTTGCAACTTTAAAGAATTCAAAAGAGGTTTTTTTTGAAATATCAAATATTATTTCAGAGACCAATTGCATTGAAATTTATATTGGATTTCCAAAACATCTTTCAGGAAATAAAGGAAGTAGTGTTTCAAAAGTGATTAGTTTTGCACATAATTTGTTTTCAAATACTGGCTTTTCTGATATCAGATTCATAGACGAAAGACTCACAACCACCTCTGCAGCTTCGGCATTACGTGATAGTGGCTTGACTGCTAAACAACAAAAAGGGGTAATTGATCAACAGGCTGCCGTAGAAATATTAGAAATTGCGCTAGATTTTGAGAAGAGAAATAATAAAGTTCCAGGCGTAAATTATAAGGAGGTTTAAGTTGCCTTCTATTTTAGATGAATTTAAACGCGAAGAAAAAACATATAAATCAGATTTGCACCCTGCACCTTATTTAAAAATTGGGATTGCCATTTTCACTCTTCTTTTAGGAATAGTTGTTTATTCATTTATTCCAACTGGAAGTGTGAAAATTCTTGATGGTCCAGGAGGTACTGGACCTGTACAGGTAACCATAAATCCTGGCGCCTCGTTAACTGAAATCGGAAAAGTTTTAGCAGATGCAGGTGTTGTAAAAAACTATGTTGAATTTGTCAGTGCAGCTGAAGATATTCCGCAATCAAGTTCAATTGGTCCTGGAAAATATAACTTAATCAAAAGTATGGGCCCTAAAGAAGCAATATTTGCCTTATTAGATCCAGAAAGCAAAGTAAGTATAAAAGTTGTAATACCTGAAGGATCTCGATCAAGTTATGTTTTTGCAGCTGCTGCACAAGCTTTGGGAGTTTCTGTTGGAGATTTTGAAAGTCTTGCTAAAAATCCAAAAGATTTAGGTCTTCCAGAATATGCTAATAACAACGTTGAGGGTTTTTTATATCCTGCAACATATAGATTCGATGAAGGAATCACTCCTAAACAAGTTCTGCAAGAAATGATCAAAAGATTTCTACAAGCAGCTCAAGAGCAACAACTTGAAGCAACAGCAAAAGCAAATGGTTTAAAACCTTATGAGGTAATAATTATTGCAAGTATTATCGAAAAAGAAGTTGCCCCAATAGATCAACCAAAAGCAGCACAAACAATTCTTAATCGCTTAGCAAAACCTATGAGACTTCAACTTGATAGCACGCTAAATTATGAATTGAATTCAAACACCATAATTTTAACTTCTGAACAATTACAACAAGATTCTCCTTACAACACTTATACAAATGATGGTTTACCTCCAGGCCCTATTTCAAATCCTTCAGAGGCTGCCATTAATGCAGTATTAAATCCTGAAGAAGGAGATTGGCTTTATTGGGTCACAGTTAATCTTGATACGAAAGAAACTAAGTTTTCTAATAACAACGATCAATTCTTGAGAGATAAACAAGAATTTTTACGTTGGTATAACCAGAATCAATAAATCATGAAACATGCTGGTGTTGCAGGTTATCCGATAGAACATTCGTTATCTCCATTAATTCATAATGCAGGCTATAAAGCTTTGGGTCTTGATTGGAATTATGAAAAATATTTACTTAAAGAAGATGAATTATTTGATTTTGTAAAAAAGCGAGATAAAGATTTAGTTGGACTTTCTCTAACTATGCCCTTGAAGGAAAAAGCAATTGAGATTTCTGATGAAGTGACAGATTTAGCAAAAAAATCAAATAGCGCTAACACATTAATTTTCAAAGAAGGCAAAATTTATTCTGGAAATACCGATATTTATGGGATTGTGCAAGCTTTAAAAACTAATAAAAAACTTGATTTATCAAATCCAGGAATTATTGGCAGTGGAGCAACAGCAAGATCTGCTGTATTAGCTCTTCAAAATCTTGGTGCTAAAAATGTGCTTCTATGTGCAAGAAATGAAGAAACATTAAGTGCAGTTAATGATTTAGCTAATTCTCTTGGTTTAAAAAGCCAAATTATTCCTTGGAATGAATTAGCTAAAGCTATGAGTGCTACAACCTTGATTTCAACTTTGCCAAGTAAAGCTATGGATAAATTTGCGGCATTGGGTCCAGAAAATCCTGGAACACTTTTGGATATTGCCTATGAACCTTGGCCTTCAAAAGTTGCGATGGAATGGATCTTTCGAAGAGGTTTTGTCGTCTCAGGATTAGAGATGCTCTTGCATCAAGCATGCATGCAATTTGAATTAATGACAGGCTTTAAAGGCCCTATTACTCAGATGAGGCAGGCATTATTTAAGAATTGAGGATCATTTGTTTTGGCAGTACTTGATCCTTATAAATACTTTAATTTTTGCAGTAATTCTTGCAATCATTGATTATAAAAAACAACTATTACCTAATAAATGGATTTTGGCACTATTAATCAGTAATCTATTTTTAATATTTTTTTCTGATAATTTTACTGTTATTAAACTTCAGGGAGCAATTTTTCAATCATTTTTAATATTTTTATTTTATTTGTTAATTTATTTCTTATCGAAAAGAACTTTTGGATTAGGTGATGTCAAATTTAGTTTTGCTCTGAGCCTGCCAGCTTTGTATTTTTATGACTTTCCCCAAGTTTTCTCTCTTCATTTGTGGGCTTTTATAATCGGAGGTGTTTTTTCAATCTATTTAATGACTTTCAAATCTTTTAAGTCCAATCAAGCAATTGCTTTTGGACCCTTTATGACAATTGCATATTTTTTATTTCTTACGCTTAACTTATAGGGCGATGCTTAACCAAAATTAATATAAATGAAACAATGTAGGTATGCTTCGTTGGTTAACTGCAGGTGAATCACATGGTCCAGCACTCATTGCCACAATTGATGGCCTTCCAGCTGGCATTGAAATTACATCTGTAGAAATTCAAGATGAACTTGCAAGAAGAAGACTTGGAGTTGGCAGAGGCGCAAGACAAAAATTTGAAAAAGATGAATTAGAAATTTTAGGTGGCATAAGACACGGAGTTTCAATTGGTGCTCCAATTGCCATAAAAATTAATAATTCTGAATGGCCTAAATGGCAAGAAGTTATGTCAGCTGATCCTGTTGATGCAGAAATTTTAAAAGACTTAGCCAGAAATGCACCATTGACTAAACCAAGACCAGGACATGCAGATTTAGTGGGAATGCAAAAATATGACTTTGATGATGCAAGACCCGTTTTAGAAAGAGCAAGTGCCAGAGAAACTGCTGCAAGAGTTGCACTTGGATCTGTAGCTAAAAAATTTCTTAAACAAATTTCTGATGTCGAAATCATTAGTCATGTTGTTCAACTTGGAACTGTTAAAGCTCCAGAAGATTTGTATCCAGAATCTGGCAGTTTAAATAAAATTGATGAAGATCCAGCTCGTTGTTTTGATTCTGAAACAAGTAAAAAAATGCAAGCAGAAGTTGAATCAGCACATAAAGATGGAGATACTTTAGGTGGAGTTGTAGAAGTTTTGGTTTACAACTTGCCACCAGGACTTGGTTCTTATGTTCAACATGATCGAAAAATTGACGCCAAACTTGCTTACGCACTTATGAGTATTCAAGCAATTAAAGGTGTTGAAATTGGTGATGGTTTCACAACTGCTTTAAGACGTGGTTCAAAAGCTCACGATGAAATAGTAAAAACTGAAAATGGGATTAAACGTTTAACTCATCGTGCAGGTGGAACTGAAGGTGGAATGACAACGGGAGAATTGCTAAGAGTTAGAGCAGCCATGAAACCTATTTCTACTGTTCCTAAAGCTTTACAAACAATCGATACAAAAACGGGTGAAGTAGCAAAAGCACATAATCAAAGATCAGATGTGTGCGCTGTTCCTGCTGCTGGAGTTATTGCTGAATCAATGGTTGCTTTGGTACTAGCAGAAGCTTTCTTAGAAAAATTTGGTGGAGATAGCGTTAACGAGACTAAAAGAAATATTAAAAACTATTTAGAAAATTTAAAGGTTTACTAATCATGTCTCCCCAGTTAATTTTTGTGGGAGCTCCCGGTTCAGGGAAAACAACCATAGGTAAAAAAATTTCTGAAAAACTCGGCGTTGATTTTATTGATATTGATCACGAGATTGAAATGGATGAAAAAATAAGTATTTCTGAAATTTTTGTGCAAAAAGGTGAAGATTACTTCAGAAAACTTGAAAAAGAAAAAATTGCCAAACTTCTAAATCACTTTAATGGAGTTTTATCTTTAGGGGGCGGAGCTGTGTTAAATCCAGAAACACGACAAGCTCTTTCAATTGCTCCAGTTGTTTGGTTAACAGTTTCTGCACAAGAGGCAAGCAATCGAGTAGGACTTGGAGCTTCAAGACCAGTCTTAATGGGTAATGTTCGCTCAAAATTAGTAAAACTATTAGAAGAGCGCACTCCTTTGTATGAAGAAGTGGCAGACTGGCAAATTGATACCACCGATAAGAGTATTGAAGAGGTTGTCAATGAGGTTTTATTGCAAACTAGTGAGGTTAATTAAATGAGTTTGCATAAAACAATAACGGTAAAAAGTGATATCAACTATCAAGTACAAGTTGGATTTGATTTACTTGATAATTTAAATGAAAATTTACCTCAAAATGTAGACAAAGTTGTCTTAATTTATCCAAAAGAAGTATCAAAAATTGCTAAAAAGGTTCAAAAACAATTAGCAAAACTTTCCTACAAGGTAATTGAGATTAGAATTCCAAGTTCTGAAAATGCTAAAAATATTAAAACAGTTGAAAAATGTTGGGACATTTTAGGCAAAAATAAGTTTTCAAGAACTGATCTAATTATTGGAATAGGTGGGGGAGCAACCACCGATTTAGCTGGATTTGTAGCTGCTACTTGGCTTAGAGGAATCAGATTTGTCAGTATTCCCACCACCCTTTTAGGAATGGTTGATGCTGCCGTTGGGGGAAAAACTGGAATTAATTCAAAAGCTGGAAAAAATTTAATTGGGTCATTTCATAATCCTTCATTTGTTTTATGCGATATCGAATCTTTGAAAACATTAAAAAAACATGATTTTGCTACAGGTATGGCAGAAGTTATTAAGTGTGGATTTATTCAAGATCCAAAAATTCTTGAAATTATTGAAAAATATCCTGAAGAATGTAAAAACTTTGAAGGTATCGAAATACCTGAATTAATTACTCGTTCCATTCAAGTTAAAGCAGATGTTGTGAGTAAAGATTTTAAAGAGACTTCAAGCTCTAAAACAGGAAGAGAAATCCTAAATTATGGCCACACCTTGGGACATGCAATTGAAAAAATAGAGAATTACAAATGGCGTCATGGCGATGCAGTTTCAATCGGCATGATTTATGCCGCAGAACTGGCATTTGCACAAGGGATATTAAAAAATGAAATTGTGCAACGCCATCGAAATATAGTAAATATTTTTAAACTACCAACCGCTTATAAGAAAAAGAATTTCAAGAAACTTATTGAAATTATGGCAATTGACAAAAAATCACGATCTGGAAGGTTAAGATTTGTTGTGTTAGAAGATATAGCAAAACCAACAAGGCTTGAAAATCCAACTTTTAAAGTCTTAAACCAAGCCTGGGAGAAGATTTCAAAATGAAAGTTTTAATACTAAATGGCCCAAACTTGCAAAGACTTGGCACTAGAGAACCTGAAATTTATGGCACAGATACTTTCGAAGATTTAAAAAATTCATGTATAAGTTTTGGAAAAACTTTAGGTTTTGAAATTGATTTTCGCCAAACAGATGATGAAGCAACAATTATTAAATGGCTACATGAAGCAGCTGATCAAAAAATACCGGTATTAATTAATCCAGCAGCATTTACTCATTACAGCTATGCCATGAGAGATGCAGCAAGTATGAAAACTGCACCTTTGATTGAAGTACATATTTCAAATCCAAATTCTCGAGAAGAATTTAGACATTTTTCTGTTCTTGCAGGAGTTGCTGATGGTGCCATAGCAGGTTTTGGAATTAATAGTTATCACCTTGCTTTAACAGCGTTAAAAAATAAATTAGCTAATGCCTGATTTTTTATCACGTCGAAATAAATTAAGAGAAATTTTTTTAAAGTCTTCTAATTCTGCCTTGTTTTTTGATGCAGTAAGTATTAGATACCTTAGTGGTTTTTCGGGATCAAATGCAGCCCTTTTGATAGCAGAAGATGCAAAAGATGATTTATTGCTTACTGATGCAAGATACACAAAAAGAGCACAAGAAGAATCTCCAGATATCAAAATTGAAATTAATAGAGACTTTTTTGATGTTTTAAAAAGAGAAGTAACAAAATTATCTCTTAAAAAAATTGCCATAGATCCAAAACTTATCAATTTTTCTCTTGCTGAATATTTTCAAAAAGATTTGAACCTTGAGTTAATCAAATTTAAAGAATTCTTAAGTCCTTTAAGAATGATTAAGGATGAGTATGAAATTAAACAAATCAAAAAAGCTTGTGCCATAACAGCAGATACTTTATGGTTTTTGATTAATGATCTAAGACCTGGAATGAATGAAAAACAAATTGCAAGACTTCTCCAAGAAGGATTTTTAAAACGAGGAGCTGATGGGCTAGCTTTTACATCTATTGTGGCAAGTGGAATAAATAGTGCTACACCTCATCATGAACCAAGTAATCGCGTTTTAGAAAGAGGCGACATGGTGACCATCGATTGTGGAGCATTAGTAAATGGTTATCACGCTGATATGACTAGAACAGTATTTATTGGAACTTGTGCCGATTGGCAAAAAGAAATTTACGATGCAGTAATGCAAGCCCAACTTCTAGGAAGAAATAAATTAAATGTTGGAGTAAGTGCTGAAGAAGTAGATCTGGAATGTAGAAATTACATTGAGAAAGCAAATTTCGGTTCTTATTTTGTTCATGGCACAGGCCACGGAGTGGGATTAGAAATACATGAACCGATGTTTTTAGCCAAAGAGGTAAAGACTAAACTTTCCAAAGGAAATTGCATAACCGTTGAACCAGGAATTTATCTACCTGAAAAAGGTGGAGTAAGAATCGAAGATACATGCCTGGTCACAGATGGTGAAGCAGAAGTTTTAACCCCAGGATCTCACGAAATAATTTGTGTGGCATGAAAGAAATTAATTAGGAGTAATTAAAAGTGGCAACAACAAATGATTTGAAAAATGGCATGGTTTTAAATATTGATGGTCAATTATGGAATGTGATTGATTTTCAACACGTAAAACCTGGCAAAGGTGGCGCCTTTGTAAGAACTAAATTGAAAAATATTTTAAGTGGCAAAGTTGTGGATAGAACTTTTAATGCTGGAGTAAAAGTTGAAACTGCTCAAGTAGATAAACGTGATATGCAATATTTATATAGAGACGGCGATGGTTGGGTTTTCATGGACACTTCCAATTACGACCAGATAACGATAAATAACTCTATTGTGGGTGATGCAGCTAATTACATGTTGGAAAACCAAGAAGTAATGGTTGCCATGCATGAAGGAAATCCTTTATACATTGAAATGCCTGCAAATGTGGAATTAACAATTGAATACACTGAACCAGGTTTACAAGGGGATAGATCAAGTGCTGGAAGTAAATCAGCAAAACTTGAAACTGGTTTTGAAATTCAAGTTCCTCTTTTTATAAACCAAGGAGAAAAAGTTCGAGTTGACACTCGTGACGGTTCTTATCTTGGCAGAGCTTAATTTCTAAATGAGTGCAAGAAGTAAGGCAAGAAAAAGAGCACTTGATGCAATTTTTCAAGCAGATCTAAATAATAAACCAATTAGCACTCAAGAAGAAACTGAAGAAGTCGATGAAAAATACTCTGATGTTTTAATCAATGGAATAAAAGAAAATCAAACTCAAATTGATTTACTAATTGCTGAATCTTTAACAAACTGGACAATTGACCGGATTCCTAGAGTAGATAGAAATATTCTTCGAATAGCAGTTTATGAATTACTTTTCCAAAAAGATGTGCCAGTAAATGTAGTAATTAGTGAGGCAGTAAAACTTGCAGAAGATCTTTCAACAGATGATTCAGCAGCTTTTGTAAATGGAACTTTGGCAAATATCGTTAAAAAGATTTGATTTGTGCCCCGGGTGAGATTCGAACTCACACCGGTACGAGTTTGAGTCGTATGCCTCTGCCAGTTGGGCTACCGGGGCGTAAATTTAATCAATTTAACTATTTAACTCTACGACACATTATTTAGAAAAATAACTCTCACCTAGGCTATAACCACAATTATGAGTACAAAGTTAAGAGTTGTAGTAGCAGAAGACGAAGCTTTAATTCGTCTTGATTTAGTTGAAATGCTTAATGAGTCTGGCTATGAAGTAATTGGTCAAGCAGGCGATGGACTAAAAGCAATAGAACTTACAGAAAACATGAATCCAGATTTAGTCATCATGGATATAAAAATGCCAAAATTAGATGGAATTTCTGCTGCGGAAAAAATTGCCAGTAATCGTTTGTGTCCTGTAGTAATTTTAACTGCCTTTTCGCAAAAAGATTTAGTTGAAAAAGCAAGAGATGCAGGTGCCATGGCTTATTTGACTAAACCCTTTTCAATGGATGAATTGATGCCAGCAATAGAGCTAGCTGTTTCAAGATTTCAAGAAATCAAGCAACTAGACAATGAAATAAAGGATCTGCAAGAGCAACTCAAAGCAAGAAAATCAATTGATCAGGCAAAAGCTTTATTGATCAAGAATTTAAAATTATCTGAACCTGAAGCATTCAAATGGATGCAAAAAACAGCTATGGATAAAAGACGTTCCATGCTTGATGTTGCAACTTTAGTTATTGAAGAATACAAAAACCGCTAGTCAGCGGTACCAAATAATCGATCTCCAGCATCTCCTAGACCTGGAACTATGTAACCAACTTCGTTTAATTTTTCATCTAAGCCAGCACACACAACTTTTATAGTGACACTTTTTCCAAATGATTCTTCTAATTTTTTTATTCCTTCTGGAGCTGCCAATAGACAAATTGCCACAACATCTTTAGCTCCACGCTCTATTAATAATTTAATAGCGGCAACCAGTGTTCCACCTGTAGCAAGCATTGGATCTAAAACAAATACTTGTCTATTTTTTATTTCTCCTGGAATTCTTTCAGCATAAGTTGATGGTTGAAGTGTTTCTTCATTTCTAACCATTCCTAAGAATCCAACTTCTGCAGCCGGCAAAATTCTCATCATTCCATCCAACATGCCAAGACCAGCTCTTAAAATTGGTACAACTAATGGCTTTGGTTCTGCAATTTCATAACCTTTAGTTTTAGTTATTGGAGTTTCAACAATTTTTTCAACGATATTTAAATTTCTGGTTGCTTCATAAGATAAAAGTGTTACTAATTCTTCAACTAAATGTCTAAAAATAAGTGAATCGGTGTTTTTATCTCTTAAAAGGGTTAATTTGGCCGAGACCAACGGATGGTCCAGAATCACAGTTTCCATGCATCAGACAATATCTATAAAGGCGTTTTTGTGTGAAAGTTATGCCCTTAGGTGTCAGGGGTCACATCCAAATTTGAACGCAAAATGAACCTCAGGTATCCTCAAAGGAAACACAGATTGATGTATGCATTCATCATGTATTTCTGTGCCCTAGGGAAAAACAAGAAAGAGGAAGAATGTCATTAGTTAAGAGAAGCATCGGTATTGCAGCTTCTGTTGCTGTTGCATTTGCAACTTTTGTTGCACCTGCACAAGCAAAACCAGCAAACTGCTCCGGCGATCTTAAATTGGTATTCCAAGGTGGTTTGACTGGCCCAGCCGCTCAAACTGGTATTGGTGAATACAACGGTTTCAAATTAGCCGTATTGCAATACAACGAAAAGCGTGGTTCAGGTCCAAAAGTTGAACCAACATTTATCGATACACAAGCAGATCCAGCACAATCACCAGCACTTGCGTTAGCAACAGTTAACGATCCATGTGCAATTGGTGTTGTCGGTGGTATGTATTCAGGTGAAACACGTGCAGCACTACCTATTTATCTAAAAGGTGGTATGCCAGTAATTTCTCCATCTGCAACTAACGCAACCTTGCCAACAGTTGGTGGCGATGTTTTCCACCGCGTTGTAGCAAACGATGACGTACAAGGTCCAGCACTTGCTAAGTTGGCAGGAAATCAACCAAACGCAAAAGTGTTTATCGTTGATGACCAAACAACTTACGGTAAAGATCTTGCAACAACAGTTAAGAAGAGACTTGCAAAGAACAAGCAAGTTGGTTCTGATTCAGTTACTGAAGGAACAACAAACTTCTCCTCAGTAGTTGCAAAAGTTAGAAAATCTGGCGCTAACGTAGTGTTCTACGGTGGTTACTATCCAGAAGCTTCTAAATTTGTTAAACAACTTCGCGACAACGCAGCAACCAGAAATGTTAAATTCATTGCTGGTGACGGTGTATTAGATAACGAATACATCAAGTTGGCTAAGAAGAATGCTGAAGGAACTTCTATGACCGCTCCATACATTCCAATGGATAGAGCAGACAAGAAACTTACAGCAATTTATAAGAAAGAATTCGGCGTTGCTCCAGCTGTTTACACACTTGAGGCATACAACGCAGCAGGATTCTTCCTTGCAGCTGTTAAAGCAGGAAACACCGATAGACCATCTATCTTGAACTACATCAACACCAATTCTTATAAGGGTGTTGGTCAAACTCTCAAGTTCGATGCTAAAGGTGAACCAGCCACTAAGGTGATGAACGAATTCATCGTCAAGAACGGCAAAATCGAATACGTAGGCGCAATTAAGTAATTACGTATTTATAGTTGTAGGGTGAGGTACATTAAGTACCTCACCCTCATCATTAAGGAGAGTTAGTGGATTTCTCGATTCTGTGGACAGACTTTGCATCTCTGTTGCTAGACGGAATTGTTG
>JACCEB010086622.1_pt1 | contig 11588 bp, 11 predicted proteins | sample 7454761 | NCBI WGS metagenome assembly JACCEB01 (sample SAMN15323454, study PRJNA562643) | freshwater metagenome | isolation source: river surface water | place: USA:Blue River Watershed | collected 2017-08-18 | reverse complement strand
TACTCCTGTACCTACAACAACTCCTGCACCTACTCCTGTACCTACAACAACTCCTGCACCTACTCCTGTACCTACAACAACTCCTGCACCTACTCCTGTACCTACTTCTACATCAAATAATTCTTTTCCACAAGATGAAGAATCTGGTGAAGAATCTGGTGAAGAATTAGTCGAAGAATCTGGTGAAGATGTTAATCTAGATATAGAACAAGAAAATGTAGTTATGGATGAGGATGAAGGAACTTCAGAAGATATTTATGAATCAGATGATACTCAAGATAATGAACCCCAAATTATTAAACCAGCATCTGTTTATACTACCCAAGATATAGTTAAGGTTGAAGTCGAAGATGAAAATAAAAATGTTGTAATATCCGAAGATATTCCTCCAGTAGCTAAAAGTAGTATATTTATCATTATTATTGTTTCTGTGGTTGTAATTCTTATTATTGTATTTTTAGGATATATGATTTTCAAAATGCAAAGTAGTTCAGGTCAAGAAAATACAAATCCAGTTATGCAACCTCAAATGAATATGGGGACTCCATCAATGAATATGGGTAATCCGCAAATGAATATGGGTTATCCACAAATGAATATGGGTAATTCACAAATGAATATGGGTTATCCTCCAATGAATATGGGTAATTCACAAACAATAAATCCAATGTCTATCCTTCAATCAAGTTAAAAGATATAAACTAATATAAAATTTTTTTTAATATAAAATAGAAAAATATTTTTATAAATTCAATATATATATATATATAAATGAAATACGTTATTACAAACGATAAAGACAGCAGTGATTTATGTTCAATGGACACCATGACACTTTACTTATTCATTATAGTACTTGTTTTTGGTTGTGTATACATATGCCATAAATTCTTTGGTTCAAATGCCAGATTTTCCACAATGATAATCATTGCTATATTAGCTTTTTATTTATTATCTGATTGTGATTAATTTTTTTATTCTATTATAGATATTTGTTTATAATAATCATAAAATTTATTACCTTTAGGTGGTATTGCACCTAAATTTATTATTTCATAAATAAGTTCTTCATTTTTACTATCTGAATCAAAGCTTGATACCGCATGCTTTATTTCATACTTAAACGGACAATCAATACTTAATTTATAATTTAACATTTTAGCCCATGATAAAATTATTCTGATTTTTCCAATAATATCTCCATTTGACGATAATCCATAATTAATTAGATTTTTAACCATATAATCAAAATTATCTTTATTAAAAAATTTATGATTAGAAATATTCATACTATTTAAATACCATGAAAAAAAATATTCATCACAACATCTTAATACACTTAAAACTCTGGTTTTAGCATCATCATAATTTTTAATATCAAAATATTCCTGTTCAGATATTTCTACTCTTTTGAAAATATCTCTAAAAGCAATAATATTTAGTTCTGTTGTAGAATTATATCTAAATTCTTTTTCAATAATTTGATGTACAAATATAACTTTATCTTTTTGTGATATTTGTTTAGTACTTGACATTTTATATACCCATAAGTATATATCTAACTTACTAAATGAATAATGTTTTTTCATTTCTAATTCAACAGGAATTGGTTTATCACACTTTCCAGCTCTGTATTTAGAATAAACATATTCAATAGTTGGGATTAAACTACAATGAGTGACAAAATTTGTAAAAAACCCATTATCTGAAAATTTTGAATTTAAATCTGCGATTTTTTCCATAAATTTAATTCCTGAAACTGTAATACCATCATTTGAATATGAAAATTTAAGTAATGAAACAGATATATAGTTTGAATCAATAGGTAATCGGCTTACTATGTAATCATAAAACTTTTCTGTTAAATCTAATGTAATTGCTTTTGAATATATTGAATCTTTTACTTTTTTTAGCTGGACATCTGGAATTGTATCCAGATAATCAATATATTCCTCTCCTAGAAAATCAATAATGTTATTATTAGTCATATAATTTTTAATTATTATATAATAAATTTAATATATAATAATCCTATCAATTTTTTTACTTTGTTTTATTATTTCTTTTTATTTTTATTCAAATCTATAATTTTATCTGAATTAGCTAAACCAGAAAATTTAGGTGGAATCCAGTTGCTTTTATATAATGATTCGTCTACAGGAAATCCTAACATTTTGGCTAGGGCAGGGTCCATATTTTTGCATTTGATATCTGGTTCAGATTCAGAATCCGAATCATCAAATTTATATTCTTCTGAACCATAATAATTTTCTTCATTGGCACCATAAGAATCATCAGATTCATCTTCACTTATATGATAATTTGATATATTTTCATTAGATAATTCATCATTTGCTTCATTAGAATAATTATTTATCAGTCTACTTTCATTATCCAACTTATCTACAAAATTAGTAAATTTTTCATTTAATTGATCAATTTTATTTTTTAATTTTGAAAAATCTGCTTTTAATTCTTCAAATTCATTAAACAAATTATCATATTGTTCTAAGTGATTATTTATTGGTATAATTTTGTTTTTGCACTTTTTATTATTTATTTTATTATTCATTTTATATTTATCAAATATAATTTATATTATTATATTAAATTATAATGTCCAAATCTAATTCTAATGAATTAACCTTAAGTATTATTGGTGGAACAATTAGTTTAGCTATAATTACTACTGTGTCAATATATAATTTAACCAAATCTAAATCTAAAAATAATTCTAAAGAAAAAATAGAACCTGAATATTATGATAAATTTTATAAAATATTATTTAGAGAATCTGGATTAGATAAAGATCCTTATAAAAGAAAGCTAAGTTCTCAAACTGTTAAAACATTCTGTTCAATTGCTAAAAACTATGGAATAAAACTTGAAGATGATATTGATTCCAAAACTTTTGATCACTTATATAGTAAATTAGTTGAACAACAAATTCTATTAGCGAAAACAAATAATATTATCAAGTAATTTAATTATTAAATAAATTTTACAGCTCATCTTTTATTCTGTTTTGGATTGTAATATTATGAGCATTCAAAGCCCTATAAACATCTCGTTCCGCATTCTTAATATGATAATTTTCCCAGAAAATTAAATCTGTTGTTTCTTCATTACCTAATAACCAATGGAAATTATTATCAGGAATAATTTGGTCAATCATACTTTTTGCTCTTGGATGGTGAAATTTTGATGTTACAATATAAACATCATCATAATTAAAATCAGTACCCAAAGTCGAATTAGTTAAATATTTATAAAGGAAAATAAAATTTTCCGCAGTATTAGTCGAGTTTGTGTCAATAATAAAATTATTAAATGGAAAATTTTGTTTCTTAATTTCTTCCATCATGATTTCCGCTTCTGGTTTCGCGTTTCTACTTAAATTGAAATCACTTTTAACACCACCAGTTAAAAACCAATCTACTTTATATTTTGGTTTTGACTTTAAAAATCCAAATAATCCGGATTTGCCATCTGAAATATAATTATTTTTTACAAATTCAGTAGCAGTATTTACTCTGTCATATAAAATTGATAATATATTACAACCTAATAGTACAATTAATGTTGTTTTCATACAAAATATGTATATTATATATAAGATAACAAATATATATAATTTTATTCAATTTTTTTATATTGATTAATCATGTTGACAAATTCATCATCATTCAATTCTTTTTTTATTGAATATTTATCATTAAATAATAATTCAACTATCTGATTGATACTATCAATATTAAATTTTAATTTTAACATTTCTCCAGATTTAATATTAAGCAAAATAAAATCTCTTGGTCCTAATGTTTCTTCCATTGAATTATGATATGCCCATGCATAAATTATTATTTGTAGTTTATGATCAATTGATAAATTATCTACACACTTAAATTCCCATATTGTTTTACTATCTAATCCATCTAATCTTGAAGTTAAATGTATTGGACCAAATTCTTTATGTTCGTATACAAATGAATTATCTAATTCATCATTTATTATTGGAACTTCAAATCTTATATTTGTATCAGATATCATAGTCATGTTGGTATGACATTTTAATATCATATTTAAATCTAACCAATCATAATTCTTTATCTGAGTTATTTTTGCTAATAACTTACTTTGTAAGGCTAAATATAAATTACCTACTCGTAAAAAATTTTTTGGATCAATAGATGGTATTTTTGTTTTACTAATATATTTTTTTAAATCTGTAATTAATGGATTATTATCTCTAATTTGTTCTAACACATAATCTTCTATTGTTGAATTTTTCTTTAATAATAATTTCTCATAAATTGCCGGAATAACTAATCCATTTAAATCCGAAACATCCTCGAACGTCACTATTTCTTTACCATTTGATACATTAGTATTTTTAATTTTATTGGGTATATCAACTAAATTATTTGGTTTTCTTAATTGGATAAATAAATTGTTATCAGAATCAGAATATTCTGTACCCAATATATTTAATATTAGATCTATTGTTCCTGATGAAATAAATTTTATTAAATCTGTTGTACTTATTTTTTTTATTTCTCTAGGTTTGTTTAATAAATTTATACAATCTAAATTCTGTTCATTTACTGTAATCACATTTAAATTTTCCGATTTTTTAAGATATTTGGTACTTAAAAAATTTAATGGTTTATATTTGTTATCCTGAATAACTATTAGTTTATATGATGCTCTTGTTGCACCAACATATAATATATTAGGACATGTGGAAACAGGGTCTGTCGGTTTTAAAAAAAATTGTGTAAATGAATCATCAAAATTATATAACACAACTACTTTTCTCTCTCTTCCTTTTGCTTGATGAAATGTTGTAAAAACAATTTTATTAGATATTACTTTTTCATCTAGTTTTGCGTCATCAGATGAAGGTGTTGTACATTTATGTCCTTTTTTTACTAAATAATTTTCTAATTTTTTAAAAGGTGGTTCCAAAGATTTTACACTCGGGGATAATATAAAAATATCCTGTTCTTTTATTCCATCATCTTTCATTAATTTTCTTAATTGTTTTCCTAATTTTTTATATATTTGATATGAATTCCCGATATAATAATCAACTGGAGGTCCTGATTTAACTGTGTCGATTCTATCATTTCCTAACATTACTTTATTAACAAACCACGCAATCTGATTAGTCAACCGATAACTAGTTGTTAAATTCATTTTTTCAAAATCACAATTCCATAATTTATCAGCCAAAGTTAAAAATTTAGAATTTGCACCTTTAAATTCATATATTGATTGATATCTATCACCCATAATAACTATCTGGGGATTAGATTTAGTGTCTGAAATAAATTTTCTCACTAAATTATAATAATCTTGTGCCATGTCTTGGGTTTCATCTATTAATAAAATATCTATTGGTGAAATTTTATTTTTCATTGGAGTATTGTTTATTAATATTTTTTTTATTTCTTCATCAGTGTATGCGGATTCTTGATAATATTTTACTGCTAAACTATGATATGTATGTATTGTCATGTTTTTAATTGCTAAACGATCTACTTTTTTTCTAACCTCTCTTTTTAACATATTATTATAGGTTATTTGTATTATGTTTGAATCTGGATACCTTAAGGCCAAATGTAAAATTGTTGTGGTTTTACCTGAACCTGCAACCGCATCTACCATGATATTACATTTGGTAGTTGTAATTAATTCTTGTTCTAATGAAAGTTTTATATCAATAATAGCTTTATTTGATTCTAATAACTCTAATTCTTTTTCTATATCCGCATCTGTTTCTACTCCTAATTTTATATCTTTAGTTTTTTTTTCTACCCAATTATTCTTGTTAAAATTCATTTATATGCTAGTAAATTTTCTTTACATAAAAAAAATTTAATTTACACATTAAATTTGGTTTATTAGTCAATTGCAGTTTCATCATAAAAACCTTTAATCGCATAATAAATTAGAAACCCAACAAAAAATAATATTATTGGAATCGATAATAAAATATAATATTTTTTTGTACCCTTTTCTTTTGTTATAATATTTTTTAAAAGCATAATTCCTGCTTCAATATCATATTCATTTTCGTCAGATTTTTTATTTGTTTTATTTATTTTATTTGATTTATAAATATTTTTAAAACTATTCGCCATATCTGAAAATTTTGAAAAAGTTGTTTGACGTCTGGATCTCAATGCAGATTCATTTAGGCTTTCATCCAAAATACCTTGTTCATATTCAGGTTTAGTTGGATTTTCAACATCTTGTTCCTCGTTTTTTAGTTTTAAATCATCTGATTGTACTATTATATTAGGGTTATTATTTGTGTGTATGTTAAGTATTTGCATTTAAATGTTAATTATAAGGATATTATTATATAATAAATATCATTATAAATAAATATCAATTATTTTGCACTGGAATATATATATATATAAAATATTTTTCTTTACTATTTATAAATGAGATTTATATACCTTTTGATTTTTATATTAATAATTTTGGTATTACATTATTACTATAAAAAATACCAAGAAGAAATGATTGAAGAAAATGATTACAATTATTTTCAAAAGTTTGTTAATAAAGAAAATTTATATAATTTATTAAATAACAATAAATTAGAATCTCCCACATTTAACAAATATAATATATTATTTTTAACTTTTGACAATAGACCAAGAGTTAAATATATGGATATTCATGATGCTAATATTAAAAAATATTGTGATAAATATGGATATGAATATACATTTTTAAACAAATGCTCGTATAATGCTTATTGGTGTAAAATTTATTTAGTATTAGATGCATTAAAATCTGGTAAATATGATTATGTTATATGGCTTGATACTGATACAGTTATTAAAGACTTTTCTGTAAATATTGGAGATATTTTAAATAAATATTCAAGTGATATTCTTATCGGAAGTGATAATAATAAAAATTATGGTCTGGTTAATTCTGGAGTTTTCATTATTAAAAATTCTGCTATTGGTAAAAATTTTTTACAAGATTGTATTGATTATGCACCTAGCTATTGTATGAATTGGGATGGTAGTGTTAAAGGTTATTGGGCTGCAAGTTGTTATGAACAAGGTGTTATGAATTTAATGATTGCCGATAAATATTCTGATCACACAACAGTTTTACCAAATGATATAATTTTTAATTTTAATGTATGTTCGGACAATGTATTTATTATGCATAATTACGCTTCTAATAATAAAAATAGAGTTAAATGTTTGACATCTGGTGTTAAGGAATAAAAATATATTATAAATAATATTTTTCTCTAATATAAATTATATTAAAATTAATGAGAAAAATACCAACTGAATTTGAAAATCCTTTTGATAATTATATTTTAGATATGGCAGATTATACAGTTCCTTATTTTTATAAAGCTGGTTTAACTCCCAACACTATTACTACTCTGTCAAATATTACAACTATTCTGGTTATTATTTTATTATTAAATGCTAAATATTTTTGGGCTGCATTTTTTGTATTAGTTGCTTATTTCTTTGATTGTGCTGACGGACATATGGCTAGAACATATAAAATGACATCTATTTTTGGAGATTATTATGATCATCTTTCTGATACAATCAAAGTATTAGCTGTTATTATCACTTTGTATTATATTAATCCCGATAAATTATACAAAATTTTACCTGTATTAATTGTAGTCGTTATCGGTACAATTATTCATATGGGATGTCAAGAATTAATTTATGATTCTGATGAATCCCCTACCTTGTCTGTTGGAAAAAAATTATGTCCAGTAAAAGATGGTGATAGAGAAATGGTTGAAAAAGTTATTAAATCTACCAGACTATTTGGTTGTGGTACTAGTCAATTTGTATTGGCATTATGTATTATTTATTTTGCATATTAAATCAAAATAACACTATCAAATAAAAAATTACTTGAACTAGGAAATTGTAATGATTACAATGATTTATTATCCAAGTTAGAAAAACAACACATCAAAATAAAAACCAATCCTATTCTACCAAAAACTGAAATTGGAATAAATTTTAATCCAGAAACCAAAACCCTACTTGTATTTCCAACTAACAATTTTAGAGTATCAGATAAATAAAAATTGAATTTTTTCTAATATATATTAATTTAATTTAGCTAATGAATCCTAATAATCATTTTATTTTTAATAATACTTCAAATAATAGTATTATTGAAACTACTTTATACGATTACAACTATATAATTTGTAAAATAAATTTTATCGATTCTAATGATGTTTTCTCAGCTAAAATTATTAATTCTGACATAAAATTTAATTCAGTAAATAAATTTTTTACCATGATTAAAAATGCATTTGAATCTAAACCTGATTACTCATTTGAATTTACTTTTATAGAAGATAATAATCTAAATGTATATATAACTTTTTCATATTCTAACGAACTTATTGATTTACAAGAAACTATTATCTTTACAAAAGAATCTAATGATGAAAAAACTAAACTTGAAAACAAAATAAAACTTTTGGAATCACAATTAGAATCTCAAAAAATCTTTTATGAAAACAAAATTCAAGAACTTGAACAACAAAATGGTCTTGTACAAAATATTCAATTACAAAAAAGAATTAATGATGAACAATATATAATTAATCTAAATAGAATTAATGAACTGGAAGAAAAATTAAAAGTAAAAGAACTTGAATTAAATAATAAAGAAAATATGTTTAACGAAATGTTTATACTAGAAGAAAGAAAAAAAGTATTGGAACAAAAAGAAATAGAATTAAACAAAAAAGAGCTTATTATGGAAAAAACTTTAAATAACACTCTTTTACCTAAAGTTTGTGAAAAAAGTGAATGTATTGAAATAATAAGAGAATATTGTCAAAAGATGTATAACCAAAGACAAAGTTGTTCTTTTAAAGAAGAAAACTTATTAATAGCTGAGAAAAAAATAAATGATTTTTTATCAGATAATTCTGAATATGTTGTACACAAAACACATCTATGTTTTATTACTAATAAAGGTAGAATATTTTTTAAGTATAGTCATATAAATCAAAGTGGTGAACCTATTGGTTATATAAATTTAAATTTAAAACACATTGATAAACCATTGCTACGTATATTAGCTAGTATTTTAAATAGGCCAAATGGCGAAGACCCTATTATTTTTAAATCTACAAATCCTTTAGGAAATAATAAAAATGAAATTAGGGCTGAATATGAATTATACAAATATATAGCCAATTTTTTAATTTAACAACTTAATTATAAAAATTTAAATACTTTATCTACTTTTTATCAAACCAATACAAAAAGTCTAAATGGTTTATTACTACAAGTGTACTTTTTATAATTTTTAATAAATTTTTAGTAAAAAAATTTGTAAAATTTTTTATAAAAAATAAAAGTCCTAGAAAATTTTAAAAAGTAAAATACCCTTTTATTTTACCCAAAACACACAAGGTTTAATTAATTAATTAAGTCAAAAGTAAAAAGAAGACGAAAAAGAAGTAGAAAAATAAGCTAAAAAGTATAACTGTAAAAATATTTGATTTTTTGCTCATTTTTGCTCATTTTTTGCTCATTTTGGCTCAAATATATAAATCTATTTAAATTATATTTTATATATTATTATTATATATGAATACTTTTAGTTGTGCAAACTGTTTAAAGGTTTTTAATAAAAAATCTAATCTAATTAGACATTTAGATAATAAAAAGAAACCATGTCAACCAATTATTGTAGATAAATCCATTTTAATCCAAAATAATCCAAAAAATAAATTAATTTTTGAGGTAGAAAAAGAGGAAAATCTAGATAAAATTTGTTGTAATTATTGTAATAAAGAATTTTTTAATAACGCAAATTTAAATAAACATTTGAGAAATAATAGTTGTAAAGTAAAAAATGAACTAGACCAAGAAAAAGAAAAAATGTTTAATTTATTAATACAAAAAAAGGACGAGGTTCACGAAAAAGAATTAAAAGAAAAAGATGAACAACTAAAAAAACTAGAATTTATGATAAAAGAACAAAACGATAAGATAACTGAACTGATTAAAAAAATCAAGCCATCAAATATAACTAATAACAATACATTAAACAATATAGTAATTAAACCGGTTATAAACAAATTTGGTCATGAAAACCTAGACAAACTATTAAACAAAAAACAATTTGAGGATAAGGTATTACTTTTAACTGGTTCAAATGCATTTCAAGCTTGTGCAGAGATGATTTATAATAATCCGAAACATCCGGAAAATCAGACTGTATATTGTACAGATTTGAGTCGAGAAAAATTTATGGTTTTTACAGGTGAAGACTGGGAGCTTAATACTAGAAATGAAGTATTCACCGAGGTACAAAATAAGATACAAGAATATATAGATATGCACGAGGAAGAACTACAAGATAAATTAAAAAATCCTGATTTCAAAGAAAAATTTTATAATAGGATTGGAAAATTTTATACCAAATATTATGGGGACAAAAATGAAAAGGATTCTGGTTTTGAAAATAAAACTGATGAACAACTAATGAGATTTTTCTACAAAATAAAAGAAATGGTTAAAAATAATTATAATGTTTTATACAATAAAGCATTAGAATTAGAAAGTAAAAAAGTATTAGATAATAAAAAATTATTAGATAATAAAAAATTATTAGAAATTGAAGATAAAAAAGAAGATATAGAACCGATTAGAAAACGTGGTAGACCAAAAAAGATAATTTAATTTTCATCATCAGATAATGAACTTTCTGAATCAGAATCTACTTCATCCTTTTTTGAACCACTATCAATATCTTCACTTATTTTGATATTACGTAATTTAGGTAATTTAGATGGTTTTAATTCTAAATCATCTATTTTTCTCATTTCTTCTTCTAATCTACCTAAATTAGAGTTAGCTTCTTTTTCAACAGCTTTTATATTATTTCCAATTGTGGATTCAACTATATTTTCAATATTAGATTTAGCTTGTTTAGCTTTTTCTTTAAGTGCTTTGGTTTTTTTAACTTCTTCTCTGGCTTTTTTCTGTAGCTCTTGTCTTTTCAAAAATACATTTTTATTAAATTCATCAGATGATGATTGTGCTCGTTCTCTTCCAGAATTTTTAACAGTAGCTTTCAAATTATTTAAGTTATCTCTATAAGCATCTGATTTTGGTTCTAAATCATTACTTGCACCAAATCCGAATAAACCAAGCACAGTACCTAAAACACTTGATTGGGTTTTTGATTCAGTACTATTTCTTAATACAGAACTTGCACTTCTTTGTAAAGCACGTTTAGATTTTAATTTAGCTAATTGTAATTTCTTCTTTTGTGATTCCAAATCATCAATCTCATCATCATAATTACCATCTAATTCAGTGTTCATTTCTTCATAATCTGCTTCACTCAAACCAGAACCATCTGGAGATTTTGAATATGAGCTATTAGTATTAAAAGTTTGGGTTGTATTATCTGGTGAATTTGTATCTAAATAATCATGTAAATTTTTTCCTAATATAGGAGCATCATTTAAATACATTTCATATCTTGAAAAGAATGTATTTGACATATCATAACCATTATCATCACGTTCATTT
>JACCEB010992691.1_pt1 | contig 11592 bp, 9 predicted proteins | sample 7454761 | NCBI WGS metagenome assembly JACCEB01 (sample SAMN15323454, study PRJNA562643) | freshwater metagenome | isolation source: river surface water | place: USA:Blue River Watershed | collected 2017-08-18 | reverse complement strand
TGCTGGAGCAAGCGCTCAGAAAGGCCCAGATGCCCTACAAGGTGTCGGGCGGCCAAAGTTTTTTTGATCGTGCCGAAATTCGCGACCTGTGTGCCTGGTTGCGGCTGATCGCCAACAACGACGACGACCCCGCCTTTGTGCGGGCAGCAACCACGCCCAAGCGGGGCATTGGCCACCAGACGCTGCAAAGCCTGGGCACCTTTGCCAGTCCCTACAAGCTGAGCCTGTTTGAGGCGCTTTTTAGCCACAGCCTGCCCAGCGTGCTCAGTGCCCGGGCCCTGGGCAGCCTGCAAGAGTTCGGACGCCTGATCAACGACCTCGAACATCGGGCACGCCACACCGAGGGGCAGGAAGACGCCGCGCGATTTCTGGCCGAATGGCTACAAGACATTGGCTACGAGGCCTACCTGCGCGACCAGGAAGACAGCCCCAAACTGGCCGACGCCCGTTGGCGCAATGTGCAAGATTTCATCGACTGGATGGCGCAGCGTTGCGGCGGTCAGATCGAAGACATCGCGGGCGCTCAAATCGCCACTCGCAAGCAAACGTTGCTCGAGGTCATCCAAACCGTGTCACTGCTGTCCACCTTGAGCGAGCGCGAGACCGACCAAAATGTGGTGACGCTGTCGACCCTGCACGCGGCCAAGGGGCTGGAGTGGCCCCACGTGATGCTGGTGGGCGTCAACGACGGGGTGCTGCCCTTTCACAAAGAGGGCGCGCCGACCACCGATGCTGACCCTGACCCGGGCGACGGCCTCGACCATTTCACCGGCCGCATCGAGGAGGAGCGTCGCCTGATGTATGTGGGCATCACCCGCGCTCAACGCACCCTGAGCGTGAGCTACACGCGCAAACGCAAAAAAGGGCGTGAGCGGGTCAGCGCCATGCCCAGTCGGTTCATCGCCGAGATGCAACTCGACGCCAACACCGTCAAAGAAGACCCGCGTGAAAAATTAAAGGCCTTGCGGGCGGAGTTCGCGCGCAAGGCCGAGCAAACCAAGGCCGATCAGGCCAAGACTTGAGGTCGCTTCAGGCGGCGCTCGACGGTGGTCGCGAACCGCGCGCGCGCAAGAGCTGAGAAAGCAAGCCAATGGCCACGCCGCCAAAGCCGACCACGTCGGCAACAGCGCCAGGGTAGACCAGTGCAAAACCGGCAACGATGAACACCAGGCGCTCGAATGGCGTGGTTTTGATCCAGGCCCAACCCTGGAAACCCACCGCCAAAGCCGCTATGCCAAGGGCCGCCGTGAGGGTGACGGTGGCGATCGACCAGGGATCGGCCAAAGCCAGCGCTTTGGTTGAACCCATCAACAACAGGCCTTGCCCACTGGGATCCAGCACAAACATGAACGGCACCAAGAAAGCGGGCAGGGTGTACTTCCAGCATTGCAAGGTGGTCTTGTACGGATCGCCGCCAGTGATGGCTGCCGCCGCAAAGGGCGACAACGCGGTCGGGGGCGATACCTCGGAGAGCACCGCATAGTAGAAGATGAACATGTGTGCCGCGTACTCGGGCACGCCCAGCTTGGTCAAAGCGGGGGCCGCGATCACGGCACAGATGATGTACGACGCTGTGACGGGCACGGCCAAGCCCACGATCCAAACCACCAAGGCCGTGTACAGCGCGGTCAAAAAGAGCGAGCCCGCGGCGTAGTCGATGACGATGCCACTGAACTTCAAGCCCAGCCCCGTCAGGGTGACCACCCCCACGATGATGCCAGCGCCGGCGCAGGTGGCCCCGACGTTGAGGACGCCGACCGAACCGTTTTCCAATGCCTTGATCAGACCCGAGTTCCAAAACCGTTTGATCCAGGGGGTGCCGTCGCCTCGACCCAGCAAGCCATAAGGCAGCAAAGCGGTGTCCGAGCGCAACAAACTGGTGATGCCTGACACGATGGTCGCCCAGAACACCGACATGACGGGTGAAAAACCCATCATCATGAACGCCACAATGGAGACCAGCGACAAGAAGTGGAACCAGTACTTTCGGGTCAGGTTCCAAAGCGTGTCGACGGTCTGAAAACTGTCACGGCTCATGGCGTATTTGCGGGCGTCGATCTCCACCATTAAAAACAAGGCCAGATAGAACAAGCCGGTCGGGATGATGGCCATAAGCAGCACATCAAGGTAGGAGATCTTGAGGAACTCGGCGATCAGGAATGCGGCTGCGCCCAGCACGGGGGGGGAAATGATCGCCCCCAAGCCCCCCGCAGACAGCAGCCCGCCGGCGGCATTGCGCTCGTAGCCCACTTTCGAGAGCATGGGATAGGCGACCGCGCCCAAGGTGACGGTCGTCGCCACGCCAGAGCCCGAGGGTCCGCCGAGCAGAAACGAGGCCAGCACCACGGTGCGGCCCGCGCCAGTGGGCTTGCCTCCCATGGCGGCGAACGAGAAATCGATGTAGAACTTGCCAGCGCCCGAGTACTGCAAAAAGGCCCCAAAGATCGTGAAAAGGATGATCAAGGAGGACGACACATCGACCGCCGTGCCATAAATGCCTTCCAGGGTCATGTAGAGCACGCCCACCAGCCGCCCCACTTCGTAACCCTTGTGGGTCCAGGGGGCGGGCAACATGGGGCCCATCAGGGCATAGGCGATGAAGCCCAGGGTGACCACCGGCATGACCCAGCCATTGGTGCGGCGCATGGCCTCGAGAATCAGCACAATGAGCGCGATGCCAAAGAATATGTCCCAGGCCTCGGGCAGGGTGTTGCGGTCGGTGAAGTCGTCACCGCCCTGAATCAGGTAGGCCACGATGGCGATCGCAAGCCCTGCGGCCAGCCAGTCCCAAAACATGATGCGGTGGCGATAACGCGCAGCCACCGGAAACATCAGGAAGGTGAGCACCAACACCATGGCCACGTGCAAGGGGCGCAAGGTCTGGGTGGGCACGATCGAATACGCCGTGTAGAGGTGAAACACCGACATGCCCACCGCCAAAACGGTGATCAAAACGGCGAGGACGCCCCGCAACTTGTGCGACGCGCCCTCTTCGGCTTCTATGTATGACTCGGCCTTGGCCAGCGACTCGGCGCTGACCTCGGATCCAACAGAACCGGCCGGTGACTGCTGGTTGGATGAGGTGCTCATCAGTTCAGCTTGACGCCTTTTTCAGCGAAATAGCGGGCGGCACCTGGGTGATAGGGGATCGGGGTGGCGGCCTGTTTCTGTCCATCCAAGCGCAGATTGGTGGCTTCTTTGTGGGCTGCAATCAGGTCGTCGCGCTTTTCAAACATGGTTTTGACGATGTTGTAAGCCGTCTTTTCGTCCATGTTCTCGTGCACCACGAGGATGTTCATGACCGTGGCCTGCTTGTTGTCTTGCTCCATGCCCTTGTACATGTCCTTGGGGATGGTGTCTTCGACATACAGATTGCCGTATTTGCGGTTCATGGCGGCCACGGCATCGGCATGATCAATCATCTTGATCTTGACCCCTGGGGTGTTGGCCAGGTCCGTCACGGCGGCGGTGGGCAGGCCACCCACCCAGAAGAAGGCGTCGATCTTGCCGTCTTTGATGGCATTGACCGACTCGGCCACACCCAGTCGCTCACGCTTGAGGTCTTTGTCTTTGTCCAGGCCCGAGGCCTCGATCAGACGAAAAGCCATGACCTCGGTCGCACTACCGGGCGAACCGGTGGAAACGCGCTTGCCCTTGAGGTCGGAAAACTTGGTCACGCCACGGCCCTCGATGCTGACCACGTGCATGCGGTTGGGATAGAGCACGGCCAAGGTGCGCAGGGGCACTTTGCCGCTTTTGAATTTGTCTTCGCCTTTGAAAGCGTCTTGGGCCGCGTCGGACATGGTGAACGCGATATAGGGCTTGCCCGAACCCACCAGTTTGAGGTTGTCCACCGAGCCCCCAGTGACCTCCGCCGTGGCAGCCATGCCTGGGATGTTTTTAGACAGCACCGAAGCCAAGCCACCGCCATAGGGGTAATACACCCCACCGGTCCCCCCCGTGGCGATCGAAATGTTTTGCGCCGATGCGGCGCCCGCGAACAGGGCCAAACCCAGCGCCCAACCCAACCATTTGGAAGTTTTCATCGCAACTGCTCTCCTCAAATTTTTGATGTTTGAAACTTAACCCTTCAACAGCGGTTTGGCTATTGCGGGTTTCCACAAAGGCTGTCACCCGCGTGCCGACGGGGTCGCACGGGTCACACAGGGGCAGATTTTGCCTGCACGGCGGGGCTTTGGGCACATTGGGCGCAATAACCATACAAGGTCAGGTCATGGTCGTCGACCACAAAGCCCTGTGGGGCCAGGTGCGCCAACTCACCCGGACACTCATGAATGTCAAAGACCGATAGGCAGGCCCGGCACTGGAAATGATGGTGATGGTGGTGGTGCGCCCGCTCAAAACGGGTCGACTCTCCCGGTAGATTGACCGGTCGGGCCTGGCCTTCCTCGACCAAGGCCTTGAGGTTGCGATAGACCGTGGCGATGCTGACGCCGGGCACGTCTTTCTGCGCCAAGTCCAAGACCTCTTGAGGCAGCAAGGGGCGCTGCGCTTGGTTCAGGGCTTCGCGTATGGCGGCCCGTTGGCGGGTGTTTCTCTCCATGGGGGGTGAGGTTACCCTGAAATGGACTTTCTTTGTTATTGATATTGCATTATCATTAGAGCCTCTTGATCTCATCTGTCTTTGTGGAGCACTTCGACATGCAAAGGTTTCTCTGTACGGGGGCGTTCGTGCTGGCGCTGTCTGGGTCGTGCGGCGCGCTCGCTCAGGGCGCAGAAGCCGGCTGGCAGGCCGGCGTGGTCCTTGACGCTGCGGTCACCTCGTCCAAACCGGAATTGGCGGCCCGTGACAAAGGAAGCGGGCTGGGTCACAGCGACGTCATCGTGCGAGGCCCCGTGGGTGAGCATTTCAGTGCCGAAGTGATCGGAGCCCTGCACACCGTTGATCAAAAGCTGGAAACCCATTGGGAAAACGCCTGGGTCCAAACCCGACGCCTGCCCGCTGGTTGGCAGGTGCGCGCGGGCCGCTTCGCCTCACAAGTGGGTTACTGGAACGAGATCCACCCGCACGCCGATGACTTTGCAGAGCGGGGCTTGTTGCAACGGGCTTTATTGGGTGGGCATTGGGTGGACGATGGGGTGCGCGTCAACTGGACCGCCCCCACTTCGATGTATGTGCGCCTCGGGGCCGAAGCACTGAGCGGACGCAAACTGGTTAAAGAAGCCAGCAGCGGTGGCGGGGTGCAAACCTACAGCCTGAAAATCGGCGACGACTGGGGCCAGGCACACAGTTGGCAATGGGGTTTGGCCTACATGGTCAATCGGCGAGAGCCCGTGCTTGAAGCCCATGACCCATTAGCCACCGAGCCCCACTCGCATGGGGCCCGCTTTGCCGCGCGGGACCTTTGGATCAGCGACCTGGTCTGGAAATGGGCCCCCACAGGCCATCCGCAACAGCAGCAGGTGCGGCTGGTCTGGGAATGGGCTCAGGCACGCCGTGCCTTGCCCTCGATGGGCGTCAACGCCGGACATGGCGCCCAAAGCATGGGCCTGGTGTGGCGGTTTGACCGCGACTGGGAAACCGGTGTGCGACACGACCGGCTCAGGGTTCACTCGGCCGCATTGCACGGCAGCGACGTTGAAGTCCAGCCGGGCCGATTGCAAGAAACCAGCCTGATGCTGGCCTACAAGCCCAGCCACCGACAGACGCTGCGTCTGCAATGGTCGCGCCAGTCGGCACGCAACCCTGGGGAAGAAGCGGTGTTCGCCCAACCGGTGCGCAACGCCTGGGTGTTGCAGTATGTGTTGGGGTTTGGAGCCCACGGTGCGCACAGCTACTAAACTGCTTGTTCTTGGCGTGCTGGCCTCGCTTCATGGGGTGGCGCAGGCGCAGGCCCTGTTCGCTTGCGAACCCGAGTGGGGGGCATTGGCCAAGGTGCTGATGCCGCAAGCCCAGCTGAGCGTGGCCACCACGCCCCAACAAGACCCGCACCACATCGAGGCCCGGCCCGCGCTGATCGCCCAAATGCGCAGGGCCGACATGGCGCTGTGCACGGGCGCCGGCCAAGAGGCGGGTTGGCTGCCGGTGTTGCAGCAAAAGTCAGGCAACCCTCGGGTACAAGATGGCCAGCCAGGTTTGTTCTGGGCCACCGATGGACAGTCCTTGATCGGTCGTTTGCCCTCCAGCGGCAGCCCTTTTGAGGGAGATGTTCATCCGCAGGGTAATCCACACATCCACGGCAACCCGCAACGCCTGCTCCAAGTGGCCCAGGCCATGGCCAGCCGCATGGCCCAGCTTTGGCCCGATCAGGCCCCGGCCATCGAACAGCGGCGATGGGCTTTCGAGACGCGCTGGAAGGCCCACTTGAGCCGCTGGCAGCGTCAGGCGGCCTCGATCCGGGGCGCATCGGTGGCGGCCCAACACACGCATTTTGCGTATGTGTGGGAATGGCTGGGCATCCAGCAGGTCGCCGACCTTGAGCCCAAGCCTGGACTGTCGCCCTCGCCCGCGCACCTGCAGTCTGTGGCGCAACAATTGCGGGCCCTGCAACCACCCGTGCTGGGACTGGCGTTGGCCAGCCACCAAGACCCGCGCGCCGCACGCTGGATCGGGCAGCAGGTGCCCGGTCTGAGGGTATGGGTCTGGCCGGCGACCGTCAACCCCAGCGGCGAAGATGGGCTGGTGCAATGGTTCGACGCCTTGCTGGCTGATCTGACGCGGGAGAAGTCATGAACGACTGGGGGCTGATGCAGGCGTGGTTCATCTGGCCCTGTCTGGCCCTGTGGGCAGGCTTGTTGGCCCTGGCCCCGTTGGGGCGCCAGGTCTTGCAGCGACAAGTGGTGTTCATCGACCTCGCGGTGGCGCAAGCCTGCGCTGCCGCGGCCCTGTGGTCAGGGGCCTGGCTGCACTGGCACGAGGCCTGGCAAACGCAGGCGGTGGCGGCTCTGGGTGCGGTGGCCTGTGGTGCGCTGGTGGCCACCCTCAGTCGGCGCTGGCCCCAACAACGTGAAGCGCTGATCGGTATTTTGTACGTGTGCGGGGCAGCGCTGGCCCTGCTCGGGGCGCGCCTGGACCCGCATGGGCAAGAGCAGTTCATGCGCTTGGTCGCGGCCGACGTGCTGTGGGTCCAACCCGAGCAGGTGCTGGCCTTGTCGGCCTGCGCGCTGGGGGTGGCTTGGCTGTCACGGCCCGGCCTGTCGCGACTGGCCGACGACCGCTGGTTTTACCCGGTCTTTGCCTTGGTCGCCAGCGTTGCTGTGCCCTCGCTGGGTTTGCTCTTGGTCTTTGCCAGCTTGATGACACCTGCGCTGTGGATGGCGCGGCAAATGGGCGCAGGACTGGCCCATGTGGTCAGTGCCATGGCGCTGGCCTTGGGCTTGTGGGCATCGTGGGGGTTTGATGCGCCCAGCGGTCCGTGCTGCGCGCTCGCGCTGGGACTGGCGGGGTTGGCGAGCGCCGCGTTGAAACGCTCGCCATGATTTGGCGCGGCTGGCGGGGATCGAACCCACGACCCTTGGCTTCGGAGGCCAATACTCTATCCACTGAGCTACAGCCGCGCGCCACGCTATTGTAGGGCCGACTGGGTGGATATAATGCGGGGTTATCCATACAGCGACCCTTTTCCGAGGATTTCATGAGCGAGCACCACGAAGAAGCCCACACCGGCCCGATCAAAACGCCCCGTCAACTGCTGTTGGCGGTGTTCTACTCCTTTGTGGTGCCGGTCTTCATCATCATCGGCCTGGTTTACTACGTCACCAGCGCCCACAAGCCCGAGGCAGGTGCCACCAACACGCCCGAGGCCGTGGCCGCCCGCATCCAAAAAGTGGGCACGGTGGAAATCCGCGATGCCAACCGCGAACTCAAATCGGGCGAAGAGGTGTACAAGGCCCAGTGCACGGCCTGCCACACCTCAGGCGCTGCCGGCGCACCCAAGTTGGGTGACAAAGCGGCCTGGGCCGCGCGCATCAAGGAAGGCTACGATCACCTGTTGCAGTCGGCCCTCAAAGGCAAGGGCGCCATGGGCGCACAAGGCGGTGGCGACTTTGATGACATCGAGATCGGTCGCGCCGTGGTCTACATGACCAACGCCGCCGGAGCCAATTTTCCCGAGCCGAAAAAGGCCGATAGCGCCAAATAAGGCAGGCCTCAGGCCTCCCGTGCGGGGTGTCTGACAAAACCGAACTTCAGGGGCAGCTCAGCTGCCCCTGTTTCTTTGGCGTGCCAACCTCGCGCCTCGATCCAGTCCAACGCCTGCCACATGTCCTGGGTGTGCACCCGCGCCACTTGGGTGCTGTTGGCCAGATACAGCATGCCTTCCTCATCGACCAGGGCCTGGGTCGGCTCGAACGGCAAACCGTTGTGGGTCTGCACCCTTTGATCGGGTGTCAAGCGGGCGATGTGAGGCGTGGACTCCAGCTCGACAAAGACGCGCTGTGGGCCATTTTGAAAAAACCAGCGCCCTTGCGCATCCGCGTCGTAATTGCGCCCGATGAAGTCGATCAGCTTGTCATGCCGCAGGCGCGATCCTTTGGACGAGGGGAAAGGTCCCGCCGCCTGGGCGGCATCGTCGCGCATGTACCAATCGCCGCGGGCATCCAGTCCCAGCCAGCCGAAGCAATGCGGGACATGGGGCCATTTGGCCATGGCCTGGCGAACGATGTCATCCAATGGGTTGCCCTCGGTGTCAGGCGCACCAAGACAGCTGCGCCTCTTAGGGCTTGCATTTTAAAGCGGCCACCGCGATCGCGAAAAAGCGAAGTTCAGACCCAAGTTTTTCCAGATCAGGGTTTGAAACGGGTGGTTCATTTCCGCCCGAAATTTGCCGTTCGACACGTTGCGTCATGTCGGGCTGAACCCCAAGCCATGTGAGCGGCTCGTCGATGAACCGTGTATGGGCCATGTCCGAGACTTCATTTCTTTTGTGCCATTTTCAATCCACCCCCATGAGCCAGCGTGCAGCCAGTGGAACCGCCATGCTGGTGCCCGTTGTCCGATGGATCCGATGGCCTTGACGGCTCCAAGTCAGAACGCCGCGGTCAACAGGCGAGCCATCCACTTTGAAACCGATGGCTCGGGTGTCACCCCCATCGGAGGGCTGTGACCACCGCCCGCAATAGGCACTGAGCGATTCCTGATCTGGCGCGACCAAGCGAGGGTCGTCCACGGAGGGGCTGAGCGTCTGGGCCACCACCACATTGGGCAGCGATGGGATCAAACCGCTGATTGAATTTGGCGCAGCAACCGCCTCCGGAGGGGTCGATGGGGCAGTGATCTGGGCCTGTCGCAGCAGGCCCTGTGAAAGCCCGGTCATCATCGACAAGTGCAAGTCAAGCCTGCCGCTTTTCTCAAACACCCAGCGCACGCCCCAATCGCCACTTTGCGCCAACGCTGGGGTCGCCATCCAGGCGGCGGTGGGGGGCAGTCGCAAAACGGTTTGCCTTCGGCCATAAACATCATGCACGCGTGAGGCCATGGAGAGGGTGGTCATCGAATCGGACCAATCGCCACCCGGTGGTCGAACCTGAATGCTTGGGGGTCCCATGGAAGCGTCGTGCCAACACTCCAGAAAAGAGGGTCTGAAATTCTGGGCTGGCAAGCGCCACTGCACATCCACGGGTGTTTGGGCATGGGCCATCAAAGCCAGATTTTGTTGGTCTGCATGGCTGTTTCCGGCCGCCATGACCCAGGTCAGGCGCACCCCCAGAGAACGGGCATGGGCGCTCAAGGCCCCCGCACACCGCGACATGAAACTCCGGGGGTGTCGATCGGCGTCGGTGCTCACCAGGCTGAGCAGCACGATCGCTTCGCCACCCCTCGGGGTGAGCGACAACGCCCAGATGATCGCATCCACCACTTCGGGCCACAAAGCCGCGTAAGGCATGCTGGTCAAGATTTCATCGGGCAGCTCATAAAGCAACAGGGGGAGGTCGGGCCAAGGGCCGCCTGGGTGCAGCCCTTGCAGCAACAAGCCCGCGACTTGTGCCCCGTGGCTGTGCGCGACGGGCTCAGCGCGGCGGCCACGCCCTGCCCAAGGACGGACCCGATGGTGGTGGGGCCGTCCTTGGTGGCGCAGGTGCTCCATGGGGAACCCATTGTCTATGAGCAACACCCTTTGCCGACAGTCAGCGCCAGCGCGCGAAGGCACCAAATCCGCGCGCTCCAGCGATGGTGGCAGCACGACTGGGGCGGGTCGCTGACCCGAGGGGTTCGCCATGCGCGTGGGATGGAACCAAGGCGCGCCCCAAAGGTGGTCTTTGAACAGATGCGTCCCCTGCTGAAGCATGCGCAACAGGGCGGGCACCTGCAACGACAGCGTGACCCATGCATCGTCTCCGGTGGAAAACATGCTTTGAATGTTCCCCTGTTCGCCCAGCAACGTTCGAAGTTGAGCAAGTTGCCCAACAGGCAAAGTACCGCACATGCGGGTGGAGCGGCCCCACGCTTCTAGGTCGTGATCGGCGAATCGATTCGCCAATGCCAAGGTCAAATGGGGGTCCCAAGTCGTCATCGGCTGGGTCAAACCGGCGTCGATTGACTTACCCTGGATGTGACCGTGTGCGGTCAGAGCGGCTGCGACCCCGACTTGCATGAATTGCCGCCGATTGAGTTCGAACCCTTGCATCGCCTCACTCCCACTCGGCGCTGGCTTGCCGCCATATCAACCCCCAGACGGGCATTTGCCCAGCGGGGGCGGACACCCGAGCATGGCCCACTTCAAAGACCGACAAACTGGGATGGGCGGGCCCCAAGGACATCCAATCTCCTCCGCTGCGGTACGCGTTTTCTGTGAAATGTCTGATCGCAAGAAGGGAGGACTGGGCTGAGGTCAGTGCATGTGCCCATTCGGCCACGGCTTTGCCCAGCAGCATCCCAGCCACGGCATCGGCCGGGAAATGCACGCCCGCCACGATCCGATTGATGGCGATGCGAAAGGCTTGACGATCCAATTGGATCGCCAGCGAATCACGCGAATCCAGTCGCAGCAAGCGCTTGAGCGTTTCAGCCACCGCAAACGCCTGGGTCGCATGCCCCATGGGAAACGAACCATGCCCAGGGGTGGTGATGATGGGCTGAACCAGAGATGACAGGTCTTGAGGACGCCACACGGCCAAGACCTGTTTGAAGCGCATTTCGACACAGAGTGCGAACCACACGATCGCCTGCAAGACCTCAAACGTCCTGGGTTTTGCGTCGGGTCGCAGAGGCAGGATGCTGCCCCACAAAGCCCACTGGTGATCGATTTGCGAGAGCACCTCATCGGATCGCTCGGCGCGCAAGTCCGCCATGTCCAAGACCACCGACAGCTCCTCTTTGAACAAGTCAATGGAAGGCCGATCGATGCGGAACAAGGTGCTCCCGCCCTTGAGTCCGAAGGTGCAAAAGGCAGGCTCGAGCGCGTGCGAGTGTCCCCCCCATTCGAAACCGTAGGCCAAGTCCTGCGAGGCCATGAACTGTCTGACCCAGGGCTGGGCTTGCAAAATGTGCCGTTGCGGGTGAGGCATTTGCCTGTGTCGAGGTGTTTGAACCAACTGACCCAAAATGCCATCCCGGTTCAGAACATGGGCTCGGATCTGGCTGGGGTGCGCATACTCGTCCGTCAGGGTCGCAGGTAGCAGGGCCCAACCACC
>JACCEB012176865.1_pt1 | contig 11594 bp, 9 predicted proteins | sample 7454761 | NCBI WGS metagenome assembly JACCEB01 (sample SAMN15323454, study PRJNA562643) | freshwater metagenome | isolation source: river surface water | place: USA:Blue River Watershed | collected 2017-08-18 | reverse complement strand
ATCTCAATAATCCCACTAATCTCATTCAGGTCGTTTGGCCGACTTTTTATCGATTCGTAAATTGATGAGTTCAATACCGAATGAAAATGCCATTGCAAAGTAGATATATCCTTTGTTGATATGTTGATGGAAAGCTTCTGCCAACAACGACATACCAATCATCACAAGGAAAGAGAGTGCTAAGATTTTTATTGAAGGATTGTTATTTACGAAATCAGAGATTGGTTTGCTTGCAATAAGCATGATGACCATTGAAATAACTACAGCAGCAATCATCACCCAAAGGTCTTTTGCCATTCCCACCGCTGTGATAACGCTATCTAAGCTGAAAACGACATTGATTAAAATCATTTGTAAAATAATGCCAGACCAACCTTTTGCTGAGGTTCTGTCTTTTATTTCTTCTTGAACGCCTTTCATTTTTTCATGAATTTCATGAACACTTTGATAGAGTAGAAATAATCCTCCAACAATGAGCAATAGATCTTTACCACTAATTCCATGGTTGTAAATAGTGAACAATGGTTGGCTTTGTTGTTGTATAAAGTTCAATCCAAACAATAAAATAATACGTACAAACATACCCAACATAAGTCCATAGTTTCTGGCTTTGTTTTGTTGGTCTGCTGGAACTTTTCCTGCTAAAATTGAAATGAAAATGATGTTATCAATTCCCAAAACCACTTCTAAAATGGTTAATGTAAGTAAACTAATGAGTGCTTCGTTCATGTTTCTGCAAATATAGTGTGTAAGGCGGCTTCAGGAGAAACCCAATTAGATGAAAATTGATTTTTAAACCACGTAATTTGCCTTTTGGCATAATTTCGGGTGTGCTGTTTGATTTTGTCAATGGCTTCAATTTCAGAATCATTTCCTTCAAAAGAATCAAATAATTCATTATATCCAACGGTTTGAAGCGCTTTTAATTCTTTGAATTGAAACAAGTTGCGTGCCTCTTCAATGAGTCCTTCTTGAACCATTGCATCAACCCTTTGATTGATTCTATTGTATAAATGATGCCTTGGCATATCGATACAAAAATGCTTGATATTGGTATTGTTAGGAATTGTGCTCGTTTTTTTGTATATTTCACTTAATGGTTTTCCAGACTGTATCACCAATTCTAAGGCTCTTTTGACTCTTGAGGGATTGTCGAGCTTTACAAATTCAGCCGCGTTTGAATCAAGCGCCAACAGTTGTTCTTTCACAAACCATAATCCCTTCTCTAGAAATTGATTTTCAATGGCAATTCTGAGATCTTCGTCAATTTCGGGCAATGCATCAAGTCCCTCCAAAAGGGCCTTGATATATAAACCTGTGCCACCACAAATCACAGCAGAGCCGAATTGATTGAGTACTTGATTCAGAACAATTTGTCCTTGTTTTTGATAATCGCCAGCAGAAAAATGGTCGTGAATGCTCACGTTGGAAACAAAGTGATGATTTACAGAATCGAGCTCTTGTTGCGAAGGTTTGGCCACAGCAATGTTGAGCTCTTTGTAAATTTGGCGGGAATCGGCATTGATGATTTCAGTACCCAGTTTCTTGGCAACATCAATGGCTAATTTTGTTTTCCCAGAGGCGGTAGGGCCACCAATGACAATGATTTGACCCGACATTGATTAAGGTTGTTTGTCCTCACCGAAGCCATCCATATCCATTTCATCGGTGCTGTCACCGTATGAATTGAATCCTAATTCATCTTCATCTTCCTCGTCATCATCGTCGTCATCAACTTCCAATTCGCTTAATTCTTCGCTTAATTCGTTTTTAATGCCTTTAGATGCTAAAATTTTGGCAGCAAGTGCGTCAAATTCATTGTCATCGAGCAATTTAAATTTGCTATCCTCTCTTTGACGTGGAGCCTTTCCTTCAGATTTGAAGAGGTTAGGATAGGTGATTTTATCGTTCGTATCGGCAATTGAAATCAATTCACAGAAGAGTGTCCAATTGGCCAAATAATCCGTAACATAGATAAAACGTTGGTGTGGATCGTTTACGTATTCACGCAACTTTGCATCCTTCATAAGAATAACTGGTATTCCTTCATCTGAATGATCAGTATCAGACATGTCTTCAAGCATAATCTCGAATAAACGTTTCCATTTATTGTCGCTAACATAGAAGCTAGCCAATTCTTTTTTGTCGAATCCAATTGCATCTTGAATAGCATTGTGGAAGTCAAAGAAGGTCGTAGATGGTTTTACATCAATCCATCTAATGATATCATCTTGGTGTTCGAACCAAATTTTAAAGCGATAAACCATTGTTTGCAAAATTAGTAATCCTTTTGAATTAAATTATCAGAATATTCGCTTATTTTCGTAACTTTATATGAAAAAGTGGTTTGCGGTTGTTCTAACGCTCATATTCATTGTGCAAATTCAGGCACAAAACAATGGAAAAAATGCAGAAAGTGTTGAATATGGAGAAGTTAGAGGGTTTATTTACAATGGAGAAAATGGCGACCGAATTCAATCGGCAAATATCTGGGTTGCCGAAATTAACCGCACTGCAACATCCGATGCCGATGGTTTTTTCGCTGTAACAAACGTACCAGTAGGTCGTTACCGTGTTTTTTGCATAGCCAATGGTTATGATACCACTGTTGCCGTTGCAAACGTATATCCTAATTCAATTGCCCGAAAAGATTTCTATTTGGCAAAACTTCAACTGATTGAAGAGGTTGAAATTAATGTAAAAGGTAAAAATAAAGACCCTCAAATTGCTGTTCAAACAATTGATGCGAAAACGTTAACAAAAATGCCTGCGGTGGGTGCAGAACCAGATATCATTCAATACCTTCAAATTTTACCTGGAGTTGTTTTTAGCGGAGATCAAGGCGGTCAGCTATATATCAGGGGTGGTTCACCCATTATGAATAAAGTGATGCTCGATGGTATGACCATTTACAATCCCTTCCACTCAATTGGCTTGTTTAGTGTTTTTGAAACCGATTTGATTCAAACAACCGATGTGTATTCAGCCGGATTTGGAGCAGAATACGGAGGAAGAATTTCTGCAGTTGTAGATGTTAAAACGAGGGATGGAGACCGTAATCGATTGAGAGGGAAATTGGGAATGAATACTTTTTCATCGAAAATTCTTTTGGAAGGACCCCTGCAAAAATTCAAAGCCGGCGAAGGGAATTCAAGTTTTGCCGTTTCATATAAGAATTCTTACTTAAAGCATTCATCTAAAATATTTTACCCATACGCCAATCCCTCAAAATTACCGTATACATTTGGCGATTTATTTATTAAATTTAGCAGCAACTCATCTACCGGTGGCTATACAAAATTGTATGCTTTTAATTACACAGATAATGTAGATTTTCCGAATTCAACAAGTTACGGATGGCAATCTATTGGTTTTGGAGGGAAATTTTTAGTGGTTCCTGAACAAGCAAAAACAAGGGTTGATGGCTATTTTCTTTACAGCGATTATGGGATTAAACAAATTGAAACAAATGGAGATCCCCGCTCAAGTAGTATTGGTGGATTTAATTTGGGTATGAATTTTTCATACAATTTCAAAAAGGATGAACTAAAATGGGGAATTGAAATCAACGGTTTTAGAACCATCTTTAACATTGTAAATTCAAACGGACGCTCAATCAATCAAGATGAAAGTACCACCGAAATGAATGGTTTTGCAAACTATAAGTTTGTGAGAAAATACTTCATTGCCAATTTTGGTATTCGTGGTCAATATTATGCATCTTTAGGAAATCAAAGTTTAGAGCCGCGTTTCCAAATCAGATTCATGCCTGGCCCTCGTTTAGGAATTAAATTTGCCGCTGGAATGTATTCTCAAAACCTACTATCGGCAATTAGCGATAGAGATGTGGTAAATTTATTCTATGGCTTTTTATCAGGCCCCGACAATCTTCCAAAAACGTTCGATGGCAAACCATTGACACACAGTTTGCAAAAGTCGAATCACATGGTTGCAGGGTTCGATTATAAACTGACCAAACATCAAACGTTAAACTTAGAAGGGTTCATTAAATATTTTCCTCAAATTACCAATATCAACCGCGATAAATTATTTGAAGATGATGAATTTAACCAAGATAAACCCGAAAGGTTACGTCAGAATTTCATCGTAGAAACGGGAAATGCTTATGGTGGTGATATCTCTTACAAATACAGTCATAAAGGTTGGTATGTTTGGATGGTTTATTCATTGTCGTGGGTGAATCGTTACGATGGCTATAAAACGTATCAGCCAATATTCGACCGTCGACATAATGCCAATGCCATGGTTTCATATGAGTTTGATAAAAAGAACCCTACAGAAATTTCGTTAAGATGGAATTTTGGTAGTGGATTTCCATTTACCCAAACCCAAGGATATTATGAGAAGTACGATTTCAAATCTGGAATTGGATCTGATTATACCCAAGGAAACGGACAATTGGGCATTGTTTATGCTGATATAAATCAAGGCCGTTTGCCGTATTACCACCGTTTGGATTTTTCTATAAAGAGAACCTGGAAATTGTCGAACAAACGTGAATTCAATACAATTTTAAGTATCACAAACGTTTACGATCGAAACAATATTTTCTACTTCGACCGAATTAAAAACCAAAGGGTAGACCAATTGCCATTTTTACCGGCGTTGGGGGTTAATTATTCTTTTTAGATTATAGGCTTATTGGATTATAGGATTATTGGAGCTTGAACTCACTCATAATCATACAATGAATTCAATCAAATTACATTTTTTCAATAAGCCTCCTTTTGGGGGTTTAAAGGTTTTTAGGATTCGGGTAAGCCCATAAGCTTATAAGCCTATAAACTCTAATGAATCAACTTCTTCATATTCTGCAACTTCAATAAAGCTTCGACCGGGGTGATAGAATTGATATCTACTTGGTTTAAGGCTTTTTTGAGTTCTGTGAACATGGGGTCGTCGGTTTGGAACATGTTCATTTGGTAAACTGGTTTGGTTTCCATTTGTTTGAGCGACTGGCGCTGGTTTTGCTGGGTTCTCGATTTTTCCAACGAGGTTAATATTTCAGAAGCTCTCAACAAAACAGTGTTTGGAATTCCAGCCAATTGTGCCACATGGATACCAAAACTATGTTCACTTCCGCCACGTTTGAGTTTGCGCAAGAAGATGATGGTATTGGCTTGTTCTCTGATTTCAATATGGAAGTTTTTGATGCCTTCAGCCTTTTCTTCGAGTTCATTCAATTCATGGTAATGTGTGGCAAACAATGTTTTAGGTTTTAAAGGATGGCTTTGCAGAAATTCTGCGATACTCCATGCCAAACTCACACCGTCGTAAGTGCTTGTTCCTCTTCCAATTTCATCGAGAAGCACCAAGCTTCTTTCACTAATATTGTTCAAAATGCTTGCAGTTTCACTCATTTCAACCATGAATGTACTTTCACCTAAACTAATGTTATCGCTGGCACCAACCCTGGTGTAAATTTTATCTACGAGGCCAATTTCTGCTTTGCTACAAGGCACAAAACTACCAATTTGTGCTAAGAGCACCGAAAGTGCAGTTTGTCTTAGAATTGCACTTTTACCACTCATATTGGGACCCGTTAGAATTACCATGCGTTGGTCGGAATTATTCAGGGATATGTCGTTTGGTATATATGCTTGATCTGGTGGCATTTGACTTTCAATCACAGGATGTCTGCAATTTTTAAGTTCTAGCCCAAGTCCCTCATGAACAGAAGGTTTACAGTAGTTCTTCTCGATGGATAATTGCGCAAACCCTACCAATACATCCCATTCTGCAACCATTGCAGCATCGTTTTGAATTGGATGCACCATTTGAGAGATATTTTCAATTAAACTTTCCCAAAGTTGAGCTTCTAAGGCCAAGGATTTGTCTTCGGCTGATAGAATTTTCTCTTCGTAAGTTTTGAGTTCAGGGGTGATATATCGCTCGGCATTGCTTAAAGTTTGCTTGCGAATCCATCTTTCCGGAACTTTGTCTTTGTGAACATTGGTGACTTCCAAATAGTATCCGAATACATTGTTAAATCCGATTTTCAAGGAAGGAATTCCTGTTTCTTCGCTCTCACGGTGTTGAATTTCAATGAGTTTATCTTTGCCATTGGTGGTCAAATCGCGCAATTCGGCTAGTTCAGAATGAACCGACGATAAAAACACTCCACCTTTGCTCACAACCATTGGCGCGTTTTCGGAAATCTGAGTGTCTATGATATGTCGTAAAGAACCATGTTCAGAAATCCTTTTTGCGGCTTCCGCCAAAACTGGGAACCCAGATTCTAAGAAGGTTTCTTTTAAATTTGTAACGGCTTCTAATGAACGACTTAAATGCAGTAACTCTCTAGGATTCACGCGTTTAAGTGCTACTTTAGAAATCAATCTTTGCAAGTCGCCAATGTCTTTGAGTTTGTTGACACTGTGCACGAGTAAAACTTGGTTTTGGGTAAATGTTTCCACCAAGTTTAATCGGTAATCAATCAAATCTTTGTTTTTCAGAGGGAGTAAGACCCAATTGCGCAGCAATCTAGCGCCCATGGGGGTTGAAGTATTGTCGATAACCTCCATTAAACTTTTCCCTTCAGGATAAATTGGCCTCACCAATTCTAAGTTTCGAATGGTAAATCCGTCGAGCCAAACATAAGCAGTTTCATCGAGACGTGATATTTTCTGAATATGTCCTGTGTTGGTATGATGTGTATTTTCGAGGTATTGTAAGGCTGCGCCAGCCGAAAGAATGGCACTCTGAAGATCAGAAATTCCAAATCCTTTCAACGTTTTGGTGTTGAATTGTCGGTTTAGTTTTTCTTCGCAATATTCAATTTGATAAACCCAGTCTTCTAAAAATTGGTAGGAGCTAGGTTTGCCGAAGGTTTCAAAAGCTTCGGTACTAATTTTTTTAGGCAAAACCCATTCTGCTGGCTTAAATCCGCTGAGCATTTTTTGAACAAACATTGGATCGCCTTGGGTGCATTGGAAGTCGCCGGTGCTAATGTCTAAAAGCGAAAGTCCCCAAACATCATTCATTTTCATGAGGGACGCGAGGTAGTTGCTTTCTTTAGACTCTAGCACTTTATCGTTATAGCTCACGCCGGGTGTCACCAATTCGGTAACGCCACGTTTGACGATTGTTTTGGTTGCTTTAGGATCTTCAAGTTGGTCGCAAACGGCCACACGGTAACCGGCTTTGACCAATTTTGGCAAATAGGTATCTAAAGAATGGTGTGGAAATCCAGCCAATTCCATTTCTGAAGCAGAACCATTGCTTCTTTTGGTTAAGATAATTCCGAGAACTTTACTGGCAACGCGAGCGTCGTCGCTAAAAGTTTCGTAAAAATCGCCCACTCTAAACAACAAGATTGCGCCCGGATATTGGGCTTTAATCTGATTGTATTGTTTCATCAGAGGGGTTTCTTTTTCGGCGGTAGATTTTCCAGACATATAAAATACGAAAATAATACGTGAAGGTCGATGAAAAACAATCAGTTTTCCCCCTTTATTCAACAAATTTCACTTCGTATATTTGCAGAAATGCGAAAATTAAAAACCACAGAATTGGGAAGGCTGTCTGTTGAAGAGTTTCAATCGGTTGAAAAATGGCCAATTTGCTTGGTTTTAGACAATGTTAGAAGCATGAATAACGTGGGTTCGATGTTTAGAACCTCCGATGCATTCTTGGTTAAAACCATGTATTTGTGTGGAATCACCGGTTGTCCGCCGCATCGTGAAATTACAAAAACCGCCATTGGCGCCGAAAAATCAGTTGTTTGGGAATACCATCAATCTACACTTGAGGTTGTAAAATCATTGCAACAACAAGGCTATTTTGTGTATGCCATTGAGCAAGCAGAAGGGTCGGTGTCCCTCAAAAATATAGAATATCCAAATCAACCCATTGCGTTTGTGATGGGCAATGAGATTGACGGGGTGTCGCAAGATGTGATAGATCAATGCAATGCCTGTCTCGAAATTCCACAACTTGGCACCAAGCATTCTTTCAATGTTGCCGTAACTTGCGGTATGATTTTGTGGGATTACGCCAAAGCCAAACAGTTGTAAATGAGACTTTTATTTTGTATATTGTGTTTATTGCTTGCAGCTTGTGTTGGTCCAAAATCCCAAGATGCAGTGTCTAAATTCAATGAAAAGGTAAAAGAAAAACCCTTTACTGTTGTGGTGACCTATTCAAACGAATGTCCCGTTTGCATTTTATATACTTCCGTTTTAAAAGATTTGTTTCAGAGTTTGTCCAAAGATTCTTTTCAATGTATACTATTGAAAGTGAATGATTCTGAGAAATGGGATTTCTTCGACTCAACTTTTGTGAATGCTGGAAAATCAAATATTTCAGCCATCGAAATGGATGCTTTGGATGTTGTGAAATCCGTTGGATTGACGATGTTTCCAGAGGTTGCAATATTGAATGCACAAGGAAAAATTCAGTATTCTGGTGCCATTGATAACCGTGTGAAGGATTTGTCGGCCATGCATTTTAGGCCAGAAAAGTCAGATGAATTTTTAAAAAATGCCCTTCAACAACTCCGCGAACACAAACCTGTTGAAATTTCTCAAACTGCGGCAAAAGGTTGCTACATTGAATTCCCTAAAAAACCTTAATTTTGACCACATGAATCGCATTTTAATTACTTTGATCTTATTTGTTGGCGTTTTTGCTTGCACACAAGTATCAACTGAAAGTCAATTGGATGCAGTTGAAAATCCTACGTTTACTGAACATATTGCGCCAATTGTGGTGAATCATTGTGTTCGTTGCCACAGAAATGGAGGAGGAGCCCCTTTCACATTAACCAGTTTTGAGAAGGTGAAAAACAAGGCTAAAACCATTGCAAAAGTTACTGCTGCGAGAATCATGCCGCCTTGGCCCGCTGATCCTAATTACCAACATTACGTAGGTGAAAATTATTTGAGTCAATCTCAAATCAACCTCATTCAACGCTGGGTGAAAAATGGTTGTCCCGAAGGTAGCAATTCTAAAAATGCGTTCAAAAATATTCCGACCTATGAAAGCAATTTAGGTAAGCCAGATTTGGTTTTATCGCTGGATACCGTTTTATTGAAAGCAGGAGATTTAGATCGGTTTTTTTATTCAAAAGTGACTTACAATCAGCCACATCCCAAATACATTAGGGCCATTGAATTTGTGCCTGGACAGCAGAAATTGTTGCATCACTTCAATGGTCATTTGATTCATTATGAGGGACAAATGGCTAAAAACATACAAATCAATCCATTTAAAATTGAAATTACTCCGAATCAAACAGGAGTTAATCCCAGAGAAACCAAGCAAGTGATGGCCTATCAAAAGAGTTTGTTGAACTCGGACGGCTCCATTCCTGAGCGTATTCATTCGGTGGTGAACTATTTGCCAGGGGTGAAAGGGGTGATGTATCCTGAGGGAATTGGTACCATACCAGTGTCGGGAGCGTTTACCATTGTTGGGAACGACGTGCATTACGGACCTAGTTCAAAAACGGTGATTGATGCCAGTAAAATCAATATCTTTTTTACAAACGTTCCTCCCAAAAGAGGATTGGGAGAGTTGATGTTGGGAACCAATGGGGTGAGTAAAATTGTTCCTCCGTTGAACATCCCTCCAAATAAAATCACAAAACATGTCACACAGTTTACCATTGAAGAAGATATTTCGGTGCTCACGGTTAATCCGCATTTGCATTTGCTAGGTAAATCGTTTATTGCCTATGCAATTAAGCCCAATGGCGATACGGTGAGATTGATACACCTTCCAAAATGGAATTTTAAGTGGCAATATTTTTATACATTTAAGAAGATGGTTCACATTCCAAGAGGGAGCACCATTTATGCGGTTGCTGAGTTCGACAATACCACGAATAATCCTAACAATCCGAATCGACCACCACAAATGGTGTCTGAGCGTTTGGAATATGGGGGTTCGAGCATGCGCGCATCGGATGAAATGTTTCAATTTATTTTGACATATGTGGGTTATATGCCCGGAGATGAACAAATTTCTTTAGACAATGGAAATCGTTAAAATTAGACACAACAACGCCAAACAGATTCGCGAATTTCACAATTTGGTCAATTCTATTTATTTGACGGATGAAAACTATGTAATGCCCATCACGGATGACGTTGAGGCTGTTTTTGATCCCTCAAAAAACAAACGATTTAAGCAAGGTGAAGCGGAGAGATGGTTGTTGATAGAAAATGAGGTTTGTGTGGGTAGAATTGCTGCATTTTATGAAATGAAGCATGGAAAACCAGCGGGTGGATGGGGCTTTTTTGAGGTGATCAACCAAGAAAGTTATGCCAAAGTCTTGATTGAAACTGCCGAAAATTGGTTAAGGGAGAAGGGATGTGAAAAGATACTGGCTCCGGTAAACTTTGGGGATAGGGATAGTTTTTGGGGTTTGCTCATTCATGGCGACAGAAAACCGTCGTATTTAGAGAATTACAATCCTCATTATTATCAGAATTTCATTGAGGGACGAGGGTATGAGCGCGAGATAGAGCAAACAACGTATGATATTACGTTAGACGAGTTCAATTATGAACGTTTTAGTGCCATTGCGAAGCGTGCGATGGGCAATGCTGAATATCGTTTTGAATTTTTAGATTTCGGCAAGTTGGAGAAATACGTTGCCGATTTTGTAAGCATTTACAACGAAGCTTGGGCATTTCATGAGGATTTTGCTCCACTGGATCGCGAAACGCTGTTAAAGCGCTTTAAATCGATGAAAATGGCCATGTATCCAGAATTTGCGGTATTTGCGTATCACAAAGATCGTCCGATTGGGTTTTTTGTAAGCATTTTGGAATTGAATGAAGTGTTTCAAAATTTTGGGGGACGATTGAGTTTGTGGAATAAGTTGAGGTTTTTGCTGAGCAGGGGTGGAGTGACTAAGGCTAAAGCGATTATATTCGGTGTGGTGCCTGATTATCAAAAATTGGGGATTGATACGGGGTTGATTATTAAAAGTTACGAAGGGATGAGAAAAACCAAAAAAATTTCATCGATGGAATTGGCATGGATTGGCGACTTTAACCCAAAGATGTTAAGTATGTTAAGGTCGATGGGGGCAAGGTTATCGAAGACACATCACACATATTCGAAGAATTTATTTTAAAAAGTATTTGCAAAATTAAAACTTTTCGTTAATTTTGCACCCACGTTTGAGACGAGGCACACGCTAAAGCTCAAAAGTGAAAAACAAGATTCCGTAGCTCAGTTGGTAGAGCAATACACTTTTAATGTATGGGTCCTGGGTTCGAGTCCCAGCGGGATCACACCAAAAGCCTCAAAGAAATTTGAGGCTTTTTTGTTTTAAAAATTCTGAACGAATTTACATAATTTTGTGATGCTTGGAAAAAGTTTTGTACATAATAGCTGGTTGTAATGGTGCAGGTAAGACAACTGCATCTTTTACAATATTACCTGAGATAATAAATTGTAAAGAGTTTGTAAATGCAGATGAGATTGCCAAAGGGTTATCTCCATTTCAGCCTGAAAATGTGGCAATTGAATCGGGTAGAATCATGTTGTATAGGATAAATGAACTTATAGAAAAAGGTGATAGTTTTGCTTTTGAAACAACATTGTCTACCAAAAGTTAT
>JACCEB011411291.1_pt1 | contig 11595 bp, 8 predicted proteins | sample 7454761 | NCBI WGS metagenome assembly JACCEB01 (sample SAMN15323454, study PRJNA562643) | freshwater metagenome | isolation source: river surface water | place: USA:Blue River Watershed | collected 2017-08-18 | reverse complement strand
TTCAGGCCTTCGCCGTCGAGGTGGTACAGGCCGTCCTTGTAGAACTCGGACGCCGCGCAGTCGAGGCCGAGCGCGATCTGCGTGCCCGGCTCGTAGCCTGCCTTCTCGATCGCCTGCAGAATCAGCTGGATCGCTTCTTCATGGCTCTTCACCGACGGCGCGAAACCGCCTTCATCGCCAACCGCCGTGGTCAGGCCCTTGTCATGCAGGATCTTCTTCAGCATGTGGAAGACCTCGGCACCGTAGCGCATCGCCTCGCGGAAGCTGGGCGCGCCGACCGGGATGATCATGAACTCCTGCAGGTCGAGGTTGTTGTCCGCATGCGCGCCGCCGTTGATGACGTTCATCATCGGCACCGGCATCTGCATCGCGCCCGAACCGCCGAAGTAGCGGTACAGCGGCAGGCCGGCCTCTTCGGCGGCGGCCTTGGCCACGGCCATCGACACGGCCAGCGTCGCATTCGCGCCGAGGCTCGCCTTGTTGTCGGTGCCGTCGAGGTCGATCAGGGTCTTGTCGAGGAAGGCCTGCTCCGATGCGTCGAGGCCCATGATGGCTTCGGAAATCTCGGTGTTGATGTTCTCGCAGGCCTTCAGCACGCCCTTGCCGAGGTAACGGCTCTTGTCGCCGTCGCGCAGCTCGATCGCCTCGCGCGAACCGGTCGACGCGCCCGACGGCACGGCCGCACGGCCCATCACGCCCGATTCCAGCAGCACGTCGCATTCGACGGTGGGGTTGCCGCGCGAGTCCAGGATCTCGCGGCCTACGATGTCAACGATTGCACTCATTCAAATCTCCACGGATAGTGTTTGTATTCTTTTGCGGATGAACGCTTCCCGAGCAATGGCTCAGTGGAAGTCGTCTTCCAGGAAGGGCTGGGCCTTCACCACGCGGTCGATCGCCACCAGGCTCGCGAGCAGCTCGCGCATGCGCGACAGCGGCACGGCGTTCGGGCCATCGGACTTGGCGTTCGCCGGGTCCGGATGCGTTTCCATGAACAGGCCGGCGACGCCGACGGCGACGGCCGCACGCGCCAGCACCGGCACGAACTCGCGCTGGCCGCCCGACGACGTGCCCTGCCCGCCGGGCAGCTGCACCGAATGGGTCGCGTCGAACACGACCGGGCACTCAGTCTCGCGCATGATCGCCAGCGAACGCATGTCGGACACGAGGTTGTTGTAGCCGAACGAAGCACCACGCTCGCAGGCCATGAAGCGGTCGGTCGACAGGCCGGCCTCGCGTGCAGCCTCGCGCGCCTTCGCGATCACGTGCTTCATGTCGTGCGGCGCAAGGAACTGGCCCTTCTTGATGTTGACCGGCTTGCCCGACTGCGCGCAGGCGCGGATGAAGTCGGTTTGCCGGCACAGGAAGGCCGGCGTCTGCAGCACGTCGACGACGGCGGCAACGGCTTCGATTTCATCGACTTCGTGCACGTCGGTCAGGATCGGCACGCCGATCTCGCGCTTTACCTTGGCGAGGATCTCGAGCCCCTTCTCCATGCCCAGCCCGCGGAAGGATGAGCCGGACGAGCGGTTCGCCTTGTCGAACGAGGACTTGTAGATGAACGGGATGCCGAGGGCAGCGGTGATTTCCTTCAGCTGGCCGGCCGTGTCGAGCGCCATCTGCTCGGACTCGATCACGCAGGTACCGGCGATCAGGAAGAACGGGCGATCCAGCCCGACGTCGAAGTCGCAGAGCTTCATGCAGCCTTCCTTTGCGCGGCGCCATCCTTGTGCGACAGCGCGGCCTTGATGAACGAGATGAACAGCGGATGGCCGTCACGCGGCGTGGACTTGAACTCGGGGTGGAACTGCACGCCCATGAACCAAGGGTGCGCATGCTCGCCGCTGCGCGGCAGTTCCATGATCTCGCACAGCGACTCGGTCGGCGTGCGTGCCGACACCACCAGACCGGTCTGCTCGATGCGGTCGAGGTAGTGGTTGTTGGCTTCGTAACGGTGGCGGTGGCGCTCGGTGACGGACTCGCCGTAAATTTCGGCTGCCAGCGTGCCCGGCTGCACCGCACAGGTCTGCGCGCCCAGGCGCATCGTGCCGCCGAGGTCGGAGTTGGCGTCACGACGCTCGACATGGCCGTCATGGTTCTGCCACTCGGTGATCAGCGCGACCACGGGGTTTTCGGTGTCCGGCTCGAACTCGGTCGAGTTCGCATCCTTCAGGTTGGCGACATTGCGCGCGTATTCGATCAGCGCGACCTGCATGCCAAGGCAGATGCCGAGGTAAGGCACCTTGTGCTCGCGTGCATAGCGCACCGCGGCGATCTTGCCTTCGACGCCGCGCTTGCCGAAGCCGCCCGGCACGAGGATCGCGTCGTACTTCGCCAGGTTCGCCGGGCCGCTTGCTTCGATGTCCTCGGAATCGACGTATTCGATGTTCACGCGCGACTCGGTGTGGATGCCCGCATGGCGCAGCGCCTCGGTCAGCGACTTGTACGATTCGGTCAGGTCGACGTACTTGCCGACCATTGCGATGTTGACTTCGCGCTTCGGGTTCTCCAGCACGGAGACCAGATGATTCCACATCGACAGGTCGGCCGCCTTCGGGTGCAGGTCGAGCCTCTCGCAGATGATGCGGTCCAGGCCCTGGTCGTGCAGCATCTGCGGGATCTTGTAGATGGTGTCGGCGTCCCACACCGAGATCACCGCCTCTTCCTGCACGTTCGAGAACAGCGAGATCTTCGAGCGCTCGTCGTCGGGAATGCGGCGGTCGGCGCGGCACAGCAGCGCGTCCGGCGAAATGCCGATCTCGCGCAGCTTCTGCACGCTGTGCTGGGTCGGCTTGGTCTTCAGTTCGCCGGCCGACTGCAGGTAAGGCACCAGCGGCAGGTGCACGAAGGCCGCGCTGTTGCGGCCGGCGCGCAGCGACAGCTGACGCGCCGCTTCCAGGAAGGGCAGCGACTCGATGTCGCCGACGGTGCCGCCGATCTCGACGATCGCGACTTCGTAGCCTTCGGCGCCGCGGCGGATGAAGTCCTGGATCTCGTTGGTGATGTGCGGGATCACCTGCACGGTCTTGCCGAGGTACTCACCGCGGCGTTCCTTGCGGATCACGGATTCATAGATCTGGCCGGTGGTGAAGTTGTTCACCTTCTTCATCTTCGCAGTGATGAAGCGCTCGTAATGCCCGAGGTCGAGGTCGGTCTCGGCGCCGTCATCGGTGACGAACACCTCGCCGTGCTGGAACGGGCTCATCGTTCCGGGATCGACGTTGATGTAGGGATCGAGCTTGAGAAGGGTGACTTTGAGGCCGCGCGATTCGAGGATCGCGGCCAGGGACGCTGCCGCGATTCCCTTGCCAAGGGACGACACGACGCCGCCAGTGACGAATACAAACTTGGTCATTGCAGGATGTGCCGCAGGGCACTAGCGTGAAATTCGAATTATACCGCAAAGATCCCGCGCCCCCTGCCCTTCCCGGCCCGCTCAGGGTGAATAACTGATTGACAGTCTTGCAAATTCCTGCCGGCCGCTGCTGTCCGGCAGCCCGCGAATCTCGCTGCCGCGCACGACCACCGACGCCCGCACCGCCCACGCGCCCGACTGCCACTGCACGCCCGCCTCGAGTTCGCGGGTGACCCGCTTCGGCGCGACTTCATGCGCCTCGTCGCCGGAAAACAGACCGCCCTGCAGCGTTGCGTCATGGGCGACCGCGCGCAGGCCGCCGCGCAGGAAGCCGTAAATCCGACTGCCGTCCGCGATCGGCCGGGTCGCACCGGCGCGCAGCGTCAGGTCACCGGCCAGGTCGGTGAAGATATTGCCAACGCGCGCGACCAGCCCGGCGCGCAGGTCGAAGGCGCGGCCCATCGGGATCAGCGGGCCGCGGCCACCAAGCTGCGCGACCACGCCCCATTCATTCGACAGTTGCGCGTCCCATCCCTGCGGCTGCCGCTGGCTCAGCGCGCGGTGCAGGAATTTCTGCGTCTGCCGTCCACCCGCGCACGGACCGAGACAGCCGAGGTCGAGACCGAACACCAGTTCGCTGCCGTCGGCGCGCTCGATCCGGTAATAGGCGCCGCCATACAGCCAGCCCGCATACGGGTGGTCAAGCGGCCCGAGCTGCGCCGGCTGCAGCTGCGTGTTTTTCGGCGTATAGAGCTGCTGGCCGAAGCGCCAGCCCGCCGAGCGCCAGCCGTCGCCGTCACGCAGCCGGTAATTGCCGCTCACGCGCAGGCCGCTGGTATACAAGCCGTCGGCGCGGTTCAGCAGCAGCGAATCATTGTCGATATCGAGCGTCCACGTGGGCCGGCCGCGGGCGAACAGTTCGCTCAGCCCGGCGTCTGCCGCACCGGCAGGCGGCACCAGCGCGGCAATGGCCAGCAGCAGGAAGACAGGAAAAGCGCGCATCGACAGGCCCGGCAAGGAAACCCGGCGGATGCTGCCATGCGCATCGCTCAGTCCGGTCGATCATTCGCAAAAGACATTCGCGCATCGCCGCAATGCCGGCTCGACCAGTAGCGGGCGGTAGCGCAGGCGGCCTCGATGTCCAGTGTGCGCCCGTCCAGCCTCAACGCCACCGCGCCGGCGCTGTCGCTGCGCAAGACGCGGATGCCGCGTTCATCGTAGCGCGCGACCACTTCCGCCTTCGGATGCCGGTAGCGATTGCGATAGCCGACCTGAAACAGCGCGACACGCGGCGACACGGCGTCAAGAAAAGCCGGCGTCGACGAGGTACCGCTGCCGTGATGCGGCGCCAGCAGCACGTCAGCGCGCAGCCGCTCGGCCGCCCGCGCAAGCAGTGCCCGCTCCTGAGGCGCCTCGATGTCACCGGCCAGCAGTACGGACTGCGCGCCGACCGTGATTTTCAGCGTGCAGCTGCGCGCATTCGGCCGCGCCTGTGCATCATCGCCCGCCTGCGGATGCAGGAACTCGAAGGCCACGCCGTCACGCCGCCAGCGCTGGCCGGCCACGCAGCCGACGTGGCGCCCGGCTGCCAGCGGGTGCGATGCCGGCAGCGAAGACGCGATCCAGCCGATATCGATCGCTGCCAGCAACGATCGCGCGCCGCCCGCATGGTCGCTGTCGCCGTGGGAAATCACCAGCACATCGAGCCGGTCGATGCCGCGTGCGCGCAGATAGGGCAGGATCACCCGGCTGCCGCTGTCCGACTCGGCCGACCAGGCCGGCCCGGTGTCATACAGCAGGCGGAAATTCGGCGTCTCGACCAACACAGCATTGCCCTGCCCGACGTCAAAGGCGGTCACCCACACCCCCGCCGCCGGCGCCACAGGTTGCGCCACCAGCAGCGGCAGCCACGCCAGCAATCCGGCCCAGCGCAGCGGCCAGCCGCGCGGCAGCAGCATCCATACGGTACCGGCGAGCGCGAGCAGCGTAGCCAGCACGCCGGGCTGCGGTGCCTGCCAGACCGCCAGCGGCCAGACTGCCAGCGAGCCGAGTACGGCGGCCAGCCCCTCGAGCGCCGCATGCGCCGACAACAGCAGCCATCCGCACAGCGGCGCCGGCAGCACGCTGCCGACCAATGACAGTGGCGTCACCACGAAACTCACCAGCGGGATCGCCAGCGCATTCGCCAGCGGGCTGACCAGCGACACTTGCCCGAACATCAGCATTGTCAGCGGCAGCAGGCCCAGGGTCACGGCGAGCTGCGTTCGGGTCGCCGCAGCCAGTGTCGCTCGCCAGCGTGGCAGCGCCGTCTCTGCGGCGCCCTCCTCGCCCGCCCGGCCGGCCGACGCGAACAGGATGCAGCCGATCGCGCAGAACGACAGCCAGAAACCCGGCCACAATACCGCCCACGGATCAAGCAGCAGCACCGCCAGCAGCGCGCAGGCCAGCACCTGGGAGGCCGGCACGATGCGCGCGCACCATCCGGCGACTGCAGCGACGGCCAGCATCAGCAGCGTGCGTTGGGCCGGTATGCCGAAGCCGGCCAGTGCCACATAGGCCAGCGCCGCCAGCAACCCGACGCCGGCGGCGACCTGCTGTGCAGGCGCGTACAACGGCAGCGTGCCGCCGCCGATACGCGGATGCCGCCAGAGGAAGTGCGCGAGCGCCGCGGCCAGCGCGGCGATCATCGTGATGTGCAGCCCGGAGATCGACACCAGATGACCGATGCCAGTACGGTTGAACAGCTCCCAGTCGGACGAGGCAACGCCGCGCTGATCGCCGATCACCAGCGCGACGATGACGCCGGCGTAGCGCTTGTCAGGCAGTGCGTGGGTGATGCGCTCGCGCAGCCATCCGCGCACGCGGCCGATGGCGTCACGCAGGCTGGCGACAAACGTCGCCGTCTGCCGTGCCGTGCCCGGCCGCACGCTGCCGGTCGCGCGTATTCCCTCGGTCAGCCACCAGGCCTCGGCGTCGAAGCCCTGCGGATTCATCAGGCCATGCGGCCGCTTCAGCCGCGCCGTCAGTTGCCAACGCTGGCCCGGTTGCAGCGGCGGCAGTTCGTCATCCCGCGCATACCAGCCGAGCGCAACGTGGCGCGGCACCTGCACGGTAGCGCCGTCTTGCAGCGCCTGCTCGACCTCGAATTGAAAGCGCAGCCCGGCCGGCACGGCATCCGGCAGGCCGGCGATGACGCCGGTCAGTTGCAGGTCACGGCCTTCGAGTGCCGCCGGCAGTACCTCAGCCAGTCGCTGCTGTGCCCGCCACGCAGACCAGCCAGTGCCGAGCGCAGCACCGGCGACGAGGATCGCCGTGATGCGTGCGACACGTGCGGCGCGCGCCGGGAAGAAGAGAAAACGCTGCCAGCGACAGAGCCGCCGCAGCCGTTGCAGACCTTGCCCAGGCACCGGCAGAAGCAACGCCAGCCCCACCGCCACCAGCAGCTGCGCCAGCCAGGCCGGCGGCAGCGCCGCACGCGTCTGCAGCCACAGCGTGCCGGCCAGCGCGCCGAGCGCGAGCGCGCGCACTAGGCCATCATGAGGTTGCCAAGGCGGGGCAGCACGCGGGCGACGTTGGCTGACGTCTGCCGGGCGATGTCTGCCAGCGGCTGGCCGCGCAACTCGGCCAGCACCGCGGCGATGCGGGGCAGCTGCGCGGGCGTATTGACGCCCGGGTGCAGCCATGCGGGGGAAATGTCAGGTGAGTCGGTCTCGAGCACGATTGCGCTGTCCGGCAGGCCGGCCGCAAGCCGGCGGATCTGCAACGAACGCGGAAAAGTCATCGCACCGCCAAAGCCGAGGGCAAAACCCAGCGAGACGAAGGCGCTGGCCTGCTGCTCGCTGCCGTTGAACGCATGCGCAATGCCGCCGGGCACGCGCACGCGGCGCAAGTGCTTCAGCAGTACGTCCTGCGAGCGGCGGACGTGCAGGATGACCGGCAAGTCAAAATCGCGCGCGATTTTCAGCTGCTCGACATAGAAATGCTCCTGCCGCTCGCGCAGCGGACCATCCTTCAGTTCCGGGATGAAAAAGTCGAGGCCGATCTCGCCGATGCCGACGAAGCGCGGATCATCGAGCGCGGCGGCGACGCGTTCGCGAAGAAGCTTCAGGTCATCGTCGGCGGCCTGCCGCACGTACATCGGATGGATGCCGAGCGCATACACGCACTGCGGCAGGCTGGCTGCAAGGCTGGCAACCGTCTCGAAGTTGGCCGCCTCGACGGCCGGCACCACGATCCAGCGCACGCCGGCGTCCGCCGCCTGCTGCGCGACCTCTGCCGACGCGCCGCCGAACTCGGCGGCATCAAGGTGGCAGTGGCTGTCGACCAGCATCGCGCGAGCGCGCTGTGGCTCAGGCCAGGCCCTGCGCCGACAGGTGCAGCACGCGGTCGCAGCGCTGCGCGAGCTCGGGATCGTGCGTGACGATCACGAAGGCGGTGCCGAGCGTCTGCGACAACTCGAGCATCAGGTCGAACACCTGTTGCGCGGTCTGCCGGTCGAGGTTGCCGGTCGGCTCGTCGGCCAGCACGCAGGCCGGCTCGGTCACCAGCGCGCGCGCCAGCGCAACGCGCTGTCGTTCACCGCCCGACAGCTCGCCGGGCAGGTGCGACACGCGCGCGCCGAGGCCAACCCGCTCCAGCAGCTTCGTGGCTGCCGCGCGCGCCTGCGCCTTCGGCACGCGCCGGATCAGCAGCGGCATCGCGACGTTGTCGAGCGCGGAAAACTCCGGCAGCAGATGGTGGAACTGGTAGACGAAGCCGAGCGACTGGTTGCGCAGCGTGCCGCGCGCATTCTCGGACAGCTGGCCGAATTCCTGCCCCATCAGCGAGACGGTGCCGCGGGATGGCACGTCGAGGCCGCCGAGCAGGTGCAGCAGCGTCGACTTGCCCGAGCCGGACACACCGACGATGGCGACCCGCTCGCCGCGGCGCACGTCGAGGCTCACGTTGTCCAGCACGGTCAGCGACTCGCGTCCCTGCGCATAGGTCTTGCCCAGCTGGCGGCAGGCCAGCACGATGTTCATTGCGTCATTCATAGCGCAGTGCCTCCGCCGGGCGCACGCGGGCGGCGCGCCAGCTCGGGTACAGGGTGGCGAGGAAGGCCAGCACGACCGCGATGCCGCCGATGCGGATCACGTCGGGCCAGCGCAGGTCGGATGGCAGCGCCGAGATCAGGTAAACGTCACGCGGCAGGAACTGCACGCCGAGCAGGCCTTCGATGAAGGGCACGATGACGTCAATGTTCAGCGCGACCGTGACGCCGAGCGTCACGCCAATGGCCGTGCCGAGCAGGCCGACCAGTCCGCCCTGGATGATGAAGATTTTCATGATCGAGCGCGGCGACGCGCCCAGCGTGCGCAGGATGGCGATGTCGGCCTGCTTGTCCGTCACCGTCATCACCAGTGTCGAGACGAGGTTGAATGCGGCGACGGCGATGATCAGCGTCAGGATGATGAACATCATCCGTTTCTCGGTCTGCACCGCGGCGAACCAGTTGCGGTTCTGCTGCGACCAGTCGCGCAGGTACAGGTCGCCTTTCAGCATCGCGCCGAGCTCGGACGCGACCTCGGGCGCGCGCTGCATGTCGGCCACCTTCAGCCGCAGGCCGCTCGGGCCGGCCAGCCGGAACAGGCGTTCGCCGTCTTCCAGATGGATGAAGGCCAGCGACGAATCGAACTCGTAATGGCCGGCCTCGAAGATGCCGACCACGTTGAACTGCTTCAGCCGTGGCAGCACGCCGGCCGGCGTTACCTGCCCCTGCGGCGCGATCAGCGTCAGCTTGTCGCCGATGCGCAGGCGGAAGCTGCGCGCCATCTCGCGGCCGATCACGATGTTGAATTCGCCCGGACGCAAGGCGTTCAGGCTGCCCTGCTTCACCTGCGTCGCCACGTCCGACACTTTCGGCTCTTCCGCCGGCAGGATGCCGCGCACCATCACGCCGCGCACGGTGTCGTTGCGGGTGATCATCGCCTGCCCGTCGACAAAGGGCGCGGCACCGCGCACCTCCGGATGCTTCAGCGTCTGCGCCGCCAGCGATTGCCAGTCCGGCAGGCTGCCGGAGCCGTCGAACAGTTCGACGTGCGACAGCACCGACAGCATGCGGTCGCGCACCTCTTTCTGGAAGCCGTTCATCACCGACAGCACGACGATCAGCGCGGCCACGCCCAGCGCGATGCCAGCCATCGAGATCAGGGAAATGAAGGAAATGAAGCTGTTGCGCCCGCTGCGCCGGCCGGCACGGGTGTAGCGCAGGCCTATCGTCCATTCGAAAGGCAGGTTCTTGAACAGGGCCAAACGGGGCTCCATTTGATTCGACAAGGCGGCAGTTTGCCATAGTCATAGCGGCAGAACAAAAGGGGACGGGCGGAACTGTGGCTCGTTCGGTGGCTGCCGGGACGTCAAGGGGAAAACTCGAGGTGATTGAAAGCCGCCGGGTCCCGACCATGCGCCCGGGCGATACTTTGACGGGCGCCGGCGTAAATTCCGTCATCCCGGCGAAAGCCGGGATCCATGATCGTGCGCCCCGGAACAGGGCCATCGGTTCAGCGAAAACAGGTCCCGGCCTGCGCCGGGATGACGGTTTAAGCGGCGTCGGCTCCAACATCGTCCTTCTGGCCACCACCCCGGGAATGCCTGCGGCCGGCCGGGATTCCGTGCCTTAATACTTCACACACCGGACCGCCCCACATTCGTCGGCAACCGAGGCAACCTCCGTCAATCGCCTAAAATGCCACCCCATGCACCACGTCACCCTGCTCCTGCCCTTCGCCCTGCCTCCTGCCGAACACGCGAAAGACCTGCTGGCCGCACTCGATGCGCCGGCGCTGGCGCTGCTGCTGGCGCGCGCGCAGCGGGGGCTGCAGCGTGACAGCGACCCGTTTGCCGCCGCGCTGCCGCATGAAACGCTACTGGCCGGCACCACGGCGGACAACAGTCCGCCGGTCGCCCATGCGCTGATGCAAAGGCTCGGGCTGGACGCGGCCGAAGGCTGCTGGTTCGTGCTGCAGCCGGCGCATTTCCATGTCGCACGCGACCATCTGGTGCTGACCGACCCGCGCCAGCTCGACCTCGACGAGGCAGCCGCGCGCGCGCTGTTCGACGCCGCCAAACCGCTGTTCGACGAGCTCGGGCATGAAGTCCGCTACGGCAACGCGCGGTACTGGTTCCTGCGCGCCGACGACTGGGCCGGGCTGCGCACCTGCACGCCGGATGCGGCGGCGGGACACAACGTCGACGTCTGGCTGCCGCGCGGCACGCACGAGCGCAGCTGGCGGCGGCTGCACAATGAAGTGCAGATGCTGTGGCACATGCACCCGCTGAACGAGCAGCGCGAAATGCACGGGCAACGCCGCGTGAATGCGCTGTGGCTGTGGGGTGGCGCGACAGCACCAGACGCGGCTGCCGCCATGTATGCCGATCTTCTGACCGGCGTGCCGTCCGCCGGCACGCTACGCATCGACGATGCACTGACGGCCAGTGCGCTGGCCGGCGACTGGGGCAGCTGGCTGGCGGCGATGCGGGAGATCGACGCCCGGCACGCTGCGCCGCTGCTGGCCGACCTGAAATCCGGCGCCATTGCGCGCGTGAGCCTGCAGCTGACCGATGCGCAGCGCGTGCGCGAATGGCAGCTGGGCCGCGCCGGCATGAGAAAATTCTGGCGTCCGCCGTCGCTGTCCCGCCTCGTCGATTGATTTTTCCTCACTGAATCTCACACCGCCGCACCGATGACCCGCCTCGCCACGCGCTCCTACTCGATCCGCCAAGCCGAACTCCTTGCGCAGCAGGGCCTGCATCCGGTCATGGCGCGGCTGATGGCCGCGCGCGGGCTGCGTGAACCGAAGGAGCTGTCGACCGGGCTGGATGCGCTGATCCGCCCGGACGACCTGACCCATGTCGACCGCGCCGCTGCCTTCCTTGCCGACGCCATTGACGCCGGCAAGCGGCTGGTGATCGTCGCCGACTATGACTGCGACGGCGCAACCGCCTGTGCCGTGGCCATCCGCGGGCTGCGCGCGCTCGGCGCCACGGTCGACTACATCGTGCCGAATCGTTTCGAATACGGTTACGGTCTGACGCCGGAGATCGTCGAACTGACCGCGCGCGAGAAATCGCCGGACGTGATCATTACCGTCGACAACGGCATCGCCAGCATCGCCGGCGTGGCCGAGGCAAACCGGCGCGGCATTCCGGTGGTTGTCACCGACCATCACCTGCCCGCGGCCGAATTGCCGGACGCGGCCGTG
>JACCEB010035099.1_pt1 | contig 11597 bp, 7 predicted proteins | sample 7454761 | NCBI WGS metagenome assembly JACCEB01 (sample SAMN15323454, study PRJNA562643) | freshwater metagenome | isolation source: river surface water | place: USA:Blue River Watershed | collected 2017-08-18 | reverse complement strand
GATGGTTTTGACGATGTGAGCTTAAGTTCTAACACGGGCACGCAAATCTTCTACGGCAGTGCCGCCTTGACGGGCGACAGCAACATTGGTGTGCAGACCATTGCGGGCACAGGCGGTGAAACACTGACGGCCAACGCCACGGTGACCCCTGCCAATGCCACCGGCACCGACCGTTTGATTGGCAACGCCGGCAACGACACCCTGATTGGCAACGGCGGCAGCGACGTGCTGTTGGGTGGCGCAGGCAACGACTTGATGAAAGTGGCCGCGGCCAACTTCTTCAAGATCGACGGCGGTACCGGCGTGGACACGGTGGAATTCACCAGCGCGATGAACCTCAACTTCACCAGCGGCACGGTGGCGGGATCGACGGCCGTGCGTAATGGGGCCATTCAAAATGCCGAAATCTTCAAGCTCGGCACCGACAACCAAGTGCTGACCCTCAACCACATGGATGTGCTGTCCATCACGGGCGACACCAACACCGCCGTGCAAGACACGCGCTTCCAAAAAGGCCATGTGTTGGTGTTGGACGGTGCCGCCGGTGACGATGTGACCTTGAATGGCGGCTGGACCACCGCGGCTGTGGCGACCAACGTGACGGTGACGGGCAGCGGGTCATCGTTCTCGGTCTACCAGCACGGCACTGACAACATTTATGCGGTGATTTCCTCTTCGGTGACTTCACACATTTCATAAATTAAACAAATGCCAAGAGCTGTCGATCTGTAGGCACACGAACATTGCGTTCGAAACCTACAGATTGACGCCATGGAACAACAAAACGCCATTCCCCCCCAGGGGATGATCGAAAAAACGCGCGCCCGCTACAGCCAACTGCGTGAAGACACGCAGGCTGTGGTGGCCAAAGTTCGCCAAGAAGGCGAGGTCGCGGCGCGTTGGGTGTGGCACTTTGTGGTCGACAAAGACCAAGTGCCCACGCGCGATTTGCAGTCGATGCCCGACGCCGAAGCCCAGCAAGACTGGCTGCGCGAGCTGCTGTGGCCTTACCGCAGTGCTTATCGCCAGGCCATTGCCATGTCGTTTGTCATCAATGTGCTGGGCTTGTTTGCCGCGATTTTCAGCATGCAGGTGTACGACCGCGTGGTGGCCCATGCCGGTTACTCCACCCTCATGGCCTTGGTGCTGGGTATGGCGCTGGTGATCGTGATGGACCATGTTTTTCGCACCGGTCGCTCCTTGTTGCTGCAGCGCATTGGCGCCCGTGCCGAAGTGGCCATGGCCCGCGAAACCTTGGCGCGCATGCTCAATTTGCCCGCCACCGTACTGGAAAACCGATCGCCCGGGTACTGGCAAGCCATTTACCGCGACATCGAGATCGTGCGTGCCACCTGCGCAGGTGCCACCGCCATGCTGGTGATTGACTTGCCCTTTGTGCTGCTGTCGTTGGTGGCGGTGGGTTTCATTGCGTTGCCCTTGTTGCCCGTGGCGCTGATCACGATTGCGGCGTTTGTGACCTTGGCTTGGCGCTCTGGCCAAGTCACCCGCGGCGCCACCGAGAGCGAGCGCGAGCAGCTGGTCAACCGCGACGTGGTGATGGCGGAGCTGGCATCGGCCCGTCTGAGCCTCAAAGCCCTGGCCGCAGGCCCTGCGGTGGAGCAGCGCTGGGAGAATTTTTACGCCAAGTGGATGAACGAGTCCTTGGCCCGCAGTCGCGAGTCGGACCACTACCGCGAGTTGGCCCACGGCATGACCACGGCCAACTCGGTCATCGTCACCAGCGTGGGCGCTTTGGCCATCTTGGCCCAGTTGCTCACCATGGGCGCCTTGATTGCCACCAACTTGCTGGCAGGCCGCATGGTCTCGCCCTTGGTGCAGTTGGTCAGCCAGTGGCGCACCTTCGGTCAGTTCAAAGCAGCCAAAAAGCGTTTGGACGACTTGTTTGCCCAAGAACTGGACCGCCAAGAAAGCAGCATCGAGCTGCCACGCCCCACCGGCGTGATTCGTTTGGAAGGCGTGACCTACAAATACCCCGGCAGCGAGCACCTGCAAATTCAGCCCCTGTCCGGCGAGATTGGCCCATTTGGCATGCACGCCATCGTGGGGCCCAACGGCAGCGGCAAAACCACCTTGCTCAAAATCATCCGTGGCCTGTACCCCCCCGCTGAGGGCCGTGTCATGCTGGATGGCGCAGACATTCACCAGTTCACCCAGGCGGAGTTGGCCAAGCGCATGGGTTATTTGTCGCAAAACGCCCAGCTGCTGTCGCAGTCGGTGCGCGACAACATTGCCCTCAGCAACCCCGACGCCAGCGACGCGCAAATCATTCAGGCTGCGCAGCGCGCGTGTGCGCATAAGTTTGTGATCGACCTGCCTGACGGCTATTCGACGCAAGTCGGCGAGGGCGCGCGTCGCTTCTCGGCCGGCCAAACCAAACGCATAGCGATTGCCCAGGCCTTGTTGAACGACCCACCTGTCTTGTTGTTTGACGAGCCCACCGGCGAGCTCGACCGCGAGGCCGAGGTGCAATTTGTGCAAACCCTGCGTGAATTGGCCAAGGACCACACCGTCATCGTGGTCTCGCACAGCCCGTATTTGCTCAGTCATTGCCAGGGTGTGATGGTCATGAATGCCGGCAAATTGCTGGCGGCAGGGCCTGCGGCCCAATTGCTGCCCAAGCTTGGCATCAATGTTGCATCACAACCGCCTGTCAGGCAACCGACACCTCCCGTCGTTGCCACCCCAAACACAACAGCCAAAGCTCCGGCCATGGCTTGATAGGTAAGTACTTTGAGTCAACCCGCTTCACTCGACACGATCTTGAACGACTTAGGCCCCCCCGGCTGGCGGGCGCCTCAACGTCGTTTCATGGCGCTGTTTGTCATCCTCTTGTTGTGGATGATCATCGGCCGTGTCGACCGCGTGGTCACCGCGCCAGGCAAGGTGATTCCCTTTGACAAGGTCAAGGTCATCCAGCATTTGGAAGGCGGCATCATCAAAGAAATCATGGTGCGCGAGAACCAAGAAGTCAAAGCTGGCGACCCCTTGGTTCAGCTCGACTTGGCCACCAGCGGCATCAACAGCGGCGAGATGAACGCCCGCATGGCCACCCTCAAACTGGCCAAAATTCGCTTGGAAGCCGAGTCCGAAGGTGTGGAACCGGTCTGGCCCGAGGCCATGCTGGCCCAGTTTCCCCAAATCATTGCGGCCGAACAGGCCACCTATTTGAGCAAGCGCGACGAGCGCAACAGCGCATTCAACGCGCTGGACAACACGGTGCTGCAAAACCGCCAGCGCATGGCCGAATCGCGCGAGCGTTTGGTCTCGCTCGAAGGCAGCTTGCAAATTGCTCGCAAAGAAATGGCCATTTCTGAGGAGCTGGTCAAAGACAAGCTCACCTCGCAGCTGGACCACTTTCAGCGCCAAAGCAACATGGAGCGCATCACGGGCGAGATTGCCCAACTGCGCCAAGCCATCATTGGTTCGCAAGCGGCCATCAACGAATCCATTGCACGCCGCAAGCAAGAAGAAGCCCGTTTCAAACGCGAATCGGCCAACGAAATTGGCGAATTCGAGCGCCGCATGGCCAGCCTGACCGAAGAGCTCAGCCGCGCCAACGAACAAGAAGACCGCTCCATCATTCGCGCCCCGATTGACGGCGTGGTGAAAAACCTGCGTTTTCAAACGGCCGGCAACGTGGTCAAACCCGGTGAACCCATCATGGAAGTGGTGCCGCTCAAAGACCAGTTGGTGATTGAACTCAAGCTCAACCCCGCCGATCGGGGTTATGTCAATTTGCACCAAGAGGCCTTGGTGAAGATTTCGACCTACGACTTTTACCGCTACGGCGGCCTCATTGGCACGGTCAAAGGCATTGGCGCCGACACCGACATTGGCCGCAACGAAGAGCAGTTCTACCGCGTCATCGTGAGTACCGACAAAACCTGGCTGGGCGACAAGCCGGGTCTGTATCCCATCACCCCCGGCATGCTCGGGGAAGTGGACATCAAGGTGGACACGCAAATGATCTTGTGGTCGTTGCTGCGTCCCGTTCTCAAATTAAAAAACGAAGCACTGCGTGAAATCTAAAACATTACTTAAAACGGAAGCAACCATGAAAACACCTCAACTCAAAGTCTTGGCAGCCTTGGCCATCGTCGCCTGTGCAGGCGGCTCCGCATGGGCCGGCGATTTGAAATCCGAGCTGATTTATCTTCGCGAAAACAACCCCTTGCTGCGCGCCACCACTTTCGCTGTGGGCGCCGCCGAAGAGCGAGAGGGTGCGGCTTTTGCAGGTTGGTTCCCAAAATTGAGCGTGAGCGCCGATGGTGGCCGTGAAAAAATCGCCAGCACCAACTTGACCAATGGTCAGCCCGGCCAAGAAATTGCCACCGACTTGCAACGCAAGAAAAAGGGCGTGACGCTGGAGCAAAACATTTTCAACGGCGGCCGCACCCTGGCCACCACCAGCATTGCCAAATTGGAGCGCGACATCAAGTCGGCTGAACAACGCGCCACCTCCCAAGAGGTGTTGCTCGAGGCCATGGTGGCTTACTTGCAGGTGTTGAAGAACCACATGCTGATCAGCCTGTCGGCCATCAACGAAGAAACCACACAAAAGCAGTTGTTCCTGGAAAAAATGCGCGTCGAAAAGGGCGGCGGCATTGCTGTGGACGAGCTGCAAGCCGAAACCCGTTTGCAAGTGGTGCGCGAGCGCCGCGTGGTGTACGAGCAGGGCATGCGCGATGCCTTGGCGGCCTACGAACAAGTGTTTGGCAAGAGCCCCGACATGAGCCAGTTCCAAGACGTCAGCAATTTCGTCAAGGTCATGCCCAAGACCTTGGACGAAGCCATGGCGCTCGGCCTTGAAAACAACCCCCGTCTGATGGCCACCAAGTTGGCCGCAGACAAGGCTTCCAAAGCCATCAACCTCGAGCGCGCGGCCTACATGCCCAGCTTTGACGTGGCTGTGACCCACAACCGCGACAACCTGGCCGCGGGTTTGTACAAGAAAGACGAAGACTCGGTCTTGATGAAGATGAGCTGGAACCTGTTCTCGGGTGGCGAAACCGTCAAACGCTCCAAAGCGGCGGCGTTTGACCAAAAAGAGGCCGCTGAGCGCGAACTCAACGCCCGCAACAAAACCCGCGAAGCCGTGCGCATGGCGTGGAACCAGTACCAAAAAGGTGTGGAACGTGTGGAGTTGCTCGAAAACGCCACCAAGACATCGCGCGCCGTGATGAATGGCCGTAAAAAACTGCGTGACTCTGGCAAAGAAACCGCCTTGGCGGTGTTGGATGCCGAGGTCGAACACTTTGGCGTCTTGGCCAACAAGGTCAACGCCATGATTGACGCCCGCGTGGGTAGCTACCGTTTGCTCAGCACCATCGGCATGCTCAACTTGAACCAACTCAACATCGACGGCGAGCGCATTGACTTGCCCGTGCGATCGGTGGACGCCGCCATCAAGTCACTTTTGAATGATTAAGCAATAAAAAAAACCGTCAATGAAGATCCTGATCGTTCACCAGAACTTTCCTGGCCAGTTTCTGCACCTCGCTCCTGCGTTGGTGGAGCAGGGCCATGAGGTTCACGCCTTGGTATTGAAAAAAGAGGTGCCCCCGCAGTGGTCGGGCGTCACTTTGCATGCCTACCAGCCGACCAAAGGCACCGCACCCACCGTGCACCCTTGGGCGCTTGACCTTGAAACCAAGATCATTCGTGCCGAATCGGTGTTTCGCAAGTGCTTGGCGTTGCGTGAGCAGGGCTTTTCGCCTGACGTTGTCTTGGCCCACCCGGGCTGGGGCGAGAGCTTGTTCATCAAAGACGTTTGGCCCAAAACCAAACTCGGCATTTACTGCGAACTCAACTACAGCGAGTCGGGCAACGACGTGGGCTTTGACCCCGAGTTCAAAAGCACCGACCCCGGCGACTCATGCCGCCTGCGTTTGAAGAACATCAACAACGTGATGCACTTCGACCTGGCCGATGGCGCCATTTCGCCCACCCACTTTCAGGCAGACACCTTTCCTTGGCCGTTTCGTTCCAAGATCAAGGTGTTTCATGACGGCATCGACTCCAAGCTGATTGCGCCCAACCCCGCCGCCAAGTTTCAAATCAACGCCACCACGGTGGTGTCGCGTGCGGACGAGGTCATCACCTTTGCCAACCGCAATTTAGAGCCGTACCGCGGCTATCACGTCTTCATGCGGGCCTTGCCGCGCTTGCTCAAAGAGCGGCCCAACGCCCAAGTCATCATTGTGGGCGGCGATGGCGTCAGCTATGGCCGCAAACCTACCGGTGACAAGAGCTGGAAAACCATTTTTGCCGACGAGGTGAAGCCGCAAATTGATCCCAAAGACTGGGAACGCGTTCACTTTGTGGGCCACTTGCCGCACAAAGAGTTCATCCACCTGCTGCAAGTCAGCACGGTGCACGTGTACCTCACATACCCGTTTGTCTTGAGCTGGAGCTTGCTCGAGGCCATGAGTGCTGGCTGCGCCATTGTGGGCAGCGACACCGAGCCCGTCCGCGAATTCATCCAAGACCAAGAAAACGGCTTGGTCACCCCCTTCTTTGACACTGACAAACTGGTGGACAACGTGGTCTTGCTGCTGGAGAACCCCGATTTGCGCGCCAAACTCGGTGGCGCCGCACGCAAGAAAATTCAGTACTTCTACGACCTCAAGTCGGTCTGCCTGCCTCGTTTGGTCAAGTGGGTCGATGCGCTGTCGCCCAAGATTGGCTGAACCCATGCATAAAAAACACCTCATTTTGGGCCTCGCCATGGCGGGACTCTTCAACGCAGCCCAAGCGCAACGCATCGACGGTATTGAATATGGCGAGCCCGACAACCAGCTGCTCAAGCGCATTGACAGCGCCCGAGGCCAAACCGAATGGAAAGACCCGGCCCAAGACCTTGAAGCCTTGGGCAAGTTTGGCGATGGCACGTTTTGGGTCAGCGACAAGAGCGTGCGCCGCAACTGGCAAGGGCAAGTGATCTTGAAAATTTTCAAGACCTACGACAAACCCAAGTTTTTCCGGCCCACCAACGACCCCTTCAAACGCCAAAAACGCACGGCTTACACGGCCACAGAGTCCATCGTGGCCTTGGATTGCGCAAAAAAGGTCTACTCGGTCAAAGCCGAATCTTTGTATGCCAGCGACCTCAGCTTGGTGGACTCCGATCCCTACCCAGATGAGTTTGTGGCCTTCAAACCCAACACACCGATGGCGCACTTGCAGCAAAAATACTGCTTGTAGCCCCTTGGCTTACGCATAATCAGGGCTGTTCACAGAGGAATTGATGCGTACAACAACTTGCTTGGGTGTTTTGCTCGCGATGTTCGCGGGCGCTTCGGCGTGGGCACAAACCTTGCCGGATGCGGGCTCTTTGATGCGCCAAAACGAGCAAATGTTTCGGCCCAACCCGGCCAACACCCCAAGGCGCGAGGCCTTGGCACCCCCCATGACACTCGATGCGAGCACCGCGCTGGCGGTTAAGCGCATCCAGTTTGCGGGCAACAAGCACTTGAGCTTGGCGCAGCTGCGCCAAGTCGCCAACCCCTATGAGGGCCGAACCTTGAGCGCCCAAGACCTGCAACACCTCACGTATGCCGTGTCTGAGGCGTATCGCCAGGTGGGTTGGGTGGTGCAAGCCTACGTGCCGCGGCAAAACCTGCACACGGGCGATTTGCTGGTACAGATCATCGAAACCGTTCCTCCCAGCAGTGCCCCTTGACGTATTTCCTTATAAAGCGAAAGCGTTTGAGCGGCAATTTCCCCTAGAAAAAGTGTCAAAAAACGGCAAGGCATGAATTTTGCATTAAAGCAACCCTTATGGTTGTTTTTCTGTTTAATTTGTGAAGCCAAGCCGGTCGCGATTCCTTGCCGCGATTGCCTTCCTGTGCCTGTTGGCCGGGTCGTTGGAGATCTACGACCCCGTTGTGCCCAAAGACGCAGGCACCGTGCTGCGCGCGATCGAAGACAAAACAGCCTTGCCCGTGACCCAGTGGGCCCAAGCCATCACTGGCCAAAACTACGCCAAACCCACAGCCCGTGAGGCTTACGCACCTGGCACCATTGGCGCCGCCATGGACAAAGTGCTGGCCGACAAAGAGGCCGCAGAAGACGCCAAAGCGCTGATCACCCTCAAAAACATCCAATTCCAAGGCGTCACGATCTTGGGCGACATGGAGCTCAAAGAGCTGGTGTCCCCCTACATCGGCGTGCCCATGAGCTACGAGCAGATGCTGGAAATTGGCATGGCGGTTGAGAATTACTACCGCAAAAACAACTACCTGGCCCGTGCCATCTTGCCGCCACAAGACCTGACCGATGGCGTGCTGACCGTGGACGTGATCGAGTCGGTGTTCTCCAAGATCGAGGTCGACCAAGAGCTGGCTGACTTGCCCAACACCGAGCAGCACGTGGCCAACCTCATCCAAGCCCAGCAACCCACCGGCGAGTTGCTCAACACCAAGGCGCTGGACCGTGGCTTGGCCTTGGCCAACGAAATTCCAGGCCTGAGCGTCAAGGGCTCGCTGCGCCAAGGCCGCGATGCGGGCGAAACCGAATTACTACTTGAGTTGTACCGCGGCCGCACACGCCAGGCTGAACTCACGGCAGACAACGGCGGCTCGCGCGCCACGGGTGCCATCCGTTTGTTGGCCAGCATGACCTGGCTCAACCCCAACGACATCGCCGACATGCTCAACGTGGTGGCCGTGCACACCCGCGGCAGCGACTACGCGCGTTTGGCTTACAGCATTCCCGTGGGGACAGACGGCTGGCGCTTTGGGATGAACGTGTCGAGCATGAACTACGAGGTGGTGGTGGGCGAGCAGGGCATGGTGGGCGCCGTGGGCCGGGCCATCACCCAGGGCATGGAATGGGTCTATCCGCTGTTGCGCAGCGATGAGGCCAGCGCCACCGTCACCCTCAATGCGGATGACAAAGTATTCAAAAACACCTCGGCCCAAGGCCTGTTGATGTCCGATTACTCGGCCAAAGTACTGTCTGCACAGGTCTCGGGCTTCTACCGCGACCTCAACCCTGGCGGTGGTACGGGCACGTATTCGGTCTTGGTGGCCCATGGTGACTTGAACCTTGCGGGCTCGTTGAACCAACAAACAGACGCCAGCGGCCCCAACACCGCCGGCAGCTTTAATAAGGTGCGGGTGAGCGGCACTTGGCAACAAGCCCTCACCACGCAAACCTCGGCCTTTGTGTCGTACACCGGCCAGTTGGCAGACAAAAACCTAGATACCTCCGAAAAAATGCAGCTCGGCGGCATGAACGGCATCCGCGCTTACCCCACGGGCGAAGGCTCGGGCTCGGATGGCCAGCTGGTGCAGCTGGAGCTGCGACACAACTTGCAAAACGGCTTCATGGTCACCGGGTTTTACGACTGGGGCCAAGTTTGGCTGCAGCACAACCCCGACTTTCCGGGCGGGCCGCTTAACAACCGCAACACCTACCGAGGCTTTGGTGTGAGCGTGGGTTACACCAACGACGATGGTGTGAACTTCCGTGCTACGTGGGCGCGACGGCAGGGCCACAACCCCAACCCCACACAAACGGGCATGGACCAAGACGGCACGCGTGATCGCAACCGTTACTGGTTGCAAGTCACCGTTCCTTTTTAAAGCGTGAATCTTTTACGCGCACCCCCCTCAAGTTATCCGCCGCCATACCGACTCGGTACGGCAATGCCGCGCTTTGTACGAACTCGCCCCTCCAAAACTGAGATCTATCGACCTCAGCGGGGCACGCTGCGCGTGTCACTGTCTGTGCTGTCACATGTCTTGGGCTTGGCTGGGTTGCTGGTGACCCCAGTGATGGCGCAAGCGCCACCTGTGGCCAACACCCAGTTGCCAACTGGCGCACAGGTGAGTGCCGGACAGGCCAGCATCAGCCAAACAGGTAACACCCTCAACGTCAACCAAACCAGCCAACGGGCGGTGGTGGACTGGAGCACGTTCAACGTGGGCAAAGACGCCACCGTGAACTTTCAGCAGCCCAATGCGCAGTCGGCCACGCTCAACCGCGTCAACGACATGCAGCCCAGCCAGATCTTGGGGCGCATCACTGCGCCTGGACAAGTGGTGTTGGTCAACCCGCAAGGGGTGTACTTTGGTAAGTCGTCCAGTGTCGATGTGGGCGGCTTGGTCGCGACCACACACAACGCCGCCAACCAAGAGTTCATGGATGGCCAGATCAAGCTCAGCCGCAATGGCGCCACGGGCAGGGTCGACAACGAGGGCGAACTGCGCGCCGCGCTAGGCGGCTACATCGCCATGTTGGCGCCCGAAGTGCGCAACAACGGCGTCATCGTGGCCAATTTAGGCACGGTGGCCTTGGCCGCGGGTGAAACTTTTGAACTCAAATTTGACGGCAGCGGGGCCCTGAGCCGCGTGTTGGTCACGGCCGCCACCATCAATACCTTGGTGGAGAACAAAAACGCCATCAAGGCGCCGGGCGGCCTGATTATTCTGTCGGCCCAAGCCGCCAGCCGCTTGCAAAGTGGCGTGGTCAACAACAGCGGCACCCTCGAAGCTGTTGGGCTGGTGCGTCGCGCCGGTCGAATTTTGCTAGAAGCCAGCAGCAGCATCTTTAATACAGGCAGCATCAAGGTGGACGCAACAGGCGGTGCGAATGGGGGGCCGGTCGGCACGATTTCCCTCGACGCCCCCGATGTTCAAAACAGTGGCTCGTTATCAGCCACTAACTTAGCGGCAAGTTCTTTCCCCGAAAACACCAGCTTGGCGGCAGAAACTGGCCGCATCAGCATTGAGGCCGACACCTTCAGCCAAACCAACACCGGTTTGCTTGATGTGTCTGCCGTTGCCGCACAAGCGGGCAACATTGACATCGTGGCCGCTCAGGCCATCGCCGTGAGCGGACGCATTTTTGCCAACGGCGTCGTGACCGACCCCGCGCACATTGTGGCCAACGCCTTGGGCGGCAGCATTCATTTGCAAGCCTCCCGCCGTGTCGACCTGACCACCGCAGTGCTTGATGCATCGGGCGACGGCGGGGCGGGGCGCATCCACATTCAAGCCGACGGTTTGCCTGCAGTGCCAGCTGACCCGGCCAACAACACACCCGCCCAAGCCCCTGTGCCAGGCGCGGTGCTGCTCAGTACCAACAGCGTGTTGCGCGCCAACAGCGCCCGCGCCCAAGCTGGTCGCGTGGAAGTGGAGGGGGATGACATCAGTCTTGAGTCAGGCACCCGCATCGAAGCCACCGGCGCCACCGCAGGCGGCACCGTGCTGGTGGGCGGCGACTGGCAAGGCAGCGGCACCCTGCGACAAGCTACCACTGTGTTTATGAGTGCTGACAGCGTCATTGACGCCAGTGCCACCGACAACGGGGATGGGGGTGAGGTGGTGTTGTGGAGTGACATCATGCGCATCGACAGCACCACCAGCGTGCAAGGCCGAATTTATGCAGTGGCTGGCGCGCAAGGCGGGGATGGCGGTCGAATAGAAACCTCAGGCCACCACTTGAATGTTGACGGCGCCTCGGGTGGTGCGGGGTCTGCACACGGGCAAGCGGGTCTGTGGCTGTTTGACCCTTACAACGTCACCATCATTTCGTCTGACTATGCAGGAAGTTTTTTGAATGGCACTTGG
>JACCEB011974233.1_pt1 | contig 11603 bp, 13 predicted proteins | sample 7454761 | NCBI WGS metagenome assembly JACCEB01 (sample SAMN15323454, study PRJNA562643) | freshwater metagenome | isolation source: river surface water | place: USA:Blue River Watershed | collected 2017-08-18 | reverse complement strand
TGGTAAATGTGTACAATGGATAATAACTGAAAATATAGGACCCATTACTAGCGGAACCGATACTAAAATCGTAAATACGGGATTTTTTCATACTATGGTAATCAGTATAAATTCAGGTGGTAATATGAAATGGGGCCTTCAACAGTCGAATTACTACAATGGTCCAACATTAAATGCATTTAATTTTTTAGGCGGGCAATTGTATAGTGGGTCTACATCATACGTAGTAGACCCAAACAAAAAACTTCTGGCATTTAATTGTTATGGCGAAACATATATAGATACAATAGACATTTATAATAGTGCTGTTTAATGTTTGGATACAACCTTCGTGTGGTTTGATAAAAAAAGGGCTAAGGATTAAGGGTTTGCCTTTTTTTATTTTTATTTTTATTTTTGTTGTGTTTTTGTTTTTTTATTGGGTTTGTTTTTTTATGCAATTGATAACGTAACCAATCTAGAAATATCCGTTGGCAATTTATACATGATGTTTTGTTTGTTTGGTGCATTATCCGATGACAACCATATCGAATATTTGCGAGAATGCCACAATTTCTCTTCCACCGTATCCTTCGCCTCATCCAAATCATATCGACCATTCACATACGTATATACCCAAGGTTTCATTTGGGTTAACCACCTTAAAATGTTGTCATAATTATAACAATATGCTCCATAATACAACACATGCTTATTATACGATACATTAAAATTCACAATATAATTCTCAGAAATATATTGTATAAGTTCCAAATGACCAAATCCACATGCAGTTGTAACATAATCATGATAATCTCGATTCGGATCGGCAATCGATATCCACCATTTTCCAATATCAATATGTCCATTTGCACATATATGATAAAACACATTATTTGCCCACATATGCACATTGATTGACGGATTGATTTCATATAACCATTGGGCTACTTCCAAATGACCTCTTGAACACGCACACATAAAGGATTCATTGAAATCCACTGCGTCACGACTACTGGGATAATAATCATATAACCATTGGACAATGGCTAAGTGACCATATGTACACGATTCTAAGAACGCATCCATCATTGTTGAAAATTGAGTCATATTCAATTCTTGATTGTGCGACCTCGCAAACAGTTGAACTGCTTCCAAATTTCCGTGAGAACACAATTGAATGAATTTCGCGGGAACCGTGACGACGGCGTTGTTTTGCTTCCATTGATACGACGACATTTTTGCTTTTGTTAATTCGTTGCTGATTGACTTTTGTGAATGGTATTGAATTCTTTATGTATTTCAATTTTTTTGGTATTGTATTTGACCGTTATTTAAACGTAAGTTCATATCTAGATTTTTCGTCTGCTTTTGTCCGTTTGCCTAGAAAAATAAAATATTTATTTGCCAATGCAAATTGCTCGGGTTTTTTATGTTTCAATACTTTTAAACGAACATACATAATCATACCGACTTGCCATATACGCTTGTGTGTATATTTTTTGGATTTGTGTAATTTTTCTAATTTGTCAATTGTATTTTGAACATCTTCTACAGTCGTATATTTTATAGGTATTGTATCGGCCGGATTTTTGTCAATATACACATCAAACGATTTCTTAGGATTGTCCGGATTAAATAAAAATTGCTTCTTTGTTTTATTCTTCCCATTTTTATTTTTTTTCCTTGTATTCTTGTACGTCATACATTATACACATATTTTTTATTCATTTACGAAGTCAATTTATTATGTGGTCAATTTATTACGCGGTCGTTTTATAAATATGATATAATGAAAACGTATATAAATTTGGTGCCAAAATGGTTTCATTCTCGAGGACTGTATACTTGTCCGAAGTATATGTATATGTGTCATACAAAATATCGTCGATTTCAAATTGATATTCTGAAATATATCGTTTCAAAATATTGTAATATTCTGCTTTATCAATCGGTCTAAATTCAATATTACTGTCATCCTTTCCTTTTATTTTCATTATATACATTTCTTTACAATGATATGGAAATTGAATACATCTTGATTCTGTTGTTGTCATTATATTGATTCTGTCTTTAATGGATAACCTATTCGTTGGAATATGATATTCAAGTGTTTTGTAAGGTATTCTATATGGTAATCTTCTTCTATAAGGTATTTTATATGGTATTCTATATTGTATTTTATTTGATGGTATTGGTATTGTATTTGTAGGTATTATATTATTATTCGGTATTGTATTTGACATCTATAATTTTATAATTTAATAATCTATAAACTATAAACACACTATTGAAACCACAGAAATTTATATTTTGGATTAACTATACGTTTTACTATACGCTTATATACATACTCTTAATTGTATACCCTACTGTTGACTTATGACTATACTATTGACTTCTGGTATTGGAATACCCTAGACTTCTGGTTTGACTTCTGGCATACCCTGGACTTCTGGTTTGACTATACTCTTGACTTCGGTGTTGCCTTCTGGGATACCCTTGATCTTGAGATACCCTTGCTCTTGCGATACCCTAGATCTTGAGATACCCTAGATCTTGAGATACCCTTGCTCTTGCGATACCCTAGATCTTGCGATACCCTTGATCTTGAGATACCCTTGCTCTTGCGATACCCTAGATCTTGAGATACCCTGGAATTGGAATACCCTAGATCTTGCGATACCCTGGAATTGGAATACCCTGGAACCAGCCTCCTATACCCTAGGTTTACTATACACGTACTATAAACCTACTGTACACGTACTATAATTATTACCTATAATACCCCCTGTATACCCTTGTCGGGAAATGAGTGACATATCGGGAAATGAGTAATTTACCGGTAAATGAGTGTAACCAATCATTTCAATCATCCTATAATGATCACCATATAAGGCTCACCGGCTATATTTCCAAAAAATTGAAATCCAATATTTCTCGGTAAGCATGAACAAAACTTAAAGCAAAGATGAATAACGAATCGTTTCTTACGCTCACGTTCGGTGATATGGCCGAGAACCATGTTGGTATGGAACAACTAGGTAAACTAGTTGAAAAAGGAGAGGGTTTTCAACTAATAGATTTAATGCAAATCAAACAAAATTTGGAGAATATTGGATGTGTTTGCGAATTGATCCCGTTGAATTTAGTTCCGTTAAGTGGAGAGGTAATTGATCAAGAGTCCGTTGAAAGTGCGCACGCACTGATAATTCGAGACGGTGTAAGTAAATTATTAAAAGAGTGTAGTGATTACACGGTTACAAATATATTTGAAGAACAAATCCAGTTAGATTTGGATCGAAAAGCGTATATGTATGGAAGAGTAGTGGATAAACATGCGCGTTGGAATTTGTGTTTTGATGATGAAAGTAGAGCGCCTGATTATGAAAATGGTAAGGGACGTATAGTTGGATACGATGAAGTTCCAATTACAAAAAAATTATATGAACAATTTGGTCGATTTTTCGGAGATAAGGCAACAAATTTAAAAGGTGAAGGTAATTATTATTATGATATTCGTAAATGTGGAATTGGATTTCACGGAGATTCGGAGAGAAGAAAGGTAATAGGTGTACGTTTGGGTAATAATAGTTTACCGTTACACTATCAATGGTTCAAGAATGGTCTCCCGGTAGGAGAACGTATTGAATTGGAAATGAATAGTGGAGATATATATGTAATGAGTGAAAAAGCGGTGGGTACGGATTGGAAACGCAAAAAAAATTATACGCTGAGACATGCAACAGGTAGTAAAGCGTTTACTACTATAAAACCCAAAAAAATAAGAACAAAAACGGTAACTAAATAATAATATAATAATTGTAACAAGTAAGTATTTGGATTTATATCCTTTTTTACTGTCCAACAATACAACAATACAACAATAATATTATTTATAACTTTATGAAACTTTATACAAAAAATTGAAATACATATTTATCTACTGACCTAGATACAAATTCAAAACTACTAATCAAAACACTCTCTCGTTCGAACAACTTCTTTCAAAAATGGATATTGAACAATCATGTGCCTTTTCCAAATTGTCTCTTGGTGACAAACGCAAGCATTTGTATGCTATATATGTTATTCAAGAATTGGATAATCGTGGTTCGATCACAATCAATGATGAGTTTAACATTTATTCATTAGATGTTAACTATATGAACACATTTGATTCAAAGGAAATTGAATCCAAATTATATGGTAAAAAACAATCAAAAACTTCCAAAAAAGATATTGAAACAACTCCAGAAAAATCCCCTGAAGAATCACTTGCAAAATCAGTTGTACCTGAAACACCTAGTAAAACTCCTAGAAAACCACGTGCAAAAAAGACAGAAGATATAATTGAAGTTACAACTGCAATTGTACCTGAAACACCCAGTAAAACTCCTAGAAAACCACGTGCAAAAAAGACAGAGACTACTGAAGTTACAAATGAAAATGTGGTTGTACCTGAAACACCTAGTAAAACTCCTAGAAAACCACGTGCGAAAAAGACGGAAACACCTGTAGAAATATTACCAACTCCAACTCCGAATCCGGAGAAAGTTATTGTTGAAGAATCCATACCAGTAATTCCAGAAACACCGCTTAAGAAAAGAGGACCTTCCAAAAAGAAGACTGTAGAGGTAGTAGTAGAAGAAGAACCAAAATCGATTGCAGATAAGATTGTCGAGTGTGTTCCTAAAAAAGAAAAAAAGCCAAAAAAACAAGCCAATAACGACGCAGAAGAATCGGTTCAAGTTGAAGAAGAACAAGTGCCACGTTCATTAACTCCTGAATTAACAGAAGAATTGTTACCTAATATTTCGGTTGTTGAAACGGAGAATGAAGATGGTGTTGCAATTACATATTTACTTGATAATAACACATCATTATTATATAATTCTGATGATCACTCTCTAAAAAAATCTATCGGAAGAATGAAATCTTCCGACGAAATTGAATTATTTGAATAATAATATAATAACAATAACAACATAATTAAATTAAGGAATTCCGGTAATATTTATTACCATTTTTTACCCTTGGGTAACTCCATATACGGCGTATACCGTATATGAAGTAAATATACACCCTTGAATATACACACCGTCAAAAATTGAAATCCATTTTTTATCACCTACCATAAGCACATATTACACTTGAACATCAAACGACGCTCTTACCAAAATGCAGTTTACTCAGTCATCCAACGATTATGCCTCCAAGATTGCTGACCAAGTTACTTGGTTCGATATATCAAAAAACTCGAATGCCATTGATTTTTTGGAAAAGAATATGGATAAAATTAATTGGACTGGATTTTCGGCAAACGAACACGCAGTTCATATATTGGAGAAAAATTTAGATAAAATCAATTGGTATTGGTTATCGGAAAATCCCAATGCGATTCCTATGTTGGAAAAACATTTGGATAAGGTGAATTGGACTTCTTTATCTGAAAACCCGAATGCTATACCTATATTGGAGAAACATTTGGATAAGGTGAATTGGCATACTTTATCACGTAATCGATGCGCGATGCCTATTTTAGAGAAAAACCTTGACAAAATTGATTGGGTGCAGTTATCTGAAAACCCAAATGCAATCCGTTTATTAGAACAAAATATCGATAAAATCGATTGGATTCGTTTATCCAAAAACCATAAGGCCATTCATTTATTGGAGACAAATATAGATAAAATCAATTGGTTTTATTTATCTGCGAATCCTAGTGCTATATCTATATTGGAAGCGCATTTAGATAAAGTCAATTGGGATATGTTGTCTACAAATATATATGCCACTCATATTTTGGAGAAAAATTTAGATAAGGTAAATTGGAATCGATTATCTGGCAATATGCACGCTATTTCTATGTTGGAAAATAATTTAGATAAGGTAAATTGGTATGAATTGTCACAAAACTTATCTCCATATGCAATGGATATTTTAACAAATTATTGGAATATTAAAACAATTAAATACTATCCTGAAGATGACGACGACGAATAATAATAATAATGTTTAAACTAAGTAAATTAAGTAAATTTGGGTATAATCCCTTTTTTATTTACGTTCAAGATAAAATGTATCCATATTATATATATTATGACTAGCGCGGTTACCGGAGAAATTGTTACTATTAAGAATTTATAGACGGACCTGAATATAATTATGCATTAAACACTGAAGTAAGAGATAATAGTCTTCGCAAGAAAGCATACAAAATGTTGGATAATTACAAAGATAAATTAACTGATATGTTTTTAGATCCTAGAGTACCCGTTGCCGATAGAAACCAAATAAGGGAATTCCTTCCAACACTCGATAAAAAAATGGAGGAATTAGACAAAAAAGTTGGCGGCAGAAAGGCTTATAGAAAGAGGAAAAACACACGTAGAACTAAATCTCGACGTGTATACACTTCAAAACGACGATAAATCCACTACAAAATAAAACATTAACATTTTTAATATTTTATCATTCATACACAGTCAAATTTAACTGTACACTATTGGACACTTACTACAATATTATAAATACCAAATTGATTCCCTTTTTTATAATATTATATAATATATAAATGTCAATTCACGATTACACATCTGATTATGATTATGACATCGATGATGATGATGATGATCAAGACATTGAAACACAATTACTCACTATTGGACCCTATTTATTCGAAACCACTCCTATCCAGCCATTGCAAACTTCCAAAAAAACCATTACTACAACGGACACCGTATATGATTTAATTACTATGGATGATTTGAATGCCATCGATTATTTAAAAGAGAACCCAAATAATATGGTTTTCAAACATAGAAATAACTGTTATCCCATAGTTAAGGATAAATTATTGAAATTATTAGAAGACAGTTCCAACATTTTATATGCTTGTACTCGATATGATGGACCTCCATATCAGCGTTTAAAAGACATGTCTCTCATGGATGAACCTTATTTCAAATTAAAATCCATTGGAATTAATATTGGACTTGTAATACTCGCTGAATTAAAGGCCGCCATACTTGATGAATCCAACACTCAAACATTTGAAATTATCGATCCTCCCATTAAAGTTCATGATGCCACCTCATCTCTTTATGCCGGATTCATCGAATTCATGGATCCAACTATTCGTCCATATGTAAGATATCAAAATACTACTCATTGCGGGCATGGTACCAATGAAAATGTATATTCTTTGGCAAAAATCATTCACATCGAATCCAAATCATCAAATAAACGAAAACAAAGTAAACCTACCAGAAAAGATGCTACTGGAAAAGTTTTGAAAAAAGGAGGCGCTTCTAAAAAACAAAGAACCAAACGATCCAAATATACACGAACTAAATTCACTGTCTAAACTACAATATTCAAAATTACAAATCAATTCTTTTTTCATAAAACTTTTATAAAATTACAACTAACACAGTCAAATCATACACCCTACACATCTACATACTATACAAATCAAACAATCATCTCAATCATCATATTCATACTATATCCACACACACTCTTTATAAATGAACAATACCATCAATAGGGGCTTGTCGGGAAATGAGTCACATATCCAGAAATGAGTTAATCAAATGACTGTATTACTTCACCAATATGAACCAAATCATTATTTTAAATTACTAAATCAATTCTTTTTTTCATATAAACTTTTATAAAATTATCACATACACAGTCAAACCATAATATGTATCTATTATTATATATGAAAAAAGGTAATACATACAAAAGGATCAAGAGGAACAAAAAACGATCAAAGAGACGGAATTATACCGCAAAACCACATCGTCTCCTAGGCGGAACCGGTATTCTATTAAATGATGCATCAGATGTCGCATTTGAATTCTTTATTCGCAATTCAAAATTCAAATTAATGAGTGCAGGCTCAAATGGTATAACTATTTTAGCAACATTACAACCCGACTTAGAGTCTCCATACAAAAGCATCGATTCTAACACATATGGCCAGTCTATTCATAGCATAATTATTAAATTAATTGTTCATAGTCTAATTCCGAAAAGATTTGAAATAGATTATCCACAAATAATAAACAGTATATTATTAAATAATGTGGTTAACGAATTAAATATACAAACCGATATTGCATTAAAAACATCAAATTATTTAGAACCACTATGTCCATCACCTATATATTTTACTGAAAATATAACTGTTGAAATGCTTACTATTATAAGTAAAAATATTGTTGATTCGGATAAATATAAAATATACCTTTTAACCACATATATTCATAATATGTTAAAATTTATCAAAGAGTCAAAGAGTACACAAGGCATAAGTATAATTGCTATGGAAACGGCACAAGATTTCAAAACATTACATGCTGTGATGAATGATTTAAATGTATACATATCTCCAACTGCTAACACACCTACACCCACCGCAGAAGACACTTCTAAACCGAAATTAGAAAAGTTATATTTATATATGGCCTCATACATCATTATCAAGTTAGCCATTGATACCGGATATGCTCACGGTGATTATCATAAATCAAATATTATGATTAATACTACAAAAACAAATTATTTTCACGGAATAACCGGATCACCTTTATTAATAGACTTTGGATATACTACCAAAATACAACCTGAACAAATGCATATAATTAAAGACAAATATAAAAATAAAGATTATATCGGAATATTACAACAAATTAGTCAGATACCTAGAAGTGATGGGGAACTATTAACTAGAGACGACTGGACAAAAATGTATAGTTATTTATACAGCGGATTTGACACTGACGCCAACGAACAAATCGATATCTTATTTACATTAAGAGAACAAGCAATTCAAAATACTGTCAACCAATTTGAACAATTACATGCAACTGACACTACCATACCCCTATTGCCATTACCCAAAAAAATAAGACATAAAATGTATACAGGTCTAGACATTCACAATCAAATCGTTACTCCAAACCTTCAATTTAATAATAACCAATTAAACACTATAAAAACAGTATTTGGGGGAATTTACGATTTATTAGACAGATTTACAACATATACTGTAAAACAACGTATATGTTTTTTCATTAAGTTTTGCTATAATTACGTCTATATATTAAATAACGTTCCCTATGACAAAACTATCAAATTATACGCGGGGATTGCCTTATTGTTTATTGAACATTTTGATATTGAAAGCAATGACCGTAAATTAAAAGCAATAGATTATATTAGTTTTATCACTTCAGGTGACTTCGATTATAATGATATTCTAACTAAACTAGAAATAATATATACATTATTTAAAAATAAAGAATTCAATTCAAATTATGCAGCTATATTTGCATCATACACTCATGATAAAAAGTTTTATATTGATTTAATGTTAGACCCCATTATGTACACTAATCCGGCAGCTCTTCTTAGACTTGTTGGACCAATTCAACCAACACCTACTAATATTCATGAACAATATCAATTTCCCAATCTACATTACACTCCTGAATCTGAATCAGATACTTCACCTCATAAATCACCTTCAAAATAAACACACCATACTAACCAATCATACTAAACAATCATCTCAATCATACTCGTCGGGAAATGAGTCACATATACAAAAATGAGTATTGCCACTTTCAAAATACCACTCTATTACTTCACCTATATAAAAAACTTTATACAAACAAATCATTCTTTAAAATTAAAAAATCAAATCCTTTTTCATATAAACTTTTTATAAAACTATCACCTACACAGTCAAATTATTTATACACCAACTACTTATTATATCAAACATACACACATCAATATAAATTCATATTTTTAAAATATCAATTATATTCCTTTTTCATCAAACAATCATATCAATCATATACTACAAAACAATCATATCAATCATCTACTACAAACAATATGCTCGGTATACTATTCATCTTTCAGTTTAGCATTCAGTTTATTATAACTATTCTCATTATTTGATTTACATATATAGTATACATTAGTAAAAGGATCAAGAGGGTTTGTTTGTACAGTAACAACTTTTAAACAATCACCCATCTTCTTTGCCCATATTATCGCGCTTTCATTTATAAACTTACCATTATCTGCTCTTACATAATTCATATTTAAATCCATATACATTAATATTATCTATCTATTTATATTCTTTAATTTAATTACAACACTACAACACTCATCTCAATCATACTACAAACAATCATATCAATCATACTACAAACAATCATATCAATCATACACCTGCATCAACATATTCGTCGGGAAATGAATCACATATCCAGAAATGAGTATTACCACTTTAAAAAAACGACTGTATTACTTCACCTATATAAAAAACTTTATACAAACAAATCATTATTTTAAATTACAAAATCAATTCCTTTTTTCAGAAAACTTTTTACAAAATTACACACCGACACAGTCAAAAAATAATTAAACTACTTAAATACTAACTCATTATATATTCTACATGCCATTTATTACCTTCATTTATAAAATTGGAAAAAACAAACACTCTTATTATGGTAAATATTGTTTTGACCAAATTTCAGACGACCATCAAGGATTAGATATTGAAGTTAAATATATATTAAAAAAAGGATTAAACCTATACAGAAAAAAATACAATATTCAAAAAATTAAATACAAAATTACTATTGGAATATTATCTTCTACTCAAAACTATCACGAATAAAGTCAATCATCATACTCATAACCATCCACACTCACATTCGGATATTCACATTCATCCAACATTAATTCATAATATAACTCTACTTCATTCATGTCACTTACTAATTCATTCACTAACAAACGCTTTAAATCATCATACATATTACCTCTTTTAAACCAATTGTGACGAAAGATTATTCCCTTTGGGGTATTCAAAATATTAGGAACAAAAATTAAAAACCGGTCACGACTCTTATAAATTTCAGAACTTATATAATATTGATCATAGGGCCATTGATATAAATGACTAGTATCCTCACTTAACTTATTCACTATTATTGAATACAATTTACGATTGTTTTCATTCACTTTCAACACAAAACTTCCACTATTTATATACGTATTCTTTGCTAGATAAGGATCACGAGAATACATTCCATCTTTATCTGTATTTACAAAATACTCCATTAATGATTTCAAATTTACTGCGTCTTGTATCCAAGCATCACTATCCAAAAATATAAATATATCACCGTCCTTCAATTTATTCAATAAATCATTGACAATAAATATATTTAATGTTGCTGGATGGAGATTATAAGGATTGTCAAATGTATTCATATCCAAAAATGAATACTCGTAACCCAAATAGGAAGCCATTTTCTCATTCACATCTCTACTTAATAATGCATAATCTAAATTTGGTCGGTTATCCGTTTGAAATACAAGAACCATAAATAATCACTATTTAGTAACTTTTTAATTATTTATTAATAAATAAAAAGATTTTTTTATATGCTTAAATATATAATAATTGTCGATGGCAAATACAAAATACGTCACTTCGGGTAAAAAACGTACTATTAAACGCACGAAATCAAATGGTAAAACTGTAAAAAATGTAAATAGCAAAGCATTCTTCATTACCACCT
>JACCEB012152511.1_pt1 | contig 11620 bp, 8 predicted proteins | sample 7454761 | NCBI WGS metagenome assembly JACCEB01 (sample SAMN15323454, study PRJNA562643) | freshwater metagenome | isolation source: river surface water | place: USA:Blue River Watershed | collected 2017-08-18 | reverse complement strand
TGGCCGTGGAGACGCACGTATATCGAGTATCTCGGCGCCTAGGCTTGGTTCCGCTAACCGCCAAGACCCCCCTAGAAGTAGAAAAGCAATTGGTCAAACACCTGCCCAAGGAGCACATTCACAAGGCGCACCATTGGCTAATTCTCCACGGGCGCTACACTTGCCTAGCAAGAAGCCCAAAATGCAGTGCTTGTGCGATTACCCACCTGTGCAAATACTACGAAAAAACGCACAAACCTGTGGATAAGTCCAGAACCTGACGGGCCTAAATCCTAGTTTTCTTCTCCATTCCGAGGCCGGTAACCGGAATCTTTAAACAACTTTTTTGCATTCGATTCACGCATCAGTTCGGGTAAAGAAAGATCCTGTTGAATGGCATACTCCTCAACGATATTCCATCCAATCCAACGACCTATCCGACCGGGTGCATCCGGGCTGATGGCATCCGTGCTAGGAGCCTCCCCGATGTACTTTCGGATTTCAAAGGGGTTAGTTTCAAACAGGAGTTCATTTTCAATAAAATGCGTCCAAATAAGATCCTCATTGTCCCAGCAGGCCTGAATTTGTTCGGGAGTGTATCCAATAACGAATTGGTCCGAGGTGCAAGGAAGGATAGACTTGACAAAATGGTAGGCTTTTCCGTAATAGACCATTTCCGCCAAAAGGGTATTGTCCTTGGGGTCGATTTCATTGTAACGCGATGAAATCGACAACACAATCATGGGAACTAGGTATTTTCGTTCGTATCGGGAAGCAATGTACTTGGGCAGATCAGGCTGGAAGGCATGGTCACTGGGTAAAAAATAATCTAAACCTATCACCAAGATGTCTTCTTCAACTAGGAGATCTATACCGAATCCAGAAACATAGGTATATACCTTGGGGGCTTTAAAATCTGGGTAATAACTTTTCAAATAGGCAAATGCTTGTTCCAGCTCCACTTTGATGTCGGAAATGTCTGCAAATTCTTTGGCGACAGCCACATTCAAGGACTGAAAAGCAGAGTCCTGATTAGCGCGAAGCAGTTCCTGAACCAAGGAATCTGCATGGGGGTAGGTCTCTTGCTCCATGACCTGAGCCGCTATTTCTGGGTATTTTTCAAGGAGGAAACGAAGCTCCTCGGGACTCTTTGCTGCAAAAAATTCTTGTTCCAGACGATAAATTTCCAGGTTTTCCCGTCTCTCCAATCGCTCCTCATCTAGGGTGCAGGTGCTGTCTGAAGATTGGCAAGAGAATAGACCGAAGAATATTGCAAGTAAAAGAAATAGCCTATACATGAAGGGAATTTTTGGCAAGTTAGGGAAAGCATTACAAATCTGCATGGACAAAAAGATCAGGTATAGCACCTTCATTTCAAGACCCAAACCAGACCTAATTGGTTTGAAATGAGGCCATAAAACTGAGGCTCTTTCCGTCAAATCTGTTAATACATTTGGTATAATTAAGAATTAAACGGATTTTTATCCATTAGAATCAACTATACTCTACGGAATTTCCATTTCACAATGAACTCTATACATAAAATTACCTACTTTTTAGTTTTATTCTGCCTTTTGATTGTAGCCCCGATTGCTCTTTACGCGCAGTCCAATACCGACATTACGGCGATTCGGGTAGATCAACTCAGTGATGATCAAATCGAGGAATTGGTCAAGCGTGCACAAGATGCCGGACTAAGCAGCACAGACTTTCTGATGATGGCTCAAATGCGAGGTATGCCTTCTGGAGAAGTAGAAAAACTTCGAAACAGAATTGAAGGACTTAGTGTGGGATCCAGTAAGTCCCGTTCGACCAATGCCTCCAAAAGATCTGCTCGAGAACAAATAGACTTAAACGACATCACTCAAGGCCTGTTGGAAACCCAGGAGTTGATGGAAACTGAGGAGGCCGACACTCTCTTGTTTGGTAGCAAGTTATTTTTCCAGAAAAACCGCAAGCTGAGTTTTGAGCCAAGTTTGAATCAAGCAACCCCCAAAAACTACATTCTGGGTCCTGGAGACCTACTCTATGTGGATATCTATGGGCAGTCTGAGAAATATTACGAGGCAACCGTCAACCCAGAAGGATCCATCTTGTTGGATAATATCGGTCTAATTTCCGTTTCCGGAAAAACCATTGAAGCGGCTGAAGGAATCATCAAAAACAGAGTAGCTGCATTCTACACTGGGCTTTCTGGAGCTAATCCGAAAACTTTTCTTCAGGTTACCCTTGGGAATATTAAAACAATCAAGGTGCATATTTTGAATGAGGTTCGCTTGCCCGGAACCTTCACCTTGAGCGCTTTCTCTACAGTCTTTAACGCCCTGTATGCGGCCGGGGGTCCTTCCGATAACGGAACCCTTCGCGCCATCCAACTTATCCGTAACAATAAAAAAATAGCGGAAATTGATGTGTATGACCTGCTCATCAATGGAACAGCCAATTTGGATGTGCAGCTCCAAGATCAAGATGTGATCCTAGTCAACCCTTATCTAGCTCGAGTGAAGGTGATGGGGGAAGTAAAGCGTCCATTGGTTTTTGAGGTTACACCTGAGGACAACTTAGAAGACCTCATCCGCTATGCAGGGGGCTATACCGACTTGGCCTTCAAGGACCGTATTTCGATTTCTCGCATCACTGGAAATCAACGCTCCATCTCAGATGTCTACCAAAATCAACTCGGGCTATTTAACCTAAAGGGAGGGGATGAGGTGACTGTAGGAAGAATTATTGACCGCTACAGCAATCGAATTCAAATCAAAGGAGCAGTGTTTAGACCAGGCACCTTTGCCTTGACCGAAGGGCTTACCCTGACCCAACTCATTAAAAATGCGGATGGGCTCAAAGGAGATGCTTATACCCAGAGAGCGAGTATCCTGCGTACCAAAGGTGATTTAAGTTCCGAGGTGCTTGAAGTCAACCTTCAAGCCATACTTACTGGTAACCAAGCAGATGTCCTCCTACAGCGGGAAGATGTGGTAAGGATTTCAAGCATTTACGATGTGCAAAATGAACGCTACATCCAGATTTTGGGAGAAGTAAAGCGGCCCGGAACTTATCCCTATGCTACAGGGATGACTCCTGAAGAATTGATTTTAACTGCCGGTGGACTTCAAGAATCCGCCAACCTAAGTGATGTTGAAATTGCAAGAAGGCTGGAAGATTCAGATTCCGGGACGCTATCGGATATCATCACCACTTCCATCAATGCAGATTTATCATTCAACCCGAATGCCATTTCCTTAGAGCCTTTCGATCAGGTAATTGTACGAAAGCGCGCCAATTTTACCATGCAGCGCCTTGTGTCAGTAGAAGGGCAAGTCAATTCTCCAGGAATTTTTGCGATTCAAACTAGTGTAGACCGGATATCAGATTTAATCAAAAGGGCTGGAGGAGTAAATCAATTTGCTTACACCAAAGGCGCTACCTTGATTCGTAAAACAGAGTTTTTCAACACCGAATCGGAGCAAGTTCGGAGACAGAAAAATTTGGAAGCTCTACGCGTTCTCCTAAAGGACAATCCAACTAAGCCTGAAGCACAGGAAGAACTCCTTATTCGCCTTTTCAGAGACCTTCCAACCGAAAAAGTAGAGAAAAAAGATTCTACAGCCAATAATGCCAAACGAGAGTCTTTGGATCAAATTGCCGCAGAAACCCCAGGGGTAGCAGTAAAAATTAAAGAAACGGAGGCGGTGGCCATCAACCTCGAAAAAATCCTTGCCAATCCGGGTTCAGAGGAAGATTTAGTCCTTGAGGAAGGGGATATTCTCAATGTGCCCAAGCTCTTGCAAACCGTCCGTATGCGTGGAGATGTAGTCTATCCGACTACCTTGAGACATGAGCAAGGCCGCAGCCTTCGGTATTACATCAATGGAGCCGGTGGTTTTGATAGACGCGCAAACCGAAAACAAACCTACGTGGTCTATGCCAATGGGGCTGTAAAACGCACCAAAGGAGTTTTGGGAATTCGCAGCTACCCTTTAGTAGAACCTGGAGCTGAAGTAATCATTCCAAGTAAAGGTCCTAAAACGCCACTGCGTTTAGGAGAGCTGGTGGGAGTCACCACTGGACTGGCCACCTTGGCCTTAGTACTCTCTCAAATCAACCAACAGTAATCCCAATGAGCGGAAACTCACATTTTTCAGCCTCCCAATTCACCTTCAAAGAGGTGGTACAAAACTTAATCAATTGGCTGCGTTTTTTCAGTTCCAAATGGAAAGTGCTCCTGCTATCCTTCGTCCTAGGAGCTGGGGTGGGCGCTGTATATTCTCAACTAAAAGACCCTGTTTTTCATGCTGAAACTTCCTTCGTCTTGGAGGAAGAAGGAATGGGAGGAATTGGACAAATGTCAGGAATTGCAAGCCTTCTTGGTGTTAATTTGGGTGGCATAGGTGGCACGAATGGCCTTTTTCAAGGGGACAACATCATGGAGCTATATCGCTCGGACCGGATGTTAGAAGAAACACTCTTGAGTCCCTTTGACAAAGAGCATTTATTGATCGATCGGTTTATTGAATTCGAAGAGTTGGAAAACAAATGGGCCTCCAAAATCGATTTAACTGCACTAACTTTTTCTAGTTCCAAGGAGAACCATGGGGTCAAGCAAGACTCAGTAATCAAAGAAATCTCCAAAATCATTCGAGAAAAACAACTGGCAGTAGTCAAGCCGGATCGGAAATTGAGTATTATTCAGGTCACTGTTTCCTCCAAAGATGAAGGCTATGCGAAGCTTTTCAACGAAACGCTGGTAAGCAAGGTGAATACCTTTTACTTGGAGACAAAAACCAAAAAAACAGGAGAAAACCTCCGTATTCTACAAGCTCAAGCAGACTCAGTTCGGGCAATTCTTGATGCAAGTCTCGGTACCTTGGCTGCCGAACAAGACCGCATTCCAAACGCCAACCCTTTGCTGAGTGCTGCAACCGTAAATGGTCGCCGCAAACAAGTTGATGTGCAAACTAGTGCTGCAGTTTTTGAAGAAATTGTGAAAAATCTGGAGATGGCTAAAATCAACCACCGCATCAATACGCCATTAATTCAATTGATTGATTCCCCCAAGCTGCCCTTAAAAAGATCTGAAATTCGTTTGGTGAAGGGAATGGTGTATGGATCCATGATCTTCGGTTTCTTAGCTCTTAGCTTTCTATATCTGAGAAGAATCTATCAAAAGCACTTGCAGGAAGTCTAAACGCAAGCTTCCATGGTTGAAAAAAACAATCTGTTGATCCCATTTGGGAATTTTTTCCGGAATAAATCTCTCCAGAACTTTCTTTTTCTGGCATTGATTCAGTCCTCAACGATTTTGATTTCACTCATTTCCATGCCCCTCCTGATTCAAAGTATCGGGGCAGAACAATTTGGATGGGTCAACTTATCTTTTTCCGTAATTATTGTATTCAATATTTTGGTAGGCTTTGGGTTCAATTTGAATGCTCCTCGAGAAGTGGCCCTCAATCAATCCAATAAAGAAGCGCTTTCGCAGTTGGTTTCCAATGTGTTTTCAGCCAAAATCCTCCTTGCCGTTGTTTCCACAGTGCTCATCTTGATCGGAGCCTACGGCCTGAATCTCTTCCAAGGATACCAAACCATTTTAGTATTATCCGTATTTCTGCTCTTTTCAGAAGCCACCTTTCCGCTCTGGTTTTTTCAAGGGATGGAAAAAATGAAGCTGATTTCCATCGCCAACGTCTTCAGCAAATTACTTTATTTATTGGGTATTGTCCTTTTTATCCATGATCCGGAACAGTCCAAATGGGTCAACTTCATCCTGGGAGCATCAGGATTAGGCATCAATATCCTGTTGCTGATTTACATCCATTATACCTTGGATATCAAGTTTTACAAACCACGATTCCTACAACTATTTACCTTATTAAAAAACACAGGATTGCTTTTGCTCTCCAATATTGTGACCCATTTCTCTATCAATGGGGCATTGGTTGTATTGAGTTTTTTTGCTTCCGCCACTACCTTGGGACTGTTCAGTCTTGCAGAAAGAATCTCCATGGTGCTTCGGATGTTTCCTGCTATGGTCATCCATTCTATTTTTCCCAATGCTTCAAAACTGCTGAAAGAAGATTTGAGTGCGTTTATTCGCTACCTAAAGCAGGTTGGTTTCGTCGCTTTGGCCGTAGGGTTAACTGTTTCTTTGGCTGTATTTGGGCTGGCACCGGTTATCATCCAATTATTTTCAAAAGGGGAATTTGTAGATTCCATCTCCTATTTGCGGGTTTTAGCATTTATCCCCTTTTTGGCTTGCCTCAATATCATAAATGTGGTCATTTTTCTTGTCAATGGCCAAAACAACCTGATGTTCAAATCTTCCTGGATGATGGGATTATTTATGATTTCCAATTCACTCTTTCTTACTTGCCAATATGGAGCGATTGGACTTTGTTATGCCATGTTATCCACCGAAATCGTGGTTTTTTTGATTTGCTGTATTTTAAATTGGATGTATAACCGGCCATTGATTTTAGCTATTCTAAAAACTAGTAAACCCAATGGAGCTTGAAAAAGACGATGAGATGACTCAATTCAGAGAAAATTTGGAAGAAGTTAGCACAGTGCACAACAGTACTCCCAAGGTAGCCATCATCATCGTCAATTGGAATGGATATGCCCTAACAAAGGCCTGCTTGGAATCTCTAAAAGAACTGCAGTACGCCAATTTCAAACTAATTTTGGTAGACAATGGCTCAGTTGACGGTTCGGGAGAGAGACTGAAATCCGAATTTCCTGAGATTGAGTTACTAACCAGCCCTGACAACATTGGATTTACAGGAGGCAACAACCTTGGTATACAATGGGCATTGGATCATTCTTTTGATCAGGTGCTTTTACTCAATAATGACACCCTTGTAGAACCTGACTTTCTGGATCCATTGGTTTCTTTTTTAGAACAAAACCCCGATTATGGCGCGGTGCAACCCAAAATCATGTTGGAGGGGGAGCGGGATAAACTCTGGAATGCAGGGGGAGGATATTTCAAGGGATTGGAAATGACTTGGTCCATCGGCACAGGAAAAACAGACGAGGGGCAATTTGATAAGGAAAAGGATACGCCCTGGATTACAGGTTGTACCATGCTTGTTCGCTCTTCAACAATCAGGCAGGCGGGAATGTTGGACCCACGGTTTTTTGCCTACTATGAAGATGTCGAGTGGTCCTTTCGAATCAAAAAATCAGGGTTCAGACTTCGTTACCTTCCCCAATCCAAAATTTACCATGTTGCAGGAGGATCGTCCAAAAAAATCAAAACTAAGGAAGGTGTGGTTCCTCCAATCCTCCACTATTACCGGACTAGAAACCATCTCTTTTTAATCCGAAGCCATTCAAATCCACTCTCCTTTGTATTAAGTTTGTTTTACCAAACCCTAAAAAATGCAGCCTTCATTCTGTATTTGGGATTAAATGGCAGGTTCCAAAAAGTAAATGCAATTTTGAAAGGACATTATGAAGGTCTTTTTTCCAAATGAAACCCATTTCATGAAAAGTCCCAATACCCAATTATTCCCAGATATTGAAGCTTACTCCAAAGAAAGTGGGTTGAGTCCCGAAGTCCTCGAAGAGGCATTTAAGCTCGAAAATCATTACCATAACTTGTTGGTTCAAGAAGAAGATGCTAAAAAAAGAGAGGTCTTATACGATGAATTCTATTCCAACCTCCTTCAATTTTATGGCAGAACAGCAAAGAAAGATAGTTCGCTTGAAGAAAGAATCGCCACCAAAGATCCACAGGTGGCCCTATTTGAAAAAGAGCTGAAAGGAAAATCCATCATCGATTTTGGTTGTGGTGAAGGATATTTTCTAATGAACATCCAAAAGAAGATCCCATATAAAAAGCTTACGGGAGTGGATGTTTTTATTCCCGAAACCCTCAAAAATCATCCGAGTATTCAGTTCATTTCCTCCGGCATCATCAATTTTAGAACCGAAGAAAAATTTGAGCTGGCCTTTTCAGACAATGTCATCGAGCACCTTTCGCCCTTGGATTTGATGGATCATCTTCGATCAGTCTATGAGAGCTTGGTCCCAGGGGGAAAATTCATCTTGGTGATGCCAAATCGACTTTTTGGACCGATGGATGTCACTCGAATTATGGACAATTCCAGCTCGGGACGGATACTGGCACAAGGAGGGCATCTCAATGAGTCCACTTACCATGAGATGGTGAGGGCGTTGACCGAAATAGGATTTTTCAATTTTCAAACAGTACTACCCATCCCAAAATTCAAATACAGTACCTTTAAAAACAACAGGATCAAGACGGACTGGATCATCGGCATTGAGCAAAGTAAGTTTTTATTGAATATATTCAGGGGTATAAAAGTCAAGGGAAGGTGCCCTGTGAGGTTTACAGTGACCTTGATCTGTCAAAAGCCTGAACTGCATTGATCGCTCAAACACTTTTTATTGTAACACTTTTGGGTTATGCGCTGCTGCTGCACTTCACGCTGAAGGCCATGGTCTTCAAAGGAAAGTGGGAGTACCTGGTGTTTTTTTTGGCGGCCTACCTCCCCTTTCATACCACCTTTTTAAGTATTTTATTTCAGGCAACAAATTCCAAACTGCCAATCACCTTCTTCCAGGTGGCCAAGGACTTGGTAGTCATCGGATCTGTGCTGATTTTTGTCCTCTACAGACGAAAGATTTTTGAGTATCCCATTCGCTTCCAAACAGTGGAATGGCTCTTATTGGCATTTATTGGCTTGGCATTTATCTTTCTTTTATTACCCATAGGAGAGCCCAGTTTTGTGGAAAAAGCCCTTTACTTCAAGAATATTCTCATTCCTGGCCTGGTGTATTTCGTGGGTAGAAACACCAATTTCGAGGATTTTGAAGCCAAACGATTATTTCAGATCATTTTTGTGATTGCGTTTTCTGCATTCGTGGTCAATCTCTTTGAGGCATTTATCGGTTCCCATTTACAAACCTTTACAGGGTATGCCCTTTTCAATTATGGCATATACAATATGGAGCCTTCTGGCAATTTTGGGTTATCCTGGACATTCGAAACCCAAGCCATGACCAAGAGACTGGCCTCTTTTTTTGCAGATCCTTTGGAGTTGGCCAGTTCCGTGCTTTTAGGTTTTGCGGCTGGGCTAATCTGGTTTTTGACCTCCAAAAAAGAAGAAAGTTCCCCCTACACACTTGTCATGCTTTGCTCCATGGGAAGTCTGTTTTTCTCGAGTTCAAGGTCTGCATTTGGAGCTTTTTTTATCATGTTGTTTTTTATTGCGGTGATTTTTAAGCTCTATCGGTTGATCCTCTTTGGTTTCGGCCTAGTCGCAGCATTTGTCATCTTCGTCGTATTTTTTGCCTCTGAAGACTTCTATTATTTCGTGATCGATACCCTAACCTTCCAAAATGCCTCAAGCGTAGGCCATGTGTTGGAATGGATAACTGCCTTGGAATCCATGATACAAAATCCCTTAGGAGTAGGATTGGCCACAAGTGGCCATTCCGGTAGTGTCACGGATGAAGCACGGATTGGAGGGGAAAACCAATTCCTAATCTATGGAGTGCAGCTGGGATTTTTAGGGATGTTTTTATACATCCTTCTTTTAGGGTTTTCCATAAGCCGGTCTATACGGGTTTTCAGGCTAACTGAAAACGTCATGACGGCACGAATTGCATTTACAGCTGCAACTGTGAAAATAGGGCTCTTATTGCCCCTTTTCACGTCCAACGCAGAGCTGTTTGCCTATGTAAATTGGATCACTTGGTGGATGGTAGGTTATGCCATGAACGAATACTCCAAAATCAAAAATGAAGAAGCATAGGCCAAAAGTAGTGGTGGATGTATTTTACCTGTATGTGGCACAAACAGGAATCAAAACCTATATAGTTACCCTGTGCGATGAAATTCTCAAAAATAACAACAGCGATTTTGAGTATATCATCAGCCCCAATTACCAGAAAGTAAAACAAAATCAGTTCTTTCGAGGAAAAACAGCCAAGTGGAAAAACATCCTTTATCAGCTGCTCTATTTCTTTAGAAAACAGGTGGTATTGCCGATACTTTCGTATTACCACCAAGCAGCGATCGTCTTCAGTCCTGACATTTTAAGCCCGGTTTTCTCAAAAGGGAAAAAAATTTCCGTCATTCATGACACCTGCTTTTGGGATACTCCTGAACATTACCAACGTCTTTGGTTGAAGTATTACCTCTATTTTTTAGAAAAAGGATTGCAAAAAAATGGGGAAATCATCACAATAACCCAGTTTTCCAAAACGCGGCTGCAAGAATTGACACCTTTTAAATCTATTCCAATTCAGGTGGTTTATCAGGCTTCTGGGCTTTCGGAAAGCTCCGCTCTCTCGGATTTGAAATCCACTACACAAGCCGCCTATTTTCTTCATGTCGGGGTATTGGAAAAAAGGAAAAACCTGGGTTTATTAATTCAGGCATTTGATAAACTTACAAAAATGTCAGGTTATGAAAGCCTCCGATTGGTGCTGGTCGGACAGAGAGGCCCTAGAGAAACTTTAGATGATTACGATCATTTGGTTGAATTGGTCTCCTCCCTGGGATTGACTGAGAAAGTTGATTTCACGGGATATGTAAGCCAGGATCAATTGGCGTCTTATTTCCAGCATGCCTTGGGCTATGTTTTCCCTTCCACAAATGAAGGCTTTGGTTTGCCCGTATTGGAAGCTTTCTCTTTTGAGTTACCCGTTATCATTTCACGTCAGGGGGCTTTGATGGAAGTGGCGGGTGATGCTGCTTTGATTTTGGAAAAAAATGAGGAGGAATCATTAATTCAGTCCATGAAACTTTTGGTAGATGATCCTGAACTAAGAAAGGAGTTGGGAGAAAAAGGGCGAGTTAGGTTACAGGAATTTTCGGCGGAGAAGTTTTTTCTATCTTTAGAACAGGCCTTTAAAGAAATTTTGAAGAGATAGGAGTAGACTTTATCAAAAAATGAGTGAATAAATGGTAAGCAAGCCGTCACCTATTGATTTAAAAGTGGCCATCATGGGCGCCAAAGGCTATCCCTATGTCTATGGGGGCTACGACACCCTGGTGAAAGAATTGGGGGAGCGCTTGCAAGCCAGAGGAGTGCAGGTGCGGGTTTACAACCACCGATCCTTATTCTCCACACGCCCCCGATTTGTCAATGGAATCGAGTGTGTCTACACTCCCGCTCTAGAAACCAAAAGCCTAACCCAACTGAGCCATACTTTTTTTTCCATGCTCCATGCTTGCTTTTCGGATGTGGATGTGATTTTTGTGGTCAATTCAGGTAATGGTCCTTTCGGATGGCTGGCTCGAATTTTTGGAAAGCCCACAGCCATCAACGTGGACGGCCTCGAATGGCTTCGACCCAAGTGGAAGGGATGGGGATCACGGTACTTTAAGTGGGCCTCCAAGATGGCTACCCGCTCTTTTGACCAGATCATCAACGATTCGGATGAAATGCGACGAGTATACCTAGAGGAATTTCAGAAAGATTCGGTCGTGATTGCCTACGGGGCCAATCCCAAGGAGGATGTAGAAGACAGTCCTTTGCAAACCTGGAACCTCCACTCTCGGGAGTATTACCTGATTGTGGGGCGCTTGATTCCGGACAATAATGCCGACTTGATTATCGAAGGATTCCTTAAATCCAAATCAAGCAAGCACCTCGTTATCTTG
>JACCEB011499944.1_pt1 | contig 11624 bp, 7 predicted proteins | sample 7454761 | NCBI WGS metagenome assembly JACCEB01 (sample SAMN15323454, study PRJNA562643) | freshwater metagenome | isolation source: river surface water | place: USA:Blue River Watershed | collected 2017-08-18 | reverse complement strand
TTATCGATGGCATGGTGTATCCCATAAAGATTTTGAAACTGGAGACAAGCATGGACCGCACTTTCTTTTCCCCTACCCGCCGCCGCCTCGGTCTCGTGGCAAGCGGCTCGCTGGCCGGACTGCTCGCTGCGGTCCTGGCCGCGCCTCTGACAGCCCAGGCTCAAAGCGGCACTGTTCGATTCATCTTGCCCAATGCCACGGGCTCGGGCGTGGACGCCATCACCCGCGCCGCCCAGCCGGCGTTGGCCAAGGCGCTGGGTGCCAACGTGGTGGTGGAAAACCAGGCTGGCGCCGGCGGCGTGGTGGGCCTGCAGTCGCTCACCAAAGCGGCACCTGACGGCAACACCCTGGCCATCGTTTCCAACAACGTGGTCATTTTCCCCAGCGTGCTCAAGTCGCTGCCTTTCGACATGCCGGGCGACTTCACCCCCATCGCCTTGATCGGCAGCACGCCAATGGTGCTGGTGGTTAACCCAGCCAAGGTGCCTGCGACCAACGCGCGCGAGTTCTTCGCCCTGCTCAAGTCCAAGCCTGACCAGCTCAACTTCGGCTCCGGCGGCGCTGGCACCATCTTGCACCTGGCTGCCGAGATGGTGCTCGACGCCTCCGGCACCACCGCCCGTCACATCCCCTACAAAGGCGTAGGCCCTATGGTCACTGACCTGCTGGGCGGCCAGATCGAGTTCGGCGCGGCTGCCCTGCCCAGCGTGCAGCAGCACATCAAGTCGGGCGCCTTGCGCGCGATCGGCATGCTGGCGCCCCAGCGCACCGCGGCGGCGCCCGAAATCCCGACCCTGGCCGAACAGGGCCTGACCAACTTCTCCGCGGACGCCTGGTTTGCGATGCTGGGACCCAAGGGCATGAGCCCTGCCTTGGTGAAGCGCACCCAGGAGGCCGTGGTCGCCGCATTCAACGACCCGGTGGTCAAGGACACAATGGCCAAGCAGGGCAACACCATCAACGTGAGCACCCCCGAGCAGGCGCAGGCGGCCTTCCGCAGCGAGCTGGTGCGCTTTGGCAACCTGGTGAAGAAGGTGGGTCTGGAGCCGCAGTGAGCGGCCGGGTGACCACGTAAAAAAGCCCCGCTTGGCGGGGCTTTTTCATGGGACCGCCGCAGGCTGGCCTGCGGTTGGGAGCGCTCAGACGGGGAAGGTCCCGGGAAGCAAGACGTCCCTGTCAACCTTGCGCACATCGGTGCGGCCGCAAAAGGCCATGGTCAGATCCAGCTCTTTGTGGATGATTTCCAGCGCCCGGGTCACGCCTGCCTCGCCCATCGCGCCCAGGCCGTAGAGGAAGGCGCGTCCGATATAGGCGCCCTTGGCGCCCAGGGCCAGCGCCTTGAGTACGTCCTGACCGGATCGGATGCCGCCGTCCATATGCACCTCAATCTTGTCGCCCACCGCATTCACGATGGCCGGCAGCGCCGAGATGGAGGAGGGCGCGCCATCGAGTTGGCGGCCGCCATGGTTGGAAACGATCAGGGCGTCGGCGCCGGATTGGGCCGCCAGCCTGGCGTCTTCCACGTCCTGGATGCCCTTCAAAATGAGCTTGCCGCCCCAGCGGCGCTTGATCCATTCGACGTCGTCCCAGGAAAGGGCCGGGTCGAACTGGCTCGCGGTCCAGTCCGAGAGCGAGCTCATATCGGCCACGCCCTTCACATGCCCGACGATGTTGCCGAACTGCCGGCGCTGGGTGCCCAGCATGCCCAGGCACCAGCGCGGTTTGGTGGCCAGGTTGATCAGATTGGCCAGGGTCGGCTTGGGCGGTGCCGACAGGCCGTTCTTGATGTCCTTATGCCGCTGCCCGAGTATCTGCAGGTCGAGGGTGAGCACCAGCGCCGAGCAGCCGGCGGCTTTGGCGCGCTCGATCAGGCGCTCGACGAAGTCGCGGTCACGCATCACGTACAGCTGGAACCAGAAGGGGTGGCCGCCCGTGCCCTTGGCCACATCCTCGATCGAGCAGATGCTCATGGTCGAAAGGGTGAAGGGCACGCCGAACTTCTTGGCTGCCCGGGCAGCCAGAATCTCGCCGTCGGCATGCTGCATGCCGGTGAGGCCGGTGGGCGCAATCGCCACTGGCATCGCAACCTCCTGGCCGACCATCGTGCTGCGGGTGCTACGACCTTCCATGTTCACCGCCACCCGCTGGCGCAGCAGGATCTTGGCAAAGTCGGCGTTGTTGGCCCGGTAGGTGCCCTCGGTCCAGGAGCCGGAGTCGGCGTAGTCGTAGAACATGCGCGGCACGCGCTTTTTCGCCAGCAGGCGCAGGTCCTCTATCGTGGTCATCACGGGCATCGCCAGTTCTCCTCGTTCTCTTTGTGCGTTATCCCAGACGCGCCTGGTGCCGTGCGACCTGGGCGCGCACCTGGGCCGGCGCGGTGCCGCCCAAGGTGCTTCGGGCGTTGAGCGAGCCGCGCAGCGAGAGCACCTCGAACACGTCCTCATTGATGGCCGGGTTGAATTCGCGGAGGTCTGCCAGAGACAACTCCGACAGGTCGACTCCGCGGCTGCTGGCGGTTTTGACCGCGTGCGCCACCACCTCATGGGCGTCGCGAAATGGCAGGCCCTTTTTCACCAGGTAGTCGGCCAGGTCGGTGGCGGTGGCATAGCCCCTGCGCGCGGCGCGCTCCATCGCCTCGGGAAGCACAGTGATGCCGCCCACCATTTCGACGAAGATGCGCAGCGTGTCCTTGAGCGTATCGACGGTGTCGAACAGCGGCTCCTTGTCTTCCTGGTTGTCCTTGTTGTAGGCCAGGGGCTGGCCCTTCATCAGGGTGATGAGGCCCATGAGATGGCCCACCACCCGGCCGGTCTTGCCACGCGCCAGTTCGGGCACGTCGGGGTTTTTCTTCTGCGGCATGATGGACGAACCGGTGGTGAAGCGGTCGGCCAGACGGATGAAGCCGAAGTTCTGCGACATCCACAAAATGAGTTCTTCCGAAAAGCGCGAGATGTGCACCATGGCCAGCGAAGCGGCGGCGGTGAATTCAATGGCGAAGTCGCGGTCACTCACCGCGTCGAGTGAGTTCTGGCAAACGCCTTCCATGCCCAGGCTGCGGGCCACCCGCTCGCGGTCCAGCGGGTAGCTGGTGCCGGCCAAGGCGGCCGAGCCCAAGGGCAGGCGGTCCACACGTCCGCGCACATCGGCCATGCGCTCGGCGTCTCGCGCAAACATTTCCACATAGGCCAGCATGTGGTGGCCAAAGCTGACCGGCTGGGCCACCTGCAGGTGGGTAAACCCCGGCAGGATGACATCGGCATGCTTGTCGGCAATGCCGACCAAGGCCTTTTGCAATTCGACCAGCAGGCCGGCGATGAGGTCGATCTCGCCGCGCAGCCACAGGCGCACGTCGGTGGCCACCTGGTCGTTGCGGCTGCGGCCGGTGTGCAGGCGCTTGCCGGCGTCGCCCACCAGCTGGGTGAGGCGAGCCTCGATGTTCAGGTGCACGTCTTCGAGGTCGAGCTTCCACTCGAATTGGCCCGCCTCGATCTCCTGGGTGATCTGCGCCATGCCCTTTTGGATGGCGGCCAGGTCGGCGGCGCCGATGATGCCCTGGGCGGCCAGCATCTCGGCATGGGCCAGCGAGCCCTGGATGTCGGCCTGCCACAAGCGTTTGTCAAAAAACACGCTGGAGGTGTAGCGCTTCACCAGGTCGCTCATGGGCTCGGAAAAGAGCGCCGACCAGGCCTGGGATTTTTGATCGAGTTGGTTGTGCGACGACATAGGGGACAAATTCTATCGGGCCGCCCCCTGTCGGCCACGGACTGCGGCTGGGGTCGCGCCCGGCTCAGCCCGTGTTGCGCAGGCCGGCGGCGATGCCGTTGATCGAGATGTGAATGCCTCGCTGCACCTTTTCGTCGTGCTGGCCGGCGCGCCAGCGGCGTACCAGTTCTACCTGCAGGTGGTGCAGGGGGTCGATATAGGCAAAGCGATGGCGGATGGAGCGGGAGAGCGCCGGGTTGCCCGCCAGCCGCTGGCGCTCGCCGGTGATGGCGGCCAGGGCGTCTGCGGTGCGGTGCCATTCGGCCTCTATCGCCTCGAACACCTTGCGCCGCAGCCGGGCGTCGGGCACCAGTTCGGCGTAGCGGTGGGCCAGGGCCAGGTCGCTCTTGGCCAGCACCATGTCCATATTGGACAGCAGTGTGCGAAAAAAGGGCCACTGCCGGTACATCTTCTGCAGGAGGGCCAGGCCCTCTTTCTTTGTCTGTCCCGGGCCAGGAGTCAGGAAGGCCTGCACCGCCGAGCCAAAGCCGAACCAGCCGGGCAGGGTCACCCGGCACTGGCCCCAGGAGAAGCCCCAGGGGATGGCCCGCAGGTCCTCGATGCGCAGGTTGGCCTTGCGCGAGGCCGGTCGGGAGCCGATGTTGAGCGCGGCGATCTCGCGGATGGGCGTGCTGGCGAAGAAGTAGTCGCTGAAGCCGGGTGTCTCGTAGACCAGGCCGCGGTAGGCCGCCTGGCTGGCGGCCGAGAGCCGCCCGGCGGCTTCGAGGAAGGACTTGTGGGCTGGCTTGGTCGGCTGCAGAAGGGTGGCCTCCAGGGTGGCGGCCACCAGGGTCTCCAGGTTGCGTCGGCCGATCTCGGGGTTGGCGTACTTGGAGCCAATCACCTCGCCCTGCTCGGTCAGGCGGATCTGGCCGCGTACCGTGCCAGGAGGCTGGGCCAGGATGGCCTCGTAGCTGGGGCCGCCGCCCCGGCCCACCGTGCCGCCCCGGCCGTGGAACATGCGCAGCTGGATGTCGTGGCTGTTGGCCAATTCGTCGAACAGGGCCACCAGGTCGGTCTCGGCCCGATAGAGCTCCCAGTTGCTGGTGAAAATGCCACCGTCTTTGTTGCTGTCGCTGTAGCCCAGCATGATGTCTTGCTCGGCGCCCGAGCGACGCACCAGGCCGGCAATGCCGGGCAGTGCGTAAAACGCTCGCATGATGGGCGCCGCGTTTTGCAGGTCCAGGATGGTCTCGAACAGGGGCACGACGATCAGCTGGGCTTTCCCTGGCTGTGGGCCTTGGCCGTCCAGGGTGCCGTCCATCAGCGCGGTTTCTTTCTGCAGCAGCAGCACCTCCAGCAGGTCGCTCACCGACTCGGTGTGGCTGATGATGTAGTGGCGTATCGCCTCTGGCCCGTACTGCGCCCTGATGCGCCGGGCGGTCTCGAAGATGGCCAATTCGGCCAGCGTCGCCTCGGTGTAGCGGGCGGTGGGCACGCGCAGAGGCCGGGCGTCATTGAGCAGTTGCAGCAGCAGGGCCTGCTTGGCGCCCTCTGGCAGTCCGGCATAGTTTGGCTCGATCCGGGCGGTGGCCAGGAGCTCGGCCACCACCGCCTCGTGCTGGTCAGAGCTTTGCCGCAGGTCCATGGTGGCTAGGTGAAAGCCAAACACCTCCACCGCCCGCATCAGGGGGGACAGGCGTTGCTCGACCATCGCAGCCCCATGCGAGGCGATGAGCGATTCGCGGATGGTGGTCAGGTCGGCCAGAAATTCAGCGGCGGTCGCATAGGGCGCCTGCGGCGCAAGCACGTGGCGCGCCGCATCGCCGCCGGTGAAGGCCTTGAGGGTGGCGGCTAGGCGGGCGTACATCCAGGCCAGGGCCCGGCGGTAAGGCTCGTCCTGGCGGTGCGGATCGGCGTCGGGGGACTGCTCGGCCAGGGCTTGCAGAGCCGGTGTCACGCCCACCAGCATCGCTGACACCGACAGCTCGGCGCCCAGGTGGTGCACCTCGGTGAGGAAATGGCGCAGCGCCACCTCGCTCTGGCGGCGCAGGGCCAGCATCAGAGTCTCAGCGCTGACGTTGGGGTTGCCGTCCCGGTCGCCACCGATCCACATTCCCATGCGCAGGAAGCTGGCCACGCGGCCCTGGCCCAGGGCCTGCTCCAGCTCGGCGTAGAGCCGCGGGATTTCGCGCAGGAAGGTGGCCTCGTAGTAGGACAGGGCGTTTTCGATTTCGTCGGCCACCGTGAGCTTGGTAAAGCGCAGGAGGCGGGTCTGCCACAGTTGCATGACCCGGGCTCGCAGCTGGGCCTCATTGGCGGCCAGCTCGCGCGGGGCGAGGGCGTCCTTGGGCAGGGCGCGGTCCTTGATGGCGTCGCGCTCGGCCAGCAGGTGGGCGATGTCGCGCTCGGCGTCCAGGATGCTCTTTCGCTGCACCTCGGTGGGGTGGGCGGTGAGCACCGGCGACACATAGCTGGTCGCCAGGGTGCGGGCGACGGTGCGAGGGGTGATGCCGGCCCAGCGAAGGCGGGCCAGGGCTACCTCCACGCTGCCTTGCTGCGTGTCGCCAGCGCGCTCGTGCACCAGCCGGCGGCGGATGTGGTGCCTGTCTTCTGCCAGGTTGGCCAGGTGGGAGAAATAAGTGAAGGCGCGGATCACGCTCACCGCCTGATCACTCGGCAGGCCCTTGAGCAGGGCCTTGAGCGCCTTGTCGGCCTCGTGGTCTGCGTCGCGGCGGAAGGCCACCGAGAGCTTGCGGATTTTTTCCACCAGCTCGAAGGCGGCTGCACCTTCTTGTTCGCGGATTACGTCGCCCAGCAGGCGGCCTAGCAGACGGATGTCGTCGCCGAGTGGCTTTTCGTTGTCGCGCGCTCGGCGGGGTGTGTGGCGTGCCGGCGTGGCGGAGGGGGAGCTGGCGGGCATGGCGGCAGAGGGCTGAGGAGTCGGGCCATGCTAGCATCGCAAAGCGAATTTCCCTGCTGCAGGTGGCTTGCAGCGACGACGTACCGGGTTCGATTTTGAGCAAACTAGTCATCGCCACGCGCGAAAGCCGGCTGGCCCTTTGGCAGGCCGAACATGTACGCGACCTTCTGCAGTCGCGCGGTCACGAGGTGGGCCTGCTGGGCATGACCACCCGGGGCGACCAGATCCTCGACCGCAGCCTGAGCAAAGTAGGCGGCAAGGGCCTGTTCGTGAAGGAGCTGGAGGTCGCGCTCGAGGAGGGCAGGGCTGATCTGGCTGTGCACTCCCTCAAAGACGTACCGATGGACCTGCCCGAGGGCTTTCACCTCGCCTGTGTGATGGAGCGCGAGGACCCGCGCGACGCCTTCGTCTCCAACCGTTTCCAGCAGCTGTCCGACCTGCCTCCTGGCAGCGTGGTCGGCACCTCCAGCCTGCGCCGCGTGGTGCTGCTGAGGGCGCTACGCCCTGACCTGCGCATCGAACCCCTGCGTGGCAACCTCGACACCCGTTTGCGCAAGCTCGACGACGGCCAGTACGAGGCCATCATCCTGGCCGCCGCCGGTCTCAAGCGCCTGGGCATGGGCGACCGCATCCGCCAGATCTTTGACACCGACCAGATGTTGCCCGCCGCCGGACAGGGCGCCCTGGGCATCGAGGTGCGGGCTCACCGTTCCGAGGTCGATCAGGCCCTCGCGCCCCTGGCCCACCAGCCCACCTGGCTGGCGGTGGCGGCCGAGCGTGCGGTCAGTCGGGGCATGGGCGGAAGTTGCTCCATGCCCCTGGCCGCCCATGCCGTGTTCACGCCTGCAGGCGCACTGCACTTGCGCGCCGCCTGGGGTGAGCCCGAGAGCAGCACGACGACCCTCGTGCGGGCGGAGGCTCAGGGCGCGGTGGCCGACCTGGCACAGGCCGAAGCTCTGGGCCGCTCGGTTGTCGAGCAGTTGCGCGCCGGCGGCGCCCACTGAGGCGCTGTGACCGGCCGGCCTGGCCCCATGCCGGCATCGCCACCTCTTGTTCTGGTCACCCGCCCGGCGCGTGAAGCGCTGGCCTGGACTCGTACCTTGCAGGGGCTGGGCTTGCGCGCCGAGGCGCTGCCTCTGATCGCCATCGGCCCAGGGCCCGACCCAGAGGGCCTGGCAAGGCGCCAGGCTGCACTTGCAGGCGAGGCTGCGGTCATGTTCGTCAGCGCCAACGCGGTGCGTGGCTTTTTTGATGCCTTTGGCGCCGGTACGTCCTGGCCGGCCGGAACCCGTGCCTGGTCCACCGGGCCGGGCACCCGGGCCGCCTTGCAAGACGCCGGTGTGCCGGACGCCCTGATCGACTCGCCAGACCCTCAGGCTGGCCGCTTTGACTCCGAGGCCCTGTGGGCGTGTGTCGAGGCGTCCCTGCTCGCAAGGGTGCGTGCCCAGACATCCGGCCCGCCGGTTCGCGTGCTCATCGTGCGAGGGGCCGACGCCGACGGCGAAGCCGCGGGCCGCGACTGGCTGGCGCTTCGCCTGCGCGAAGCCGGCGTGGTGGTGGACCAGGTGCCGGCCTACCGGCGCGTTCTGCCCGAATGGACCCCCTCCGAGCGGGCCTTGTTGGCCCAGGCCTGCGAGGTGCCAGCCGCCTGGCTGTTCAGCAGCTCCGAGGCGGTCGCCAACCTGGCCCGGCTCGCGCCGGTCGTCGGCTGGCAGCGTGGGCATGCCCTGTGCACCCATGCGCGCATTGCGCAAGCGGCGCGATTGGCCGGCTTTGGCCGTGTCGCTGAGGTTGCGCCGCGCCCAGAATCCGTGGCGGCCTTTCTACAATCGCTGCCATGAGCGATCCTCACGCCCGCGACGAATCGGTGCCGACCCCTGGTACTGCGTCCGCCGCTCCGCCCGCCGCCGACACTGCCAGTTCCGCAGTGTCGAGCTTGGGCGTCGGTGCACCGCCTGTTGAATCGGCGCCTGCTTCCGCCGCCAAGGACGGAGGCAATGATCCCGGCGCTGGCCTTGCCCCTGACGGATCGACGGGCCTGGCAGACTCGGCCGCGCCAGCCGCAACGTCGGCAGCACCAGCCGCCGCTTCTGCCGTGGTCTTGTCGCGCCCGGTGTTTTGGGGCCTGCTGGTATCCATTGCCTTGGCCCTGCTTGCCAGCGGCTTGCTGTGGCAGCGCCTGTCCGACATTCAGGAGCAATTGGCTCGTCAGAGTGCAGACTCCGGTGCGGTTGCCATCGAGGCCCGTACCCTGGCTCGCCAGGCTCAGGAGCTGGCCCGCGACAACGCGGCCCGCCAGGCGATCGCCGAGAACAAGCTGGCCGAAGTGGCCATGCAGCGCACTCAGCTCGAGGAGCTGATGCAAAGCCTGACCCGCTCGCGCGACGAAAACCTCGTGGTCGACATCGAGTCCTCGCTGCGGCTGGCGCAGCAACAGTCGCAACTTTCGCTGAGTCCCGAGCCCCTGCTGGCTGCCCTGCGCGCGGCCGACCAGCGTCTGGCGCGGGTGAGCTAGCCCCGCCTCGCCCGCGTGCGCGCCGGAATCACCCGAGACATCGACCGCATCAAGGCGGCCGCCGTGACAGATGTGCCCTCCTTGCTTCTGCGTATGGACGAGCTGGCCCGCGGACTGGAGGAGTTGCCGGTGGCCAATGCCGTGGGCCAGGCCGCCGCGTTGGCGTCTGCGTCTGGCGTGGCAGGTGCCCCGCCCCCGGGGCGCGTCGCTGGCGCAGCCTCTGCCCCAGCGGCCGCCGCCCCGGCGCCGGCCTGGTGGGCGCGCTGGCTCGCGCTTGTGCGCGAGGAGGCCCAGTCCCTGCTGCGCGTGAGCCGCATTGACCAGCCTGATGCCGTGCTGGTCGCACCCGAGCAGGCCTTTTTCTTGCGGGAGAACCTCAAGCTCAAGCTGCTTAATGCGCGCCTGTCCCTGCTGGCGCGCCAAACCGATCTGGCACGTGCCGACCTGGCCCAGGTGACCCAAGCCCTCGGACGCTACTTCAGCCCCGAGTCGCGCAAGACCCAGGCCGCTTTGGCAACCCTGCAGCAGATGCAGGCCCAACTGCGCAATGTCGACCTGCCTCGTATCGACGAGACCCTGGCCGTGCTCGACGCGACCGCGGCCGGCCGCTGACCTGAGGAGTCCCCCCTATGCGCGCGGCCCTTTGGTTCCTGGCACTGTTCGGCGTGGCGGTGGCCATCGCCCTGTTCGCTGGCAACAACCAGGGTACCGTGACTGTGTTCTGGCCGCCCTACCGCATCGACCTGTCGCTGAACCTGGTCCTCATGCTGTCGGTGGCCGGCTTCGTTTTCCTCTACGCGGTGCTGCGCGCGCTGTCGGCGCTCTTCCAGCTCCCGCAGCAGGCCAGGCGCTGGCGCAAGCAGCAGAAGGAGAGGGCGGTCCATGGCCTCCTGGTCGACGCGATCGCCCATTTGCTCGCGGGGCGATTTGTGCGCGCACGCAAGTCTGCCGAATCGGTGCTGGCGCAGGAAGCTGCTTTGCAGGCGTCCGAACGGCACCTGCCACATGCCGAGCCGCTGCGGGCGCTGGCCCACCTGTTGGTGGCCGAAAGCGCCCAGGCCCTGCAAGACAAGCCCGCCCGCGACTCCCACCTGCAGCAAGCCCTGGCGCCCCAGGGCGGACGCGAGGGCCTGGCAATGCGCGAAGGGGTGTTGATGCGCGCGGCCCGCTGGTCCCTGGACGAACGCGACCCGCAGGCCGCCGGCCGCTGGCTTGGTGAATTGCCCCAGGGCGCGGCCCGACGCACTCTGGCGCTGCGCATGAAGCTCAAGGCCTACCGCCTGCTGTCTCAACCGGCTCAGGCACTCGAGACCGCCCGCCTGCTGGCCAAGCACCGGGCCTTCTCGCCCTTGGCCGCCGAGAGCATCGTGCGCGGGTTGGCGATCGACCTGCTCAACGGCGCCCACGACTCGGCCCAGCTTCTGCGCGCCTGGGGCGCGCTGGAACCGGCCGAGCGCGCCATGCCCGACCTCGCCATTCACGGCGCTCTGCGCCTGCAGGCGCTCCATGGTGATGCACAGCTGGCGCGGCAGTGGATGCTGCCGATCTGGGAACGCCATTCGGAGCTCTCCGACGCGCAGAAGGTGCGACTGGTGCAGGCGCTGGAGGCCAGCCTCGACTCCGTCGACAGTGCCTGGCTGGCCCGCTTCGAAGCTGCCCAGCGCGCCAACCCGCGCGACGCGAGCCTGCAGTACCTGGCGGGCATGGCCTGCATGAAACGCCAGCTCTGGGGTAAGGCCCAGCAGTTGCTCACCCAAGCCGCCTTGGGCCTGCGTGATGCCCGCCTGCACCGGCAGGCTTGGCGCGCCCTCGCGCAGCTGGCCGAGGACCGTGGTGACGCCGAGACGGCCGCTCAGGCCTGGAAGCGGGCGGCGACCGAATGAGCCGCTGACCGGGGCGCTGCCTCGCGGCATGGCCCGGTCGGTCGATATGCCCGCCATGAAAAAGCCCGGAACCGCTTGCACGGGCCGGGCTTTTTGAGTTCTGGCCCGGTGGGGCCAGGAGGGACGACGCTCAGCGCTGGGCGCCAGCCTCGAAGGGCAGGGTGACCTGGCCCAGGTCCTTGCGGGTTTCGACCAGGACCAGAGGACCCTCGTCGATCACAACGACCGGCGGCCGCTCGCGCGGCACGTGCACCGGCTTGGGCTCGGCCGCGATCGCGGCCCGCACTGCCGCCACCTTGTCGGCGTCGGAGTTCACCCACTGCAGGCCCGAGCCGCTGGCGACCTGTTCGAGGTCGGCCACCGACAAGTGGAAGGGCTGCACCTTGGGCAGGCCTGCCCGTGCGGGCGGGGTGCCAGTGGCCGGCGCTGTAGCAGCGTTGGCGGGGGCAGGCGTGGGCGTCGGCGTGGGCGCAGGAGATTGGGCGCGCGCCGGGGCCTCAGGCTGGCTTGCTACACCTTCGTGGCGCGGGGCTTCCTGCGCTGCACCGTCTTCGGTGGCGAAGCCGGTGGGGTAGCGAGGGCGGCGGGGCGTATCGGCATC
>JACCEB012108761.1_pt1 | contig 11627 bp, 14 predicted proteins | sample 7454761 | NCBI WGS metagenome assembly JACCEB01 (sample SAMN15323454, study PRJNA562643) | freshwater metagenome | isolation source: river surface water | place: USA:Blue River Watershed | collected 2017-08-18 | reverse complement strand
TCAACGGTAATGATCCAGTAATCAAAGCCAATTCGATTATTGAATGGAACGGGTCGGCTTGGGTAGAAATATGGGATCCGGCAGAAGGAGAAAATCCTACCTACATTCAAAATATCAAAACTGGCATACAATACAAATGGGATGGAGAACAGTGGCTCAAATCTTTCGAAGGGGAATATGGTCCAGGATCTTGGGGATTCGTTCTTCCTAGCTAATAACTACTAGATGCAACAAAGAGCCGGTTTATTGTTTCTAGCCAAAAAAACAAAAAGAATATTGTTAGTCCACAGTGATCAAAAATGGACTGTTCCTACCTTTGCTAGAAAAAGCGTTTTACTACAAGACGCCGAAGAACTTTTAAACAGCTACTCAAAAGGTAGGATACTTCCTATTGAACTGTACCTTAGCGAAGATAAAGGATTCGAATATGGAACTTATGTTTGTTTGGTTAATGAAGAATTTTTAACTGAAGCAAATGAAACTATAGCTTGGTGTTCATTAAATGATCTTCCAAAAAATCTTCACATAGGTTTAAAAAATACATTAAATAGTCAAATAATTCGTGCAAAAATAGACACTATATTGGAGTTAGAAAATGCAATTAATTAAACATCCTAGATTTTTAGAAGAATATAAAACCTGGAGTGCAAAAATTTCTTCGATCAAAGATGATACTAAAAGAGCTGAATTATCAAGATCTCTTCAAAATCTTGTAAGCGAAGTCAAAAAATTAGATTCTTATCATAACGAATTTGCCGTTACTATAGGAATGAGTGCGTCTGTCAATGAATCTAGACAGAACATTAGTGACATTCGAAAGAAAATATCCAAGCAAATAAAAGAATTAGAAGCGGCTGGTCTTATAGAGACACAATGTTCTTAACAGTAATCACTCCGACCATCGGAGCATGCACACTACATTGATATCTATAATTTCCCGAAATACTAGATGGAACTTTCCAATAAAGAGTACCTGATACTTGTCCTTGAGCACTGGCGCCGGTTAACACAGTTCCGGTAGTACTAACATGTACTAGTCCGGTACTATAATTTGTTCCAGTTCCATCTTGAATTAAGAAAGGATGTCCTGAAACATTTAATTTAAAAGCGATAGTCATTCCGCCTATAGCATACACTGTGGGATTATTTCCGCTATATTGGTCAAACAAGTAAGCAGAAGCTCCTGAATTTGTTACATTTAATGTTGTGATTGCAGGAAGATATACTTCATCGACTGTTAGGCCTGCTGCGTTAGTTTCATCTAATCCACTAAAAGTAGTATTACCTGAGCCAGAAGTAATAGTAATTGAATCATTTCCGGCATTGGTAGTTAAAGTGATACCTGTCCCAGCTATTAGAGTAAGTGTATCAGTAGTAGAATCTGCAACTACACTGGTTTGCCCAGCCACTGCTATTGTGCTAAAACTATTGCTAGCTCCGCCGCCACCGACAGCATTAATGGTCACTGTATTCAATGCCGAATCGGTAGTGATCGTAACATTGGTTCCTGCTACAAAATTTAAAACATCTCCTGGTGTTGATGCTGTGATTGTATTTTGACCAGTAACCGCTACTTGGCGAAAATCTGCTGCTGGAGTAAAAGTAATAGTATCTGTTGAGGCGTTGGTAGTTATCGATAATCCAGAGCCTGCTACTAAAGTTAAGGTGTCTGAACCGGCATCTGCAACAACATTAGATTGTCCCGAAACAGCGACAGTAGTAAAAGAGTTTCCGGCACCTCCGCCGCCACCTACTCCTGCACTGTTAGCTTTGGCTAAAAAATCGGCGTTGGAAACATTACTAAGATCGTCTTTAGCCGCAGCAAATCCTCCTTGTGTACTTCCGTCGAAGTATCGCAGAGTATTATCTACATTATCGTAAAAAATCTCTCCCTTGAATCCTATTTTTCTATCCAAGAAATCGCTATCTGCGGGCTGTAATCTAAAGTTTTTAACTGATATTTTATTAGTCATAGTATAATCTGCTGGATACAGTATTTAGCTATTTTTCATTGATGAACGTCCATTACTAAAATAATGCGTTCTCCGTTACAGGGCCGTGTACTGTGAACTAGCCAAGAGGGCATAGCATACCAATCGCCCGGCATTAAGTTTTCTATTTCGACTATACTAGCACCGTGAGCTGTGGCCAGTTGTCTCGGGTCGAATAAAATTAATTCGCCCTGTCCAAAAATATTAATTATTATGGTATAAAGATTATTACCGGGTTGATGAAAATGCGGATCCTGGAATCCTCCATTTTCATATTGTACTGTCCACATACTTTTGACAGTATTATAACCAATTTCTTTTTTTATTTCTTTGATTAGCGGAAATATATCCTCTAACCAGTCAGGTGGACTATCATTGTTATTGAAAGAATATTGCCAACCTTTTAAAGTTGTACTATCGCTCCTTCCTAGGGGATCTAGTTCTTTTTCAAAATCACTCCATTTTTTATATTTTTCTATGACTTCGGGAGCGATAACAAAATTTCCTTTGTATATTTCAGTAACGAATTTATTCTGTTTCATCTTTTATTTAAAGAATAAAAAACAGGATAAATTATTTTATGGACATACAACATCATAACTTTCCAAATTTTGGTTATCTCACAGCTAAACTTCCAAATGAAGTTTTAAAAAAGCTAGCATCTGTCATAGATGATATTAATAAAAATCCAGAAAGCTTCTCTAATTATTCTTCAAAATTGGTTGCTACTATCGAACATTCATATGATCTTATAGATCATAAAGATATACTAGAACAATCTATCGTTGAGATGATAGCAGAATATGACAAACAGTTTCCTGGATATGTTATATCACAAGACTTTGTCAATAAAAGATCTCCGATAGGAATATCAGATCTTTGGGTTAATTTTCAAAAGCCCGGAGATATAAATCCTAATCACTGCCATCCGGGTATTTTCAGTTTTGTTATATGGATGTTTGTTCCCTACACTTATGAAGAGATGACTAAAGATCTTGTAGGTGCGAGATTAAACGGATGTTTTGAATTTACCTACACACAGACTAACGGTACTATTAATCATATCATGATTCCTGCTGATAGGACATACAATGGTGTGTGTTGTCTATTCCCTAGTTCTATGCAACATTGCGTTTATCCGTTCCAGTCAGATAAAAATATATCTAGAATAACTGTTAGCGGAAATGTAAAATATCTAATATAGATTTTGTAGTTTTATGAAACTTATGATACACAGATTGTATTAGATTCCGTTTCATAAAATATGTACAATTATTTAGATATCTGCGTTTTTTCAACCACTGCTTGTCGTGTTCGGTTTGATTTCTAACTTCTAATTCAAACTTTTCATTTGTAAGAGGAACTAATTGAACCATAGGAGTTCCTGCTTTGATAGTATGGATTCCGTTTGTAACATTCCATCTCAGTTGGAAGTTTACTTCACTGCTAACGCTAGTATCAAGCATACCGATAACATTTTCAAACTCGTAACTATCTGGATAGGGGATCGGTATCATTAAAAATTTTACATCGGGCGGTGTGATTACATGCCAAGGAGTATTTAATTTTATGATGGATTCTAAACTAAATGGTCTTGTAGGCAAGTGTTTAGCGATTCCGTTAGGCATATGAGCAGTGATTACTGGAGAATCAAATAAGTCTTCGATGTCTTTAGTAGGCATATTCCAACCGAAGTGCATACTGTCTCCGTCGGTTTCGATAGTAATATCCCAAGGCATAGGAATTATAAATCCAGTGTTTATTAAATCAAACACGCCCGGACATCTTGCTAGATGGTTAAATCTTTTGTGCTGATTCTTTTCAGCGACTTCTTTATAATTTTTCCTGACAGATTCAACCCAATTAAATTTAAAATTCCTAGCATAGTCTACAGGAAACGCATCAGCAACTCCGTCAACTGAAGAAAAAAATGTTATTTTACGCATACTTAGGTACCGCTATTGTATCCCAAACAAATACTATTCTTTTAGCAGAACAAGGTGTAACATTATGAGGAATCCACGCTGGAAAAATTAAAATATCACCTTCCATAGAATCTATTTTTTTAGTTTCTTGATAGAATCCTAGAGTCCAACTTTCGATTATTGGGTTATGAAGATGTAATTGTCCTGCACCTTTTTCTTGTTCTTCTCCGTATATAGTCCATACGGCTGTAAATAAACTTGTTTTGTGGACATGCAAATTTTGATATGCTCCCGGACTATATTCTACTAACCAAGCTTTATGAACTAATTCTAAATCTTCTTTCGTTTCAAATTTATCTTTAATTAAAGATTGCCAAAACTCTTGGCTTATAGGAGCAATTATTTTTTCTTTTATCGAATTTATACAAGGATGATCGATTTTAAGAATATCTATGTCTGGTTGATATCCTTTCACAGTTGTATTGAAATTCTTTTCAGCTGAATTGTACCATCCGGAGTCTTTTAATTCGACTAGTAAATTTATCAGATATTGAGATTCATCTAAAAAATCTACAGAATATTTTCTGAAATCTATAGGCCAAAGTATTTCTTTTTCTAATTTCATTGTTTTACGATTAGATCAAAAGCTAAATTTATTCGTTGGATATTAGAAAGATTTGTTTCTACTTCGTGAGGCATCCAACTTGGCCACAGGATCAAATCTCCGTCTAAGGGTTGTATCGCTATATCCGCAGTATAAGGTGATCCGGGATTGCACTCTGCCATAATATTAGCAGGATTGATAAATCGAATCATTCCTGTATTTGTTGCTTGGAGATAATATACTGCACTAAACTGTGCTGGTTTATGAGAATGTATGGCATTACGGCTGTTAGGCTCGTTAACATTCGCCCAATAATCAACCTTAACTAAATCTAATCTGTTTCTATTAAAAAATATTTTATCTTGTGAATCGTAAAAATCAATAGCAGAATCGAGTAAATCTAAAATTTCGTTCATCAGCCAATCTATGTTTTTACAAGGATTATTATATCTCCAACACTTTTCGTTGGATTTATCAATGCCACTGTTTTGTTGTTTTAGTTCTAAAATTTCGTTTATCAGAGATTGCCGTTGTTCAGCAGTTCCTACATTGGTTCGAAAAAGATCGGCTCTACAAAGAGTAAGTTGATTATTTTTCATACCAAGATTTTAAAAATTCATAATGGTTAGGAAATGTATCCATCACTTTATCAGTTCTAAATTTATTATTTTCTATAAAATATTCTGCATATTTTTTATAGTCTCCAGTTAACACTTCCGGATGATTTTTATAAACTCCGCCTGCGTGTAACACACTAAACCAGTGTCCTACATGGAAGTTGCTTTCTGGATATATGAAAAAATTTCTAGACGGTGACGGCACAAACTGATTCACAATATCTAAAACCTGTGGCGGTATATCTTCTGCACTTTGACGATGGATGTCTTTCCAGAAAGCAGTATCTTTCTTAGTACTGAAGTGATAATGGATCCAAATAAATGCCACTATTTCCCAGAATGTTTTTGCATAGACATCATTTAATTGTTTTTTGTCGTTGTTGTTCCAGACACCTTGGTTACGATTTAATAATGCAGTTAATATTTCAACAGCTTTAGTGGTAAAAGTAATACCAGTAGCTTCTAATGGTTCGACAAATCCTGCACTGAGTCCAGCTGCTACTACATTTTTATGTGCGATTACACGATGGATACCGCACTTCATTTGTAAATGATTAGCTTTAGCTTCGTACTCTCCTATGCTATCTCTTAATTCTTTTTCTGCTTCTTCTGGAGTAATGTATTTGCTACTATAAACATAACCGTTACCTATCCTACTAAAGATAGGAATAGTCCATCTCCAGCCGGCATTCATAGCTGTAGATTTAGTAAAAGGATGACACTCTTTAGCAGGATCAGTATACTGCTTTGGCATCGCTACTGCTCTATCGCAAGGCAGTATATTATTGACTGGCTCGAAATCTACGCCGAGGTGTTTTTCTAATAATAAACTGGCGAATCCAGTACAGTCTATAAACAGATCAGCAGTATGTACTCTTCCTTGTTCGTCAGTCAACGATTCGATACCATCATTGTTAGTTTTAATGTCAACAATTTTTGTATCAAAATATTTTATTTTGTCGCCTACTAATTTTTTAATAGTATCTACAATATCAAAAGCAGCAAAATGCACAGCACCAAATTGTCTGTCGTCAGTGAAACCAAAATTAGTATCAAAGCCTGCTAGTTTAGGACTTTTATTTTCTTTAGCCATCCTATAAGACGGCAGCCATTTGAAATATTCTTCTTTAGGTTTGTCTACAAAATAATCAGTGGTGTAAAATCTATCAGTGATCCTTGTGTTTTCTATAAAATCGTTATCAACAAAATAATTTTCATCGGTCCACCCGGAAAACTCAACACCGAACTTAAATGCTGCGTTGCTGGGTTTCATCCAAACTTTAGGCGGTATTCCTGCATCATACATAAATCTAGCTGTAGCTGGTTGTGTACCTTCGCCTACACCGATTGGTCCAATCACTGTGCTTTCGATGAGCGTGATCTCGCAGGGAAATCTCAGATTGTTTACTAGATAAACTGCGGTTAACCATCCGCTGGTTCCGCCTCCAAAAATCGTGATTCTATTTGCTTTAGTAATTTTCATTTTTTAATCACCACTATATATAATCCGTTCCACCATTCTGACGGACTTTCTTCACTATTTAAAATCGTCTTTTTGTAAACAGCCTGTCCTTGCATATCTCGTATACCTTCGTTAGCACCTTCTATGACTCCTTCCCAGTTCGCATCATCGAATATTAAAACTGCTTCGTTTTTAAATGTGCTCCAGAAATACTGAACTGCCTGCTTGGTTGTTTCTTTGTCGTGCGGGCCGTCATAGAAAAACATTTGTATTTGATTGTGTAGCATTTCTACAGGTGCTTCGAATAAATCACAGTCAAATAACTGTACCTGAGAAGATCCTTTGTATTTTTCGATATTCTCTATAAATTTTTCTTTATCGTTGCTGGATAGCACACTGTTATCGGAATTAGGTTGAAGGTCTTGTTTCCAGCTATCGATAAAGTAGGCATTTAAATTGTTGTTCTGTAATACGGCACAGGCTGTTGCGCCTAAGTAACTACCAACTTCTAGATAGGAACCTACACCCTTGGCTATAGAATTAAGTAATGTCTGTACTCTCATACTCGTTAGACCAGGTATCTTATTATTGATTTTAGGTATGCCTGAATCTAAAACCGATTGCGCTGTATGTTTTACTAGATCTGAATAATCCCAAGGACTCTTTTTCTCGTGTATCTTGTCACAATACTGACATTCCCAACAATCAAATTTGCAGTTTCTTATCTTATCTCTCCATATCTCTATGGGTCTTTCTTCCAGATTAGATTCTTTAATCCAGTTTTCAAAACTGTCCCAGACAAAAGTTTCCCCGGCTGCATATCTTTTGACCAGCGTCATTGTTTCGTACAACCGATCAATGCTTTCTCTGCCGTGCATTTTAAAAACATCAATACCTAGATTATCTAGATAATCATCCCAGTCAGCTTTCCACGGACTAAAATTAGCAGTTTTTAAAAACACTGCCGGATCGTCAACTTCCCATTTAGGACAACTTACTCTGCTGATAGGATCGTTGAAATATTGTGGTTGCGTGCCTACACGATTATTATTATATTCGAAGTGTTCGACCATCATAGGACAGGCTCCTAGGCATCCTTCGTTTGCCAGCAGACTAAATTTGATTTCTTTATTAAGATTTTCTTTGATCCATTTTTTTGCTGTTTTTAATCTCAGCAATGTGTCTCTATCACGCATCAGATCTCTATCAAGATTGATATAATCAAATCCATAGTTAGCAAGATTAACCACTTCGACAGCAGTTCTTACATCTCTCAAAATAGTATTCTTAACATACAGCTCAGGAAATGCTGCTTTAATTTGTCCAGTGGCCATCCAATGTGTGTGAGGAATCGTCACATTTCTTATTCCTGCATCATATAGAGGTTTAAAATTTTTAATGAAAGTATCTAGATTTTTCTGCGTTGGAGCCACTGTTGTATTATTAAAAGTAGCACTAACAGGAATACCTAAATATTTTTGTATGTTTAAAGCGTTTTCTATTAGGCTGATTTTATCTTCTTCTACAACAAAGATATCACCCATAGCGTCTTGATTAAACGGTGCTATTCTAGAGGTAAAATAAATGTCTATTATCCAATCTTTGTATTCTTCGCAAAAAGAATAAAATTCATTAAATTGTTCTTCGTTGAGTTTTGGATTAAATGGGATACTGAAAATTTTTCGTGTGGTCATCATACGATATTTAACTACTAGGCTAATCTAAAAAATTGAATGTGATAGCTAGTCTTAAAGGTTTTACTGTAGGATACGAACTTGCGTGATAATGTTGACCGTCGAATATAGCTAATTTTCCCTGGGCGGGAGAAAATCTTGCAAATTCTGTCGGTAGTTCTGGTTTTTTCCAGGGATGTGTTTTAAAAGTTTCGTTGTACAATAGTAAATCACCATCGCAGTCGTTTACATAATATACTGCGGTAGTATGAGGAACCTTAGCATCAACATGGCATATATGAGGAGTCTTGTCTGGATGTTTAAAAAACATACCCGCTCTGACTCTTATAATCTTTTTTGTATCGAGGCCTATCTTTTCAAATTCGGGTAAAATCCACTTGATATCCTCGAATCTTTCTGAGCAGAGTTGTCCGTTATAGAAAAAGGTATGGAAGATACCGGGTATAGAATTTTCTTTTAAATTTAGATATTCATCAATACCTTCTACAGCATCAATAGTCAATGCCCACGGAAAACTTGGGTGTAAAAAGTATTTTATTAAAGTTTTTTGTTTTTCTAAATCTAAAAAATTTTCAATTTCTAAAAATTTTTTAGATGTTTCCCAAACCTGGTTCTGAGAGATCATATGTCGCAGGGCCTAAATTATATACAGTTTGCGCCCCGTGAAGTGAGTCTAATCCAAATTTAGTGTGCATTAAAATTTTAGCATTAACTAGAGAATCAACCGATGCTATGTCTGATTCTATTTGAGCTTTTTTTAATGCGTATTCATGTCTATGACCGGGAGGAACAATGTCTCTAAAATGTTTTCTGAGGTATAGACTCATTTCAATTTTTAATAATTCCACAGTTTCAGCTTCTTCAGATTCATTGATATAGTAATAGGTTTTGGTTCCGTCTGCTTCTGTGCTGTTTCCAAAAACTTCTTCGTGTGCTAAAGATCCTGTTCTTAGACTAATTTTACCTTTATTAGTATTTGCAAACTTCATAGATCTTGCCACTGATTCAGATACTTCAACAGCATCGTATAAATCAAGATCCAACGGTTCTGGATTGTAATAGGCGGTGAACACCCAGTGAGAGTAAATTCTCTCTAATGTTTCGATATATCTCGGATCGTTGCCCGGTATGGTTTCACACACTATATACATTTTCAAGATCTCCGTCTTCTGTGGTTGTGTTTGTTATTCTATTATTTTGATCTTTATTAATTTGTGGCACAGGTTGAGATTTTTTCTGCAACTCTATCTGCTTAGCCATTGACTCTCTTATGCTGTCTTGGTGTGCTTTCATTTCTAATGTATAATGATGAGCTATTTTATACACTTCATCTTGCAATTCAGAAGGTAAGGTTGTTATCGCAGATAAATTACCAGCACTGATATTTCCATAAGACAGCATATCCATAGCAGATTGTTTGGCGAATCTTACGACCCAATATTGTTTTTCGTATTCGTCCTCTAACGGAGTATTAAAAACTGTAAGTAAACTCTTTCCGTCTGGTGTTTGATGTTCTGGATTTTCATCATATTCTTTAATTAGATCGAGATAATGATGTCTTTCGATATAATTGTGAGCTACACGCCTTTTGGCCTGAGCGAGATCTCTTTCTAATTCGATCAACTTTAGTTCCCATTCTTTTTTCTCTAGATCATCTTCTGCTCTTTCTAATTTAATTTTTACGATATCGATTTCAGTAGGTAGTTTTTTTATAACATACTCTACACCTTCGATTGATTCCTCGCAGGCTCTAAGTTCTAGCATTAATTGACGAATTTTGTGGAAAGGAGTCAGTTGATCCTCTGCCTGGAAATACTTCATCTTAAATTTAGGATTTATCCAGGCCTTATTGATAGCAAAATCAATAATTTCTCTTTGTTCATTTGTAAGAAGATCAGTATTTGTTCTTACCGCTGTGTGTAAATCTTCTCTTTTATAGTCTAGAAATTTATTTTCTGTAACATTAACAACTTGATTAGTCATCCATTAATCTCCTTAGTGCGATATTTATTGAGATCAATCTCTGAATCCACAGTGTCCTGAGCTACATCCGCCCTTGCCTTTTGGTTGTGTTGTTGCACCTGTTTCGAATCCGCTGTTAGTAGCATAGGTTAAAACAAATGCCCGATTGTTTTGAGCACCGTCATATGTTCCGATACAGTAACCTTTGTCTTGTCCGTGTACATAATTTTCTTCACCCATATTACCAAATGGTTTGCCAACTGTACTTATATTTGATTCGGTTTCGATATTAGTTACACGGAATTGATTACCGCCATTATAATTACCTTCGTTGCCGCCGTAGCCTTTACCGTCTTTGGAGCTTAGACCTTTCTGTTGTCCGTGAGCCCCGGCAGAATAACCCATATTAGCCACTGCTTCTGTAGCGAATATCAATCGCTGTGTTTGGCCTGAGTTACCCCAATATATTCCTCTAGTTTCTCCAAATATCGCAGCAGAGTGATCGTTCCAACCGTTGCCTAGATCAGCAGTGATTGATTCTGAAGCTATAGTCCAACGACGATTCTGTCCGCAGCCCTCTCCGTTAATCCAGGCATATTGGAAATCTGAATCCTGGATCGTGCTGGTGTTTGAACCTGAGAAGTTTATGCTGCCTGAGTTAGACGCAGATTCAGTTCTCATATTAAATGCTGTTACAAATCCGCCGTTCCAGATGTGTACCTTAGTACGAGTACTGGCTCCAGATTTATAGTGGAAATTTTGGATGTAGCCGTCACCTAGGTTAGTTGTAGTGTCAGTACTGTGTACGGTTCTATTACAGTTATTCCATAGAACACCGTTTTGATAACCTCCAACCATATAAGTGGTAGTAACTACCTGTCTAAACTTAAACGGTGTGGCTATATTCAGAACGAATGATCTAGATACAGATTTGGTTCTTGCAGAATTAGGATTTATTTCTGTAGCTGTAACTGTTAAATTATATAACTGTGCTGATGAATTTATATTACCAAACGAACTAGCAAATGTAATAACACCTGTAGATTGATTAAATGTAGCCTGTGTAGGTATCTCTCCTGTTAAGCTAAAAGTAGTTCTTCCTCTGCCAAATGGGTCGGGCAGCGGTGTAAAAGTACCTAATGTAGTAGTGGCAGTTCTATTACCGGTCCCTACACCAGCGTCTGTACCAGTGAATGCTGGACTGTTTGTATCTTGTATAACGCCGGCAAATTTTGCAGAATATTTGTTAAAAAATGACACTTGTCGCTCCTTATGCTTTAATACCTATTATAGCCCATCTTGAAATATTGTTATGTCGACCACCTCCATTGGTAGCATCTGCTAATCTGGGGTATGGTGTGCCGCCTTTCAT
>JACCEB011660042.1_pt1 | contig 11630 bp, 11 predicted proteins | sample 7454761 | NCBI WGS metagenome assembly JACCEB01 (sample SAMN15323454, study PRJNA562643) | freshwater metagenome | isolation source: river surface water | place: USA:Blue River Watershed | collected 2017-08-18 | reverse complement strand
TCAGCTTTAATTATCAAATGATGCCATTCAATAATATTATGGGGGATTAATTCAGATTTCTCTGAGCTATACCCCAGTAAAAGGTAGGTTGCATACGTGTTACGCACCCGTGCGCCGGTCTCAAGTCAGATTGCTCCAACTCTACCCCTCGACTTGCATGTATTAGGCCTGCCGCTAGCGTTCATCCTGAGCCAGGATCAAACTCTTCATAGTAAAAGTTATTTGATCCGGCTTCCCAAAGTATTTTCATTCTTGTGGGTGGCTTATCTATTCCTTACTCTTATTCTTTCAAAGAACTTTATAAATCCCTTTACATCTCTGTAAAGTCTTTATTTCTTTTTTTGTTTCCCTATTCTTCCTAAAGGGGCTGCAAAGATAATACTTTATTTTTACTAACCAAACTTTATTTTGAATATTTTTCGAAGTCTTTTTTTCGCCTCAGCTTCACTTCCCAGCAGCTTGTCGCTTTTTATTCTATACTTCTCAATCTATCTTCCAGAACGGGGTGCAAAGGTAATCATTTTTTCTTTACATCCAAATTTTTCTTGAAAATATTTTGAAGTTTTTTTTTCGACTTCCACAGCGTTTACTCTGCTTTCGTCTTCTTTACTTCTCTACTCTCTCTCAGAACGGGAGTGCAAAGGTAACGCTATTTTTTTCTCTTTGTCAAGCATATTCTTAAAAAAAACTTAACAAAAACATCATAACTACTATCCCTCAATCACTTATATCGTAATATTTTTTTTACCTTTTAGTAAACTTCCATCACCGTAGCTTAAAAAACGGTATCCACCACCCATAGCATGGTCGTAAATCTCCCTCCATCCCTCGCCTACAAATGCCGAAATTAATAACAATAACGTCGATTTTGGCTGATGAAAATTCGTGATCATCCACTGTACAACCCTAAAATTGAACCCTGGTACAATGAAAATTTGTGTCTCTCCTTTTAATATACCCCCGTTTTCTGCGACATACTTTCTCAAATATTCAAGCGACATTCTTGTTTCCAGTTTGCCATACTTCTCAGAATATGCATCGCCAGAAGCAATAAAACAATCATCGAGTTCTCCTAAAAAGGCTTTTTCTCCCAAATAATACAAACTTTCTAACACCCGAGTGGCAGTTGTACCAACCGCCAATACCCCATTGGGGCTGTTCAATAAGTGATCAATCAACTCCAAAGAAATCTCAAATCGCTCCGCATGCATTTCATGCTCATCCGCAAATTCAGCTGTAACCGGTTTGAATGTCCCCGCACTCACATGCAAAGTCACATCCCGAAACTCACAATTCTTTAGTTCGAGCTTCAATTTTAACTCTGGAGTAAAGTGCAACGACGCAGTTGGTGCCGCAACCGCTCCTTCTTTTTGAGCAAAAATGGCTTGATACGTATTTTTATCTTCATGCTGCACTTCCCTCTCTATATAAGGAGGTAATGGAACTTGACCGAAAACTTCAATTGCTTCGATCACCGAGGATGCGTTGGAATTCAATTTTACCCAGTTCAATTCTCGGTTTTCCCAAACAACCTCTAAAAACAAATCGCCTTGCGACAGTCTTAGCACATCATTCTCCTTGAATTTTTTTCGATTTCCCACCATCACTTCGCAAATACTCCAATCAGCGGAAATGGGTTTTAATATAAAAATCTGTATATTTTGAGCTCTCTCGTTTTGAAACCAAATACGGGCGGGAATCACTTTTGTGTTATTGGTGATAATGGTGCAAGGATCTACCACTTGATCTAACTCATAAAAATAGCGGTCGCTGATTTGTCCCTCATGAAAAACCAACAGTTTAGAATGGTCGCGGGGTTCAATAGGAAAATGCGCTATTTTCTCGTTGGGTAAATCGTAGTTAAAAAGATCAAGTGCAATTTTTGGAATGCCAGCCATTTTATTCAGAAAAATGTAATTTCATTAGATTCAAAGCATTTGCTCTGTGACTCATCGAATTCTTGATTTCTGGTCCCAATTCTGCAAAAGTTTGATGATAATTTTGGGGGACAAAAAGCGGATCATAGCCAAATCCCTGATTGCCTGCAGGTTCCAAGGCGATGCTGCCATGCACCTTTCCTTGAAAGAAAATTGGATTTTCTTCAAAGCCAACAGCGCAAATGACGGTGATAAAGTATGCTTCTCGGTTTTGAGCAGTACTTAATTCCGACAATAATTTTTGATTGTTCAATTCGTGATTCACTGGGCCATTTTCAACCGCATATCTTGCACTTTTCACTCCGGGTTGGAGATTAAGGGCAACAACGCAAAGGCCAGAATCATCGGCAAAGCAGGGAAATCCTGTTTTTTCAAAAACCGTTTGCGCTTTGATGAGGGCATTTCCCTCGAAAGTACTTGCGGTTTCTTCAATTTCTTCGTGAAATCCGATATCGTTCAAAGAAACGATTTCGGCAAAAGAACCTAAAATTGCTTTTGCTTCTTCTAGTTTATGGAGATTGTTTGTTGCGAAAACCCATTTTTTCATAGGGATCAAGATTCGCGTTTGCGCACGGTTCTTTGTTCAATTCTCTTTTCGTAGTTCACACCTTGAAAAATTCTATGAACAAAAATTCCTGGTACGTGAATATTGTTCGGGTCGAGTTCGCCCAATTCCACAATTTCTTCCACCTCTGCAATGGTAATTTTACCGGCCATTGCCATCATGGTATTGAAATTTCTGGCAGTATCTTTGAATATCAAATTGCCATGTCGATCGCCTTTCCAAGCTTTCACAATGGCAAAATCTGAATCAAAGGCATATTCCATTAAATAAGTTTTCCCGTTAAATACTCTGGTTTCTTTACCTTCAGCTACCTCGGTTCCAACACCTGCAGGTGTATAAAAAGCAGGGATACCAGCGCCAGCGGCTCTACAGCGTTCAGCCAAAGTACCTTGAGGAATCAATTCTACTTCCAATTCACCCGATAAAAGTTGACGTTCAAATTCGGCATTCTCTCCAACATAAGAACTGATCATCTTTTTCACTTGGTGTTGTTGAAGCATGAGTCCAATCCCAAAATCATCGACTCCAGCATTATTTGAAATGCAGGTTAGATTTTTCACTCCTTTGAGAACGAGAGCAGAAATTGAGTTTTCAGGAATTCCGCACAATCCGAACCCACCCAACATAATCGTTTGTCCATCCACGATATCATGAATGGCCGTTTCTGCATTTTGATAAATTTTATTCATTAGTCTTTGAATTCCAATACGGCTGAAAGCCCTTTTTCACACAATGTTTCACAGATGGGAGACATTTTATTTTTAGATCCGCTTTTCACAGCATATTTACCTTTGGTATGCACAAACCAGGCGCATTGTTCTGCTTGAATTGAATCATGACCACAATATTTCACCAAGCATGAAACTACCCAATCGAAGGTATTCACGTCGTCGTTATACAATACAATTGTCCAATTCCCGAGGGCAATATCATCTAGTAACGATTCAATTTGTTCACTTATCTCTGTGCTCATTTAGATTTGTTAGATGGGTTATTAAACAAAGGTTATTCAATAATAAAGATTATTAGGTTATTAGATAAAAAAGATTATTCGGTTATTAGATTAATAGATTAATAGATTAATGGATTTTAGTTGCGGCGGTGTTTCGGGAACAATTTCGCTTTGTTTTCATTTCCGTGAATCAATCGGTTGATATTTTTTCTATGGGTGATGACCACCAAAACAGCAATCGCAATGGTGAAGATAATCACAGAAGGCTGCCTAAATTCGGGCATCGATTTTCCAAAAACAGACACAAATAAAACCGGAATAGAAACTCCACCAATCATAGAACCAACACTCACAAATCTTGTGGTAAGAAGCACAATCAAGAAAATACCAATGGCGCATGCAGCAGCCAGCGGATTGAGCGCTATGATCATACCGGCCAAGGTAGCAATACCTTTTCCACCTTTAAATCCGGCAAAGATTGGCAATAGATGTCCAATTACAGCACTTGCACCCAACATCAATTGAATGTTTACAATTCTGTATGCATTCCAATCGAAATCTTGATAAACAGATGCAAAAAGATACACCAAGGTACAAGCCAAATATCCTTTTAAGATATCCATCAACAATACAATTGTGCCTGGTTTTTTACCCAACACTCTAAAAGTGTTGGTAGCACCAGCGTTTCCACTGCCATGCTCTCTTACATCAATGTTATAAAACGATTTTCCGATCCATACTGCACTTGGAATGGACCCTAATAAATAAGCCGCAAAACAGAACATTCCGTAATAGGCATAAAATTCAGAAGAATGGATTTCCATGTTTAATTTTGAGTTTAGTTTAGATTTCAGAAACCAAATAAACGATGAGCTTGTTGATTCTGATATTTACAAATTTCGTGTATTTGGGTAATAAATACAAATTAAAACAGCAATCATTAGCTTAAGGCGCTGAATATCAATCTTTTAAAATGCATAATTTTCAAAAACAAAATGCCAGCTCTAAAGCTGGCATTTTCATCTATTCTGTAAGAAATTGAATGTTATAAACTTACTTTACAAAGCGAAACATTTCGCCACCGTAGATTGCATTATCTCCCAATTCTTCTTCAATACGAAGCAATTGATTGTATTTTGCCATACGATCTGAACGAGAAGCGCTACCTGTTTTAATTTGACCACTGTTCATTGCAACAGCCAAATCTGCGATGGTGCTATCTTCAGTTTCACCACTTCTATGGCTCATTACATTGGTGTATTGATTGCGTGTAGCCAATTGAATTGCGTTCAAAGTTTCTGTCAAGGTACCAATTTGGTTTACTTTGATCAAAATTGAATTCGCGATTCCTTGGTCGATTCCTTGTTGTAAACGGTTCACGTTGGTCACAAACAAATCATCACCCACCAATTGAACCTTTGATCCAACAGCAGTGGTTAATTTTTTCCAGCTCGCCCAATCGTCTTCAGCGCAACCATCTTCGATAGAGATAATTGGATATTTCTTGCACCATTCAGCCCAATAGTTTACCATTTCGTCGCCGTTCATTTGTTTACCACTTGATTTTTTGAAGGTATACAAACCAGTTTTCTCGTCGTAAAATTCGCTCGTAGCGGCATCCATTGCAATGAAAACATCGTCACCAGGTCTATAACCTGCTTTTTCAATTGATTTCAATACAATTTCAATGGCTTCTTCGTTGCTTTGAATATTAGGCGCAAAACCACCTTCATCACCAACGTTGGTGCTATAGCCCGCGTCCTTCAAAACCGTTTTTAAATGATGAAAAATCTCCACTCCCATTCTCAATCCGTGGCTGAAGCTCTCTGCTTTCACAGGCATTACCATGAATTCTTGGAAGTCAATTTTATTGTCAGCATGCGCACCACCGTTCAAGATATTCATCATAGGAACAGGAAGCACATTTGCATTTACACCACCTACGTAGCGATAAAGCGGCATACCCATTTCATCGGCAGCAGCTTTTGCAGCAGCCAAAGAAACAGCAAGAATTGCATTCGCACCCAAATTCGATTTGTTGAGGGTACCATCCAATTCAAGCATAATTTGATCAATTTCGTTTTGAGCTGCAACTTCAACACCTTCAAGCGCTTCAGAGATGATGTTGTTTACGTTATCGACAGCTTTCAAAACGCCTTTTCCCATGTAAATACCTTTTTCATTATCGCGCAATTCAGCGGCTTCATGAATACCAGTACTTGCACCAGAAGGCACAGCAGCACGACCAAAACCACCGTCTTCGGTGAATACTTCAGCTTCAACAGTTGGATTTCCGCGAGAATCTAAAACCTGGCGGGCCTGAATGTGGGTTATTTCGCTCATTGTTTATTAAAAATTATATGGGGTTTTTATTTTTTGAGGGACGTTGACATTAATTCAACAAATTGATCGAACAAATACAAAGAATCGTGAGGACCTGGAGAGGCTTCTGGATGGTGTTGCACCGAAAAAGCAGGTTGATCCAATCTTGCAATACCTTCCACTGAATCATCGTTTAAATTCACATGCGTTAATTGAATTTTGTGTGCTAAATCTTGATTAAACTCAACTGCAAAACCATGATTTTGACTTGTAATTTCGCTACGACCTGTCACCAAGTTTTTCACTGGGTGGTTGCATCCGCGGTGACCATGGTGCATTTTATAGGTTTTTAAACCACTTGCCAAACTCAACAATTGGTGTCCGAGGCAAATTCCAAACGTAGGAATTCCTGCGTCCACAACGCCTTGAACGGTTTTGATGGCGTAATCCATAGCTGCTGGATCACCAGGGCCATTGGAAATCAAGAAGCCATCTGGTTGAAATGCAAGAATTTCTTCCGCAGTTGTATTGTAAGGAAAAACACCCAATTTACAACCACGTTCTATGAGGCAACGAGAAATGTTCTTTTTGCTACCAAAATCGATTAACGCCACTTTAAAATTGGCATTTTCATCGCCTTCGGTGTAAAACTCCTTTGTACTTACTTCAGAAGCAAGCTCCAATCCGTCCATATTGGGAACTTCATTCAGCTGCTTCAACAGAGTTTCTACATCATGAATTTCACTTGAAATAATGGCATTTTGGGTACCGGCTTCACGCAAATGGGCAACCAACATACGGGTATCGATGTCAGAAATTCCCACCAAATTGTTTTGGGTAAAATATCCGTCCAAGCTATCGGTGCCCATTGCCCTTGAATAGTTTGGAGAGAATTTTTTACAAACCAAACCAGCAATTTTGATTGATTCGCTTTCGACTTCCGCATCATTCACACCGTAATTCCCGATGTGGTCGGTGGTCATGACCAAAATTTGTCCGAAATAGGATGGATCTGTAAAGACCTCCTGATAACCTGTCATTCCAGTATTAAAGCAGATTTCTCCGCTTGTTGTTCCGATCTTGCCAATGGCATTTCCCTCGAAAAAAGTACCGTCTTGCAGTACTAATAAGGCTTTAGTTATTTGTGAACTCACTTCAAGGGTGCAAATTTCAACTATTCAAACCAAAGTACCAAAGTATGTGGAAAATAATGGTAATTAAAATTATCCCTTAAAACAGCAATATTGCGCTTCACTGTTTTCAAAACGTGCTTAATTTGAATCAAGTTCTTTCTTTACAGGAAAAACCAGAGAATAAAAAACGCTCATGACCAAAATACCAATAATCACAATAAGGTTGTGTATATGTGTAAACCCTATTTCATGGAAGTACTTTTCCAAAAGCATTTTTCCACCAATATAGATGAGGATGATAGACAATCCGTATTTCAATGCATAAAATTTCTCCATTCCATGTCCCAACAAGAAAAACAAACTTCTCAATCCTAAAATTGCAAAAATATTTGAGAAGAACACAAGGTATGGATCCGTAGTTACACCAAAAACAGCCGGAACACTGTCAACTGCGAACACAACATCTGTAAATTCAATCACCAACAATACCAAAAACAACGGTGTTACTTGAAATTTATGGTTCTGTCTTGTAAAAAAAGCATCAGGATTTTGGGGCTGATTTTCTACACTGAATATTTTTCGCCCCAGTTTAATCATAAAATGATTGTTTACATCAAATTCGTCTTCTTCTTTTTCGAAGAGGAGCTTCCCTCCTGAGTAAATTAATAAAACTCCAAAAACATACAGAATCCAATGAAACTGGTTGATTGCAGCACTGCCAAGAACAACAAACAGTAATCGCAGAACCATTGCTCCAAGAACACCCCACAACAAAATTCTTTTTTCATTGTGCTCTGAAATCTTAAACGTAGAGAAAATCAACAACATCACGAAAAGGTTGTCAATGCTTAGTGCGTATTCCAAAATGTATCCGGAAAAATAGGCGGTTGTGGTGGCAACTCTAAAATGGTGTAGCGATTGTTCAAAATCAGAACTTATCTCAAATTTAGTATGAAACTTTGTTGAATATTCCTGTAGCCCCTGGATGTTTTCAATTGCATAAATCTGATAATGAAACATGTAAACCGCTAAAACGCTCAAAAGTCCTAATCCGAACCACATCGCTGTTCTTTGAATACTCTGTTTCACAGTAAGGGAATCGTGCTTATTCTTGGAAAATAAACCTAAATCTAAAACCAATGAAGCAACAACTACAAAAACGAAAATTAAAATGATGATGATTTTAGCTGACATAAATAAAATACAAAAATACGGGATAATAGTTGTGAAACATAGGGGTTGGGACTTAGATTTGTATAATCATATATGAAAAATTTGCAAAAATCGCGAAATGTAATTTTGGCATTGGTAGCCGTTGCATTATCGTTTTCGGTATTTTCCTTCCGTCCTGATGAGGGAATGTTTCCTTTGAATTATCTGAATATCACTGAGCTTAAAAATGCGGGTCTCAAATTAGAAGGTAAAGACATTTTCAATCCTGGCGAAGTATCACTCACCGATGCCTTGGTAAAAGTGGGTGGTTGTACAGGGTCTTTTATTTCTGATGAGGGACTTATCATCACAAACCATCACTGTGTATACGGTGATGTTGCAAATTTGAGCAACAGCGACCACAATTATTTGGAAAATGGATTCGTTGCCAAATTAAAATCAGATGAATTGCCCATTTCTATGCCGTGTAAAATCACTCAAAGCTATGAAGATGTGACTGATAAAGTACTCAATGGGATCAGCAACAACACCGACCCAGAGGTGAGAATCAAATTAATTGCCGACAATATTTCCAAAATTGTGGCTGCGGAGAAAAAAACATACCCCGAGCTATCAATTGAAGTATCTGAGATGTTTGTAGGGAAAAGCTATACCCTATTCCGCTACATTTACATTCAAGATGTGCGATTGGTTTTGGCACCACCATTAACAATTGGTCAATTTGGCGGAGACAGAGACAATTGGGAATGGCCACGCCACAATGGCGATTTTTCATTGGTTCGAGCATACGTGGGCAAAGATGGAAAACCTGCAAAATATTCCAAAGACAATGTCCCTTATACTCCTAAAAACAAGCTTAAAATCAATCCAAATGGAACTCAGGAAGGTGATTTCGTCTTTATTATGGGATATCCGGGAAGAACGTTTCGCCATGAAAGCGGTTCATATATGAAATTTCAAAAAGAATATCAATTGCCGATTATTCAGGAATGGTACAAAACGTATATCAATTACATGAAAGATTTTTCAAAGGGAAATGTAAACATGGGATTGGCTTTTGCCGGAGAAATTCAAAGTTTGGAGAACGTAGAAAAAAACTACAGAGGTAAAATTCAAGGGTTGCGCAGAACCGATATTGTAGACAAACGTTTACAAGAGGATGACATGATTGAAAAAGCATTTGAAAGCGGATCTGCTCGCGACAAACAAGCGAAAATGGTGATTTCCCAAATCCGAAACATTTGGAAAATGAAATCAGCAACAGCACATGTACGATATATATTGAATAATTTCTTGATGAATCAAAGCAATGTGGCTTATTTGGCGGAATTAATGGCCCAAAACAAAGCGGTATTGAAACTCGATAAAAAAACGCAAGAAGAGGCTTTAAACGGCATTCATAAACGTTTGGCGAAGGATTTCAGCATCATTTCACCGGAAATGGAAAAAGAAGTGTTTATTCAATTGGCAAACAGGGCTTACAAGGCTATGCTTGATTATTCACCTAATGCAAGTTTCAAATTTGGCGATAAAAATGGATTAAATGCCAAGATGATTGAAAAAATTAAAAGCAGCATGCTTTTCGATACAGCAAAAGTTGCCAAATCATTCAAAAAGCAAGGTGTGAAATTCTTGAATTATCAAGATGCAGTCACACAAGTGATGGATGAAATTAGACCGATGAGTACAGAAATTGCGGAAATGTGGAATAAGATGGATGTACAATTGAAATCTTTGATGCCACAGTACATTGGATTGAGAGAAGAATTCCTCAAGTCTAAATTCGTTCCGGATGCAAACAGTACGTTGCGTTTAACTTACGGAAATATCCGTTCATTTAGTCCCAACGACGGTGAAGTTCATACGCCTTATACAACTTTAGACGGTGTATTTGCAAAAGCCAACACGAATTCCGACTATCGATTGCCTAGGGAGGTTCAAGACAATTTGAAGCAAGAGAATGTCCCTCAAATATTTAAAGATCCTAAAACGGGTAAAATCATTGTTGGTTTGTTGTACAATTTGGATACAACTGGCGGAAATAGTGGAAGTCCCGTATTGAATGCAAAGGGTGAATTAATTGGCATCAATTTCGACAGAAGTTACACAGCAACCATTAACGATTACGCTTGGAATGAGAACTATTCTCGCAGTATTGGTTGCGACATTCGTTATGCTTTGTATGTAATCAAGTACGTTGGCAAAGCGGACCATATTTTAAAAGAATTGAAATTAGATTTGTAAAAACTGCGAAAATTTCCTCCTAATATTATATCACACTGCGCAATGAAAGTTGCGCAGTTTTTTTTTGAGGGACATTGACTTTTGATAAGAAGATCCCTCCAAATGAAAAACAATCGTGGAATCTTGTTCTTTCATCGATTGAATCATGCATTGTGAGTTTTGTCACCAAATCAGAAAAACAAAAGATAGAACTTTGCATCAATATGGGAATATTTTCATCTTTATTCGGAAAAAAAGAGAGCGTTGACATAGGTCAGCTCATACAAAATGGCGCATTGATTCTTGATGTACGAACACCTGGAGAATATGCGAGTGGACATATCAAGGGTTCTAAGAACATGCCTTTAGATAAGTTGATGTCGCAAGTATCTAAAATCAAAAAAGACCAAGTGATCATCACTTGTTGTGCATCAGGAATGAGAAGCGCATCAGCGAAGGGAATGTTAAAGAAAGCTGGATATGAGCAAGTGCACAATGGAGGAAGTTGGACAAGTTTAAGAAAATATAGCAAGTAAGTATTATGAAAACTTTTCACGAAATAATAGCATCGGAAAAACCGGTATTAGTCGATTTTCATGCAACTTGGTGCGGACCATGTAAGGCAATGGCTCCAATTTTAGAAAATGTAAAAAAGAGAGTTGGCGAGAATGCAACAATTTTAAAAATTGACGTGGACAGAAACCAAAAATTGGCCAATGAATACAGAATCACGGGTGTTCCAACGTTGATGATTTTCAAGAACGGCAAACAAATATGGCGTCAATCTGGCGTTGTTGATGCAATGACATTGGAGAGTAAATTGAAGGGGTGAAAAAAGTTTATAAAGGTTTATAAGGGTATATGAAGGTTTATGGAACCTAGAACTGGGAAACGGAATCTGTGAAACTGCAATTCTAAACTCTAAACTTTCAACTTTCAATGAATGAGTTTGGGAAGAATTGTATTCTGAAAATCCAGCGCGTAACTGTAGTCTTTTCAACTTTTAATGAATGGGTTTGGGAACCTTGAATTCTGAGAATGCAGCGCTTAACTGTAGCCTTTCAACTTTCAATGAATGAGTTTGGGAACCTTGAATTCTAAAAATCCAGCGCGTAACTGTAGCCTTTCAGCTATAAACAAAAAAAGACCGCGAATGCGGTCTTTTTTTGTTTCGTAATGTATTGATTACTGTAATTTAAACATAGTGATGGTGTAACCCATTCTGTCGTCGCCTTTGAAAGTCAACTGAGCAGTCAATTGTGCTTGTCCTTTTGGTAAAGCATTGTATTGAGCTTCAGAGATGAAGAAACATTTTGTGAAGTTAG
>JACCEB011042338.1_pt1 | contig 11633 bp, 10 predicted proteins | sample 7454761 | NCBI WGS metagenome assembly JACCEB01 (sample SAMN15323454, study PRJNA562643) | freshwater metagenome | isolation source: river surface water | place: USA:Blue River Watershed | collected 2017-08-18 | reverse complement strand
GGAAAACCCTATTCCAGCACCGCTGCTTGTAGCTTTCCGCAACGAATTTTGATTCTCTTTGTGGCAACCGTGCAATTTAACCCCTTAATCGAGCAATAAAGTAGGAGAGCTAGTGAGGAGACCATGAGCGATAAACCAGATTTGAGCACCACTGCCGGCAAGCTCGAGGACCTCAAACACCGCTACCACGAAGCAGTTCACGCGGCTGGTGAAGCCGCAATCGAAAAACAGCACGCCAAGGGGAAGAAAACTGCTCGCGAAAGAATTGCGATGCTGCTTGATCCTGGTTCTTTTGTGGAGGTTGATGAATTTGTTCGTCACCGAGCAAATGCATTCGGTATGGATGCCAAAAGACCTTATGGTGACTCGGTTGTCACGGGCTTTGGCACCATTCACGGTCGCCAGGTAGCGGTCTACTCCCAGGACTTCACAATCTTTGGCGGCTCCTTGGGTGAAGCTGCGGGAAACAAAATCATCAAGATCATGGAGCATGCAATAAAGAATGGTGTTCCACTGATCGGAATCCTGGATTCTGGTGGTGCACGAATTCAAGAAGGCGTCATCGCGCTTGGAAAATATGGAGAAATCTTCCGTCTAAATACTCATGCCTCTGGAGTGATTCCACAGATTTCAATCATCATGGGTCCAGCTGCTGGTGGTGCTGTTTACTCACCGGCTCTTACCGACTTTGTGATCATGGTCGATAAAACCTCAAACATGTTTGTAACGGGACCGGATGTAATCAAAACCGTGACCGGTGAAGACGTTGGAATGGAAGAGTTGGGTGGAGCACGAGCTCACAACGAAACATCAGGTGTCGCGCATTACCTCGCTTCTGACGAGGAAGATGCAATTGATTTTGTTCAGGCCCTAGTTGGCTATTTGCCAGAAAACAATTTGTCAGACCCAATTCGGTTCCAGAGTGATTCAGAGATGGAGATTACGGAATCAGACCTAAAACTAAACACTTTGATTCCAGATAGCCCGAACCAGCCGTATGACATGCACACGGTCATTGAGACGGTGGTAGACGATGGAGAATTCCTAGAGATACAGCCGCTATTTGCGCCAAACATCATTATCGGGTTTGCTCGCATTGATGGACAATCGGTTGGAATCGTGGCAAGCCAGCCTCTGCAGATGGCTGGAACCCTCAACATTGACGCCGGAGAAAAGGCAGCCAGGTTTGTTAGGTTCTGTGACGCTTTTTCTATTCCAATCATCACCTTGGTAGATGTCCCTGGTTATCTACCCGGAACCGATCAGGAGTGGGCAGGAGTGATTCGCCGAGGGGCCAAGTTGCTCTACGCGTATGCCGAGGCAACCGTTCCACTGATTACGGTCATCACACGCAAGGCATACGGCGGCGCATACATCGTTATGGGTTCCAAGCAGCTTGGTGCTGACATTAACCTGGCCTGGCCGACGGCAGAAATTGCAGTCATGGGTGGTCAGGGTGCTGTAAATATTTTGTTTAGGGATCAAATCAGGCAGGCAGAAGAAAAGGGTGAAGACATTGCCAAGGTTAGGGATCAGCTTGCCCGCGAATACACCTATAACGTAGCCAGTCCTTTTCTTGCCGCTGAGCGAGGCGAGCTGGACGGGATTATCGAACCCGCCGCAACGAGAACCGAGATTGCTAAGTCCCTCAGGGCGCTGAAATCCAAGCGCGCTAATTTGCCACCGAAGAAGCACGGAAACATTCCGCTTTGATGAAGAAACTTTCTGTAGAAGAGCTAGCTGAGCTAGTAAAGATCTCGGGTGCAAATGCCGAAGAGGAAGCTGCGGCACTGGCCGTAATTCACTCAGTTTTGAACAGTCGCGAAAGAGCGGAAATTCAAAAGAAATCAGCCTGGCAGCGCGGCCGGAAGAGTCTCAGAGGGCAACTTGGGACTGAATGGGAAGGTGAGCTCAGGCGTTAGCTTGTCCCCTAAATAGCTGAATAGGGAAATTGATAAAAACATCAGATTCTTGGCACCAAAGTGGTTTGCTTAAGAAAAGGTTCAAAACGCGAAGAAGGGTTGCGGAATCTTTCGGGGAATAAGGCGGCTTCGGTCGCCTTTTTTTTATAGCCTGATAAACAAATCTGGTCGATCAGCATCTTTCTGAATTGCTGCCATGGTGACTCTCCAACTCTCACCAATTGACGCCCTAATCACAACTTTCCCGGCCTTCACATTCCGCAAATGTTCGGTGATTTGAGAAAGATACTTTTCCCTATCGTCATCACTTAGATCATCAAGTCCGCCGTCATCAAGAAGCTGTACTTCGACCCCGCGAATTCGAGCCTCCTGTGTAGCTTTGATTACATCGGGATTAAGAAGTAGTCGACCGCGAATCTGATCTCGCAATTGGGCTTCAAGCAACACTGCCTCCGCTCGATCACTTGGATTTAAGTCGCCCGACTGACGCCGAATCTTCTCCAGCAGAGGCATTGCTGAACTCAGCGTCTGCTGCAGACGCTGCATTTTCTCGGCTCTCGCCGCCGATGCGGCAGTCACAGCGGTATCGATTTCAATCGCACGCATTCGAAATTCAACTGCACTATTGGCACTCGAAACGATTGCCCAAAATGCAGCTTGACCCACGGCAACTAAAAGCAGACCACCAACCAAGCCGCTATTAAATGCCACTTGCAATCCACCCCAAGCGAGTGCCTGTGCGGAGATCAAAACGAAACCGAACCAGGCCAGGGCTGGATACTGTCGAATTGCAACAATTCCTAGCAGTGTGCTCAGTGCTCCTATGTGCCAAGTTGCATAGCTCCCTTCGGTTACGCGAGGAAGTGCGGCGTAAATCAATTGCGAAACAACTACTGTATTTACAAGAACGATAAGCGCAGAGATGATTGACATTCGAATGCCTGCTTTATCGAATACCACGAATGAAAGGGTGAAAAAGTAAATGCCAATGGCAGTTATTGCCAGCCCTGGATTCGAGTACTCCGCAAGACTAAAGATTCCGAGCAATCCGTGATAGGTGCCAAATGCAAATGCGATCAGCGCCAGTAAGTACCGGTTCAGCCTAATCATTTGGCCACCCCAGGATTACTTTTGCCCCTTTGCCAGGTTCACTGGTTATCTCAGCAAATCCACCGATTGAGCTCATGCGAAATCGGATTGATGTGTTGATTCCTATGCGATCCCTAGAGACTCGTTCTGGTCTAAAACCAACGCCGTTGTCTTCAACGATAAATCTGACACCGGACTTATCTGAAGTTAGCTCTAGTCGAATCTCACTGGCCCTTGAGTGCTGAATTGAATTATCCAATGCTTGCAACGTGGCCTCTGTCATGGCCTGCGCTATTTCTGGCCTCAGTGCCGCCGAACTTGCACCAGAAATCTCCACCGACACTCTCGTGTCAAGTTTGAGAGCAGCATCTTCAATTGCTCGGAACAGGCCAGCAGTCGTTACGACTTCGCTTTTGTCTTGATCGCTTTTTGCCCGCTCGAGCGAAGCTATGGCCTGTGAAGCGGACTCAGCCGCAGCTGCTTTTTCATCGGGGGCTTGGGCTCGGGCTGCGAGTAGAAGTGTATGAAGCACCTGATCATGAACTAGAGCATCTACACGCTGCCTTTCTCGACCAACTGCTTCCGCTCGAGCCTGCTGTAAAGCACTACTTATCGCCTCACCGTTTGCAACGTCGACTTCCTTCGCTCCATCACGACCCAAAGAAACTAAGGCCATGACAGCAACGCAATAGACCACCACATATGCTGAATCGAGAGTTGCCTGGGAAATTCTCTGCTCACCAAAGATAACTAACTCCATTGCAAACCAGCTGGCACTCAATACGGCTAGATATGTCACCCAGAGCCAAGTTTTGGTGTGAACCGCAAACAAGATCGCAGCAAAACCTATTGCCCACCAAATCCAAGGTCTTCCATTGGCTCCAAAGTCAAAATCTTGGATGTTGGATATTGGACTTAACAAAACAATCATCAGCACTGTGGACGAGTATGCGAGTGGAATGACCTTGCCTCTTCCAAACCAAAGAGACAAAAGCGTAAGACTTGCAATGGCTAGGTAAAAAATGAGTAGATAGTTGCCAAAGTCATTCGTTTCACTTATCTGATTAAAACCATTTACTGAAACCTCGATAACAACCAGTAAATGAACGCACCCACTAATTCTTCGAATTAGTTCTTCAAGCCGGCTGGCGGCAATCGATGCTAGCTGCACTAGAGCAGCTCCCCCGAGATGATTCCGTCTTCCACCGCCCGCTTGAACAAGTCGACTTTGGTCGCAGCCTGGCGACCAAGTTTGGCGTACTTAACCCTGACTCGATCTATGTGCTCTTTAGCGGAGCTTTGCTTTATTTCGAGCTGAAACGCAACCTGCTTGAGGCTCATACCCGAAGCGTAGAGAGAAAGAACCTCTCGCTCTCTAGTTGATAGAGAGGCCTCCTTAAACGATGAGTCTGAATCAATGGTTGCCGTGGTTTCGGCATTGTTGATGATTGCGCCTTGGCTGGCCAGCTCTATTGCCTGGAAAAGTGATTCCATTGGCTGGCTCTTCGGAACAATTGCGGTTGCCCCGGCTCTCACGGCAGCTCTCATCAGTGCTGGTTTGTCAGCAATGGAAAAAATCAGTACGGCCGGTCCCGCAGCAACAAGTCTTTGAACATTTTCACTGACGCTGGAGCCATCTGAGAGGCTTAGATCTGTGACAACTACAGCACAATCTTTGCCATCAATTTGCTCAAGTAGTGCATCAACAGTTGCGGCTGAACCGACTAGCTCTACATTTTGTTTCTCGCAATAATTGCCAAAACCCAGCCGAATGGCTTCGTGGTCGTCAACGATGGCAACGCGAATCCCCATGCCTATAGGTTAGCCAGTTGCAGAGACAAGACAGTTTCAAAATGATGAGTCTGGGGGAATATGTCCAGTGCGCTCATCTCAACAAGGCGATAGCCCTGTCCTGTCAGCTCAGCTAAATCCCTAGCGGCCGCAACCGGATCGCAGGCAACATAAATAATGTTCTTAGCTTTCAGGCGAACTAGTTGACCCAAAACCTTGTTGTTGGCTCCTGAGCGCGGAGGGTCTAACACAACAGTGTCGATTTCTTCTTGTCTTCGGCGCAGGTACATCAGCACATCTGAGTTTTCAAATTTCAGGTTCTTCAAATCTTTCGAGCTGCGCTTGCCGTCTTTGATCGCCTGCTTGCTCAGCTCGACAGAAGTTACTTGCAAAGCGGGATACTGCTCAGCAATGGATGCTCCAAAAAGGCCAACACCTGCATAAAGATCCAAAATACTGTTCGGTTGAAATTTACTTAGCTTTGCCATTACGTCACCAACTAAAGCCGATGGAGCCTCGCGATGAGCCTGCCAAAAACTACCGAGTGAAATCTCAAATAGCCGCTTCCCCACTACCTGAGACAGAAATGGAGTTTGATCAGATGGGGCGATGTTGCCAAAGCTGTCAATCGCAAAGGCTACGCGTTGGTTTTTGAAACCTGCATAATTGGCGATAGCTATCTTTTCTAATTCTTTATTCGCAAGTGGCAGGGATTTGACTGGCACCAGGTCTTCGCTACGCACCTTCTTGACACTGGCTTTTCCTGCCGAGTCGTAATGAACCTGGATGCGAGTTCTGTAGTGAAGACCATCGGTTGAGTCAACTGCAGCGACCTGCACATCGCTTTCAAACTTGGCAAATCGCATCAGCGACTCTTGCAAAACCTCTGTCTTGAGCTGTCTCTGATAGCTAAGTTCGATGTGACCAAACTCAGCGCCGCCGGCCCCCGCTTCGCTCTCAGGCCAGAAATGTGGTTGGCGATGAGGGCTGGCTTGCAAAACCTTGGTAACCACCGCACGAAGAAAACTGGATTTTTCATCAACAACGTCAGCCAATACAGTTTCGCCTGGCAAGGCTCCCTCTACAAAGATCACCTTGCCCTCAGGTCTTGCGACAAAGACCCCGCCATGGGCGACTTTTTCAATCTTGAGCTCCAGCTGCATCCGCCTAGTGTTTCACAGCTAACCTTGTTTGGTGACTAAATTGCTACTCGCTTCCACTTCCCCGGCTCGAAAGAAGCTTTTGACTGAGGCCGGTATTGCCTTTGAAGCAATGGCGCCTGGAGTGGACGAGGAAGCATTGGTGGAACAACTTGCGCCGAGCTCAGCTGAGGCGCTCACCCTGCTGTTAGCCAAAGCGAAGGCAGAGGCAGTGGTTGGTAAGACTGAATTACCGTTAATTCTTGGTTGTGACAGCGCACTGGAATTTGAGGGTGAAATTTATGGAAAGCCTCTCGAGGCTTCCGTGGCCATCAAGCGCTGGCAGATGATGCGCGGAAAATCAGGGGCTCTTCTTTCAGGCCATCACTTGATTGATTCTTCGGGTAACAGCGTGAGCCACTGCAGCAAGACAATCGTTCACTTTGCCGACCTAAGCGATCAAGAGATTGAGCGCTATGTCGCTACCGGAGAGCCGCTAGCAGTTGCCGGGGCCTTCACAATTGACTCGATCGGCGGCAGTTACGTCGAACGCATCGAAGGTGACTACCACACGGTAGTTGGGCTTTCGCTGGTTGCACTTAGAGGCCTGATGAGAGAACTGGGCTTCAACTACCAAGACTTCTGGCGATAAACTCAACAAAATCAACAATTTTTTGTTGATAACTAATAAATTTGACTGGTTTTTGACCAATAAGCTATCGGATTATGGCCGAGCGAAGAATCACCAAGCTGCTGATTGCTAACCGTGGCGAGATTGCAGTGCGGATTATCCGAGCAGCTCAAGACAGCGGAATTGCAACTGTTGCGATTTATGCCAACTCGGACCGCGATGCTCAACACGTGAAATTAGCAGATGAGGCTTATTCCCTAGCTGGCGAGACAGCCGCTGAAACCTATCTGGTAATCGACAAGATAATCTCCGTTGCACGTCGCTCGGGAGCCAATGCAATTCACCCTGGATATGGATTCTTATCCGAAAACGCAGATTTCGCGAGAGCGGTTATAAAAGCTGGTTTGATCTGGGTTGGACCGCCGGCCGAAGCAATTGAGAGACTTGGCGACAAAGTCTCAGCGCGAAAAGTGGCGGAGAAGGTAGGGGCTCCGCTGGCTCCAGGAACCGCCAATCCAGTAGCGGATGTTTCAGAGGTAGAGAAGTTTGTTGAAACTCATGGACTCCCCGTTGCCATCAAAGCTGCCTATGGCGGCGGTGGACGCGGCATCAAGGTCGTTCGCGAAAAATCCGAAATCAAAGAACTGTTTGAGTCTGCAACCCGTGAAGCAATTGCTGCATTTGGGCGTGGTGAGTGTTTCCTCGAAAAGTATTTAGAGAAACCAAGACACGTTGAAACCCAGTGTTTAGCAGACGAGTACGGAAACGTAGTAGTTGTTTCGACTCGCGACTGCTCACTGCAAAGAAGACACCAGAAATTAGTTGAAGAAGCCCCTGCTCCGTTTTTGACTCAGGACCAGGAGCGTCAGCTTTATGAAGCGTCCAAGAAGATTCTGCAAGAGGTTGGCTACGTAGGGGCCGGGACCTGTGAATTTCTGGTCGCGCGAGATGGGACTATTTCCTTCCTGGAAGTGAACACAAGGCTGCAAGTTGAGCACCCTGTCACCGAAGAGGTAACCGGTATTGACCTAGTCCGAGAGCAGTTCAGGATTGCCCAGGGTGGAAAACTAGACTACGCAGATCCAACGATCAAGGGACACTCCATTGAGTTTCGAATCAATGGCGAGGATCCCGGTCGCAATTTCTTGCCATCACCTGGACCAATTCACCACTTTGTAGCCCCGGCCGGACCTGGAATCCGAGTTGATTCGGGCGTAGTTTCTGGTGATGTCATTTCGGGCAACTTCGATTCGATGATGGCCAAGCTGATTGTCACAGGTGAGAATCGCCAGCAGGCTTTGCAGCGTGCTCGCAGAGCTTTGTCTGAAATGCAGGTTCACGGACTTCCAACGGTTTTGCCCTTCCACAGACTTATTTGTAATGAACCAGCGTTCACCGCTGATAACGGGAAGTTTGATGTTCACACTCGCTGGATTGAAACCGAATGGAACAATCCCCTTCAGCCGTGGACTGGTCAGCAAGAAGACTTGCCAGTTGCACCCGCGATGCGCGAAGTCATTCTTGAAATTGAGGGTAAGCGAGTAACAGTTGCGGTTCCTCGCTACCTCATTACAGGAGAAGCTGAGAGGCTACCGAGCCTGCATCGAAGAAAGCGTGGCGCTCAGACTGCCAGCCACACCGGGGCTAAAGGTAACTCTCTGCTAGCACCAATGCAGGCGACTGTCGTGAAAATTGCGGTTAGCGAAGGAGCGACTGTGCAGGAGGGTGAGTTACTCGTTGTGCTTGAGGCCATGAAGATGGAGCAGCCGCTCACCGCTCACAGAGCCGGAGTCGTCAAAAACATTGGTGTTGAGATTGGAACAACTATCTCGGCCGGAACAAGGATTCTTGACATCCTCGACTAATCAATAATCGGGTGCAGCGCACTCGCAGCCTCGGCAATAGAAGCAGACAGAGCGGGATAAACCGTATAAGTTTTCGCCAGCTGATCAACTGTCAGTCGATTTTCAATCGCAACCGCAATCGGATAGATCAGGTCAGAGGCTTTAGGTCCAACCACTACCCCTCCAATCACTGTTCCAGAACCCCGGGATGCGAAGAGCTTTATAAAGCCCTCGTTCAGAGCCTGCATTTTGGCGCGAGGGTTTGTCTCGAGCATCACTTGCTCAACTTCACCTCTGACAAGGCCATCTCGAATGTCTTGCTGGGACCAACCCACCTGCGCAATTTCGGGTGAGGTGAAGACGTTAGAAGCAACATTTCTAAGGCGAGTGGGCGATGCGACGTCGCCAAGCGTGTGATAGACGGCAGTTCGGCCCATCATCGTTGAAACAGAGGCAAGTGGAATAGAGGTTGCGCAATCCCCGATTGCATAAACATTTGCACGCGATGTTCTTGCAACTTTGTTCGCCACCACCCTGCCGTCTTCCGCTAGTTGAATGCCCGCTTCTTCGAGGCCAAGGTCCTTGGTGTTTGGAGTGGCGCCAACCGCCATCAAACAGTGAGACCCGGTGATGGTTTTGCCATTAGAAAGCTCGACCGATACTCCCTGTCCAGTGTTTGTAACAGATCTAGCGCGAACGCCTTTCAAAAGATTCATGCCGGATCGAACAAAGACTTGTTCCAATAGCGCTGCTGCATCCTCATCATTGCCAGGGAGAACTTTGTCTCTAGATGAAACCAGAGTGACTTTTGAACCTAACTGCAAATAGGCAGATGCAAATTCAGCTCCGGTAACACCTGATCCAACAACAATTAGGTGCTCTGGTAGCTCAGAAAGATTGTAGAGCTGCTTCCAATTGAGAACTCTTTCGCCATCTGTTCTTGCATCCGGCAACTCTCGAGGAGATGCGCCCACTGCGAGAATGATTGTCTTGGCCTCGATGCTGACCTGTTTACCCGACTCCTCGTAAACCACGTGGTGATTTCCATCGAGTTTGGCTGATGCGTGAATTACTTCAACACCATCGCGTTTTAGGTTTTCGAGCATCTGATTTGATTGGCTCTTTGCCAACTCAAGCAACCGCTTGTTCATGGCAGGAACATCAACGCTGACTTTGGGTGAAATTGCTCTACCGTCGAGCGTGAAACTAATTCCAAGGGATTTTGCTAACTCCAGTTGCTGTGCAGCCTCTGCTGTAGCGATTAGCGACTTAGATGGGACCACATCTGTAAGAACTGCATTTCCGCCAATTCCGCTTTTCTCGATCAGAACAACATCTGCCCCGAGCTGTCTGGCGGTTCTGGCTGCCTCGTATCCTCCGGGCCCACCGCCAATGATGACTATTCGTCCTGTTTTTGAGTTAGCTACCACGGGACAATCTTTCCCTAATTTCAACCGTTTGGTTTAGAACTACACTTAAAACTATGAATCACCCTCTAAATGCCGAAGGCATCAATCCCTTTGAATTTGCCGAAAAGGCAGCCCAAGCTATCGCTGACAAATCCGGCATAGCCAAGCACGATATCGCCCTCACACTCGGTTCTGGCTGGTCGAAAGCAGCTGATTTGATTGGCGAGACCGTTAGCGAAATCCCTGCCAATGAAATCCCGGGGTTTTCTAAGCCGGCTGTTGCGGGACATGTGGGGACGATTCGTTCGATCAAGCTGCCCAGTGGCAAGTACGCCCTAGTGATCGGTGCCCGCACACACTTCTATGAGAATCACGGCGTAAGGGCAGTGGTTCACTCCGTTCGAACTGCGGCAAAGACCGGGGCAAAGATTATGGTCCTGACAAACGGAGCTGGTGGAATCAAGCCGCAGTGGGCCGGCGGAGCGGCCGTCTTAATCTCTGACCACATCAACTTGACCGCGTCTTCCCCGCTTGAAGGGGCGAACTTTGTCGACCTAACTGATCTTTACTCGAAGCGACTTCGCGATTTAGCAAGAGGAGTTGACCCGTCACTCGATGAGGGCGTCTATGTCCAATTCCGAGGACCTCACTATGAAACTCCTGCAGAGGTTCAAATGGCCAAAACCCTAGGCGGACACATCGTAGGAATGTCCACAGCCCTTGAAGCAATTGCAGCCCGTGAGAGTGGAATGGAGGTAATGGGAATGTCGCTCATTACTAATCTCGCTGCAGGAATTCAAACCACTCCACTGAGCCATGAAGAAGTGATTGCGGCTGGAAAGGCTGCAGAAGCCCGCATCTCCAAACTCCTGGCCGACATCGTCGCAAGGTTCTAAATGACTCTGCTCGATTCAGCAAGAGCTTGGGCCGCACAAGACCCTGACGCCAAGACAAAAGCAGAGTTAGAGAAACTCATCCAAGATGGAAATCTCGATGAACTAGAAAATCGGTTCTCTCAGCTTCTTCAGTTCGGAACAGCTGGCCTTCGCGGAGAGCTAGGTGCTGGACCCAATCGAATGAACAGGGTTGTTGTTTCCTACGCTGCCCTGGCTATTGCTAGGTTTCTAAATGCCAACAAGGTGGAGTATCAAAACGAAGCTGGCGAGTTATCAGTCGTTATTGGTTATGACGGGCGCGAGAATTCGGATATTTTCGCGAAAGACACAGCTGAAATCTTGGCAGCAAATGGTTGTCGAGCGCTCTTATTTAATCGACCAGTCCCAACGCCTGTCGCAGCCTTCACGGGTCACCGGCTCAAATCAGCAGCGACGATTGTTGTGACGGCAAGCCATAATCCGCCCAGAGATAACGGCTACAAGGTTTACCTGGGAGGCAAAAACGGTGGCTCACAACTAATTTCTCCTCAAGATAAGCAAATTGCTCAACTGATTACCGAAGCCTCAAAACAGGAAACTTTCAACTCAATTCCACACAGCATCGACTATGAAGAATTGACCGATAAGGACGTTGATGCCTACGTTCAGCGGTCCTTGGCTTTGGTAAAAAAAGAAAATGGAAACAGGGCCGATCTCAAGATCACTCACACCGCTTTGCACGGAGTTGGCTGGGATGTCGTAAGAAAGATTTTTGATTCGGCAGGCTTTGCCGTCACTGCAGTGGTTGAACAAATGTCACCTGATAGTGCTTTTCCAACGGTTGCATTCCCAGACCCTAAGAAGGCAGGTGCCATCGATCTGGCTTACGCAACTGCCACAAACGAAGGCAGTGATTTAATTCTTTCCAACCAT
>JACCEB011838832.1_pt1 | contig 11634 bp, 7 predicted proteins | sample 7454761 | NCBI WGS metagenome assembly JACCEB01 (sample SAMN15323454, study PRJNA562643) | freshwater metagenome | isolation source: river surface water | place: USA:Blue River Watershed | collected 2017-08-18 | reverse complement strand
TCTATCATTTTGGTACTGATGACCAATCAACAACAGTAGTGCCAAGGCTTCCTATCACGGCGCCACAGCATTTACCAAAAGTCTTTAGCTTCACAAAAACTGGGCCTGAAGAAGAAACTCTTGTTACGGCAGCAGAGATGCTGAATCTGTATCACGCAGAGTCTTTTGATCTTCGCTCCAAATACACAACACATCAGTCTCCTTTGATCTCTGCTCTGGCAAGTCAAGGTAACATGATGATGTTCAAACGCATCGTACCTTCTGATGCTGCTAAAGCAAAAGCTACACTGTATGTGGATATCATCCCTACTACTGTGGATAACTACAAGAGATCGCCTTTGAATGGTAATCTTGAGTTGGATGCTAATAGCGATCCTATTATCGATCCTGCTGTAGCTTCTGTTTCTGGTTACGAGTTGAAGTTTGTTTACGACAACAACGCAGATGAATCTATGGGTTCGGCTGGTTCTGCTACAGTAGAGTTTACTCCTGGTAACATGACTGTTGGTGGCGTGACTTCTAAACGCTACGCTATTGCCTCTGCTGTCCATTCATTCAAATCGGCTGATGGCGATAACACTGCTTTCCGTATTTGGCCACAAAGCCGTAAGTATGGCAATGTCCTTCCATCTGACCTGATGGATAAAGAAAAAGCCTATCCTTTCAACTTTGCTCTGTTGAAAAGAGCTGATGCTGAATCTACCTATACCTTGAAAGCTACCATCAGTGGCGCTAAACAAGTAGGTGCTGTACTGAAACCTGGTGTCTATGATAAACTCACTGGTCGCCCACTGGCTGCCAGCGAAGGTATCCTGCCCCTGTATCGTCGTACTGATGATCCACGCTATGCCAAAATCTATGGTGAAGTTAGCAACGTGGTTTTCCACCAAGCCAACATTGACTATATTCTTGGTCTGTTGACAGAAGCTGAGAAAGATGCTCAAGCAGTATCTGGTCAAGCTCTGCCTGGTTGTGAATTCACTACAGCTGCTGCTCTGAGTGCTATGGCTACCGCTGGTAATGTGGATAACTACAAGTATCTGTATAACCTGTTTGGTCTGGTTACTGCTGATGGCGCACCTTATCGTGCAGTTAGCTTGGTTGATGACATCGACGCTATCAGCCTGAGCGAGTCTACACATATTCCTCTGTCTGGTGGTTCTGATGGTACTCTGGTTAACCTGTTAACTAAGAGATACGATGCCACTTTCGACACCAAAGTCCGCGAATACATGGAACAGTACGCTGATCCAGATAGCTATCTGCAAGACTTGGCTCGTAACATGGAATCTGAAGTGTACGACACTGGTTTCTCTGAACAAACTAAGTATGCTATCGGTAAGATTATTCTTCTGCGTAAGGATACCATCTGCCACTTGGCTACTTTCGTTGATCAGCTGAGCACCTCTGCTTCCACGGCCATGGAAGAAACAGATCCATTGGGCTACCATATCGCTATGGGTATGATTCTGCGTAACTACCTGAAGTTGATGCCAGAATCCGAATACTTCGCTACCTCTGTCTGCCGTGCTACTATGAAACCAGGTTCTTACCTGCTGCGTAATAGCAACTACAAGCGTCGTGCTTCTCCTATGATCGACTACGCACTGAAACGTGCTAAGTACATGGGTGCTGCTGATGGCTTCTGGCGTGAAGACGAGCGTTACGACGGCGCTCCTGGTTCTATTCTGGAGCTGGGTTACGATGTTCGTCCTGAGTTTGTGCCTAAATCACAAACTTTCAATGCATGGGATCTGGGCCTGGTGTTCCCCACCTACTTCGATTACAGCTCTTACCACATTCCTGTGTGGAAGACCGTGTATGACAACGATACATCCATCCTCAACTCAGATATGGTCATCTCTGCTATCGCGTACATCAACAAAGTCGTCGCTTCTGTTGACCGTGAACTGAAAGGCATTGAAGGTATCAAACCAGCTGAGTTGGCTGATATGTATAACAAGAAAATTACCGCTAGACTGAAAGGTCGTTTCGGTAGTAAGTATCGTATTACTCCTATGGCTCAGTTCAGCTCTATGGACGTACTGCGTGGTTATTCTATCACTGTACCAGTGAAGATTGAAGGTAGTGTTCCTAACTCCGTGATGATGACATACGTCGTCGCCATGCGTTATCAGGACACCAACCAGTAATAGAAGAGATAGGGTATAACTAAAAACTATACCCTATTCATATCAACAACCCATTCTCAAATATAGAAAGTGTATAATCATGGCACGTCTTTCCGAAACAATCCTCAATCCTAAAGAAGCATACAGTTATCTTTCAAGAGCAGGCGCCATTAACCTTGGTATTGAAGGTTCTCATGGCTACTCTCCTGATCTGCGTAACTGGCTGTCTAGCCAGCTGTATGTTCAGCGTCCTCTGGTCTGTGTGTTGCTTGAAGCACCTCGTTTCATCCAATACATGCCACAGCCAGAAAAATGGCTTCGTGCCATTAAGAACTTGGTAGAAACACATCCACAATCTGTGGAAGGTTTTAATGCTGCTCTGAAACCAGAGTTTGATGAAGCCGCATTCGGTGGTGCTGGTGAAATGTTCCAAGTCGTAACTGACATGAAACGTACTCGTACTGAACCTGTGTTTACCTATCGTGAACGTGAAGGTCGCCCTATTCAGAACTTGATTGGTCTGTGGATGCAATACGGTATGATGGATCCTGAATCTAAGTTCGCTTTGATTCGTACTATCGCTGGCGCTAACACTGCTGATCTGACTGACTATCTGAATGACTGGTCTACCATGACTTGTATGTTCTACGAACCAGATATCACTAACACTCGTCCTGATAAGTGCTGGATCACCACCAACATGCAGCCTATGGAACAAGGTGAAGTGACTGGTAAGCGTGATTTGACTGCTGCTGGTGAGACACTGACATTGTCTATTCCTTTCACTGGTATCTCTATGTACAACTCCGCTACTCTGGCATACGCTCAGCAGTACATGGAAGGTCTGTCTATGGAGCAAGCTAACCCATCCCTGCGCCCTGTGTGGGAAGGTATTGATGCTGCTAACGTGACCTCTATCACCGATACTGGTTACAAACATAACTTGGATAACACCCAAGTCGCTGCTCGTTAAGCAAAAAAAAAAATATACCCACCTACCTAAGACGCGAGTCCTGGTAGGTGGGTATATCATGTTTAACTATCTAACTCAGCGAGTTACTTGGTGCCGCCCAGCAACTCTTTACCCAGCTCACGCAGGGAATTAGTGATGGAATCCACCACAGCAGAAGAACCCATGTCAGTATGGAACTCGGTGCGGGTGGTGCCGTAGTAGGTCACCTTGTCTTCTGGATTGGTTGAACCAACAGTGGAGCTGTAGGTGTTGCTGCGTTTGCTGACAACAGTGGCTTCTTTACCACCCAGCATGTTGAACGTACCTTTCATGCTGTTGGCTTGGTTGCCTGGTTCGGCCATGTTGCGGATATGGACTTCGCCGATAGCCAACTTCAGAGCAAGACCGTAGTCTTTGTCGAAGTTACGAACACGAGTGACTTGATCGATAGACAAGTCAGTGGGCATCAGCGTCTGATAGATAGGTGTATCAGGGTCACCGGAGGTGGCTTTGATGTTGTCGACAACCGCGAGGTTTTTGATTTCATGTGCCATGAGTGCAATGTGATCGGGCAGTGGGTTTTTCTTGGTGTTTGTGGTTGGTTCGGACATAATAGTTCCTTGAAAGATTGTGATTTAAAAGTGGCCACTCTTAAAGATACCAGATAGATATCAAGTTAAGTATATACCACCATTTCGTTTATAGAAACAGGTTATATAAATTCCATCATCTACCAACATATCAACTTAGCCGTTAAGTATTTACCTACTATCATCTATGCCTTTTACAGCATAGATGATAGTAGTATACCAAACATTACTTCCAGTTATTCAGAACACTTGTCTGACCTTTATTGACTTTATTTAACCATCCACTGCTAGTGGTGATTATCTCTTGCCTTCTTGTTTTCTCATACAGTTCCATCATCATAAGAGAAGAACTCTCTTGAGCTAAACCTTTAAGATTCTTCTGTTCGATCAGTTTCTCTAAAGTTCTGTTGGATACAGATGTTGTTTCGGCAGACTCTAAAGAGGGGCTATCCCATTTAGTTGCTACTTTCAACCCTGGTTCAATAACCACATCCCAAGTAACAATAGATTCTAATGTTCTATGTACTTCACCACGTATCAGGTTATCTTTAGTAAACCCTCTAAGAGAGAAGCATACGTTTTGCCACTTATTATCTAAAGCATCCTTAAGAGCAGCAGCATAAGGCCCTGAAGGTCTTAGTTCAGCGATAACACCGACTAAGTTAGGGTTGTTTAGATGCGGATTCTTTTTACCGTAATCAGTATCTAACTTGATTTTACGATAGTGTACGGCTTCTTTAGTTTCCTCAATGATGAACATTCGGTCAATGTAACTGTCATCAGTCTGACCAGGCAGTCTCTTAGGATGCCCCATCTCACCTTTAAGGTTACCACCTTGAACTCTTCTTTGGAATAAAGAATTGTTATCAAAGAGAGATGATACACCTTGAAATGTATAGTACTCTCCAGCGCTGTTATAGATATTGAAAGCACCGATAATTATTTCATAATAACCATCGGCATCACACGTAATGATTCCTTCTTTACCTAAGTTCTTTAATTTAGTTGATGCGTATTCGATAATAGCCATAATTAACTCTCTTTTATTAATCGGACAAAATGATCACTTATGCTCTAATAACACTCTCTACTCGTCCAGGTGCTACAGATTCCGCTATTAAGGCACTAGTTACACCGTCTTGGAAATACGCACCAGACATCTTATTCAGAGGTGATCTAACACCATAATACACACTGGCCATAGGTACATACTCATGATTCTTTAAATCATCGTAAGACTTAAGTGTATGTCTGATAAGTTCATTTCTGTTGTTTTTGGATCTAGTAACGATAGACGCTATAAGTTCTATAACCTGTAAGTTACTTCCTACGTTAGATGCTGCTACTGAACTAGCAAAGTCAAATAACTTAGCCGCATCCATAGGCTCAATATACCATGGTATCTTGCCTTTAAAGATAAACTCGTTTATTAAGTCAAACATCATGGTGTCAACACGCACCACATCAGCTTTCTTAAAAACTATTTCATTAGCTTTAAAAGAGAATTGGTAATAAGGAACATCGTCATGCATCACTTCAATAAATCTATCAGGTACTAACTCTACCATAGCAGGTATGTTAGATATCATGTATTTATTGTCAGCGAAAGTAATAGCGAACATACCAAAAACAAGGACATTCAAACCGATGAAACCCATGTTGATCTCTAAGAATCTACTAGGTACTTCGATTATACAGTCCATGTTAGTGACTATGTTATTCTCTTCTGTTATTTTGAGACGGCTTGATAAATCAAAGCCGCCCCTCGTACGATGGGCGACCATGATCTATTACTTTTTAAAACCCATAAGACTATAGGTGTACTCAGTTACGTAATCGATAGCAGCGATAGTAGCAGCTGATCTAGCATCGATGTTAGTGTTAGCCTCACCGATCTCATGCATAGCCTTCAAGAACGGATAAGAGCTAGTGAAGAAATACACACCCTTAGCAACAATCAACAAAGCTACATGGTAAGGTTTCTTCAAGTCCTCTTTAGAGATAGTCTTGACAACATCTTCCACAATCTTCTTTGAAGAAGAAACATTAGGGCCTTTACCTGGATCACTCATGTTGGCTTCTTTCAACTCTTCAGCAAGAGTATATCCATAACTAACAATCCAGTTTTTAATGGTGCTAGAAATACTCTGTTCAAACTGAGTATTAACCAAAGCACAATAGTTGTTCCATACAGAGATATAAGTGTCTGCTTTCTCTTCGATCTCTTCAACAGTTAATCCATCACCATTTTCGATGAAATGACCTAAGAGAATTTCTGGACGACCAGATGAAGCCAGCCATTTATTGTAAATCTCTGCGTTAACAGAAATAGTTTTCTTTGAGTAATCAGAGTAGTTAATGACAAACCCAGCATTAACACTTCTGTTGATATCACCACGAGCTTTCTCGATAGTCCAGCTACCGACACACAAATAGTCTTCACACAGCTGGTTATATTTATTCAGAGACATCTTAGTTTGATCACCTTGAACCTCTGCTTTCAGTTTCTGAGATACCAGAACCAAAAGAATACCCATGTCGAGTTTATCGTATCTATTCAAAAACTCAATGTCTCTTAAGGTATAACCATAGGAGGTAGCACTAGAGAAAATAGAATTGAACATGTTCAAGATTCTATTGTTACTTTCAAGAACCCACTGAAGAATTTCATTATCCAGAGCTTTGTCTTGGAAGTTTAAGAACTTCAAAAGACCGTCTTCATCGACTGGTGGCAGACTAAAGTAATCGCTCAGGACGAGTGTTTCATAGTTAGGCTCTAAACGAACACTACCTTGAAAGAACACATTGTTAACCAAGTTAGGAATAGATCTTTGTTCGATAGTGTAATCTCTTAAAGGATCACTTACCTTCAAAGACTCTAAGAACTCTGTATACTGTTTAGCCATTTCTTGAACGGCTACAGCTACGGTGTTCTTACTGAAAGAGATATGAGCATTAACCAACTTACTGAGTTCGTCAGTGACATCGGCCATAACTCTATCATGAAAGTCATTCTTAGACGAGCTAGCAACGAATTTCAAGAAGTTGTCATAATCACCTTCGTTGTAGATTTTAACATCAGCAACAGGATAAGACAATCTGTTCAGTTCTGCTAATTCGTTATCTCCGTTAGGTAAAACAGAAATACCCATACCACCCAGACGAGCAGCAGCAGCAGAAGCAATATTCAGAGAATTGATACTTAACATTTTTTAATTCCTTTTAAAATTATATCTATTATTTCTGAACATTAACACCAGCGGTGGCTTCTTGTTCAATGATAGAAATGAGTTTTTGGCTAGCGATATGGCCAACTACATCATGGGTTAACGTAGCCCCATTAATAGAGGACGAAATGTCGTTACCAGAAATGTTTTTGATAACAGAAGCTACTACAGAAATAGCGTTAGCAATAGTCACAGTAGTACCTGCTTGTGCTGCGAGATCAATCATTTTTTTACCTCTTAGGATGGATTAAAGATTTAAGTAGGTGACATAAACTAATATATCACCTACTGGTTTTGTTGTTAGTTTAAAGCATAAGCTTTTTTAGCTATAGCCTTAAGTAACGTGTTTGTAGTACCTTGAATGATAGGAGAAAGAACCATACGTTTGTTAATAGACTTATAACTGAACGTAGCATCCACTATTTCTCCTGACTTCGTTTTAATAGGACTCATCATGACTCGGCCTATCGTACCCTTCATCTGATTGCAGAATACACCTTTGTCAGCTACACCTGCTTTATATTCAGAAGTTATGTAGAATCTAATCTCAACTCTATCAAGAGTTAAAGGTACTCCTGATACTCTATAGTCATCATTAACTTCACCAGTTATGACAGGGGATAATGTTGATCTACATTCACTAGCTCTATCTCTATCAGCCTTATCAGCAAGACTACGTAGAGAATCAGTCATGTCCTCTTTATCGCCGTTATAAAGAACTTCTATCTTTTCTAAAACACCTTTATGGCCTGCTTTAGGTGCCTGTGCTGATCTTCTTCTCAATGCCTCGATAGCTTCGTCACTAAATCCACCACCAGAAGTAATCTCGTCTTGAATGATCATTAAGACAGAAGTAGGATCTACTTTAGAACCTATAGGTAATACACTGTTGATTTCTTGTGTGAAATCTAAAGTAACAGATTTGATATAAGTGGCTTTTGAAGTAAATAGATCACTTACTCTTTTACTTACAGAACATGAGTCTTCATGACAGTCTGCTGATTCCATCAAAGCAACATTAATCACCATAGATGATTTCATGATTACTTTATCTGGTTCCAACATGTCTGGTTCAAAGAAACCATCATTGTAAGCTAGTACTTGACCCTTCTTAAAGGACTTACCTTCTTTAAGAGTATTCATACTCACTAGGTTATGAGGATAAACAGATCCTTCTGCTTTACCGTATATCCTACCTAGTTTAACACCAATAAGCTTACCACTCTTGTACTGTACAACAATACCTTTGTCGTTTAAAGATTTAACTACTCCGTCTTCTTTAGCAGTAGTACAAAAAGTAGCAGATGTTCTATGAGGAACAACATACTCGTAAAGAGTTCTGATCATAGGCTGATGATAACCAGCAGCCGAGATGGTGTGCGCATGCTGTACCGATACGAACATAACACGAGCAGCCGTGTCATGCATAGATCCTGGAGAGCACATAATGCTAGTGGATAGCAAGTTACTAGCTACCTTACTCTTCTCAAAATCTACAGTACCTCTCATAGACTTGAGATTAGGATCAGCACTCATGTATACGTTTACACCAGTGTCAGAAGAGTCAACAGTAGCCTCACTTATCACACCGATATCATTCTTATGAAAAGCTCTTGATTTCTTATTCAGAGAATCTTTATCTCTACCACCATTACCTACATAGGTAACTATCTCTTGCTCTTTTAAGTTCTGTAGTGGATTAATATCTTCAGCTATTTTGTTAGCTGAATCTTTCATGATAGAAGACCATACCTGATAATGAGACATATCGATACGTGATCTACCTGTTACGTTCTTATTACGATAAGCACGTATAGCTGTACTGAGTTCTTTATAAATAGTACCAGCAAATCTCTCATATCCTCTAATACGCTGATACTTAGTGTCTTGAGAATCAGGGTATTCGTAAGTAGTTAACAACTCAGTAGCTCTACTAATCAAACCTTCAAAAGTAGTAGGTTCTTTCATATCCTCAAGGATACTGATGGTAATAGGATCTAAGAAAAGATCCTTTAAGTTAGTTAACTCTCTAAGATAGATAACACCTAAACCTCTAAACTTAAGTAAGTTGAAGTATACGTTTTTATCATTGAATTCTTTTCTTGGATACTTTCTAATCTCTTTATCGTAGTCATTTAAACCACTGAGAATAAAAGTAGCTACTTTAGAATTTCTCTCAGCCACTATGACGGAGTCAGCAAATTTAATAACATACTCATTAGGTTCTAAAGCTATCTTAGCTCTACCACCTTCGACTACTCGATATTTTAACTGGTATTTATCAACTAGGTAAGATAACATGTTATCTAAACCCATATAGAAACCAAGAACAGCACCTACTGCTACTGGTTTATTAAACACCTTAAGTATAGAGAAATCATTAGGTACAGATGTTTCTTCTATATCTAAGAATTCAAAAAGAGTACCTGAGTTAATCCAAATATTCTTTTTACTATCTTTCTCTACCCAAATACAGTTATTGTCAGCTAAAGCAATTAAATTGCCAGCAGCGGTCATACCGCAGATATATAGACCTTCTTCTTCATACTTCTTTTTAAGAACATCTTCACCACCACAAAACTCTGCTACTGATACGTGGTTGAAGTTGAAAATAAGATCTTTTAATCTGATTAACCTAAAATGGCAAGCTAGTGCATTGTATAGAAAAGGTGCTCTGTTATAGTTATCATAAACATTAGCAGGAGCTAGCTCTCTAACTATTTCTGGCTGTTCGTTACGAATAGCATAAAGTTTCTTAACCAACCATGCAATGAAGCTATCAGATTTCTTCTCTGATAAACCAACGAAAGTTTTACCGTAGTAGCTAGTTAAAGCTACTACTGATGGTTCGATTTTTCTTATAGGTAAATCTACTCTCTGTGCTCTCATAACGTATTTGTTACCATTAGCTAAGAACGACCCATCAGGATCTACCTTAGGTATCTGGATACGTATAGTAGAAGGAACACCATCTAAAGGCTTAAGTTCTATAGAATGATATTCATAAACACCTAGAGCAGTATGTTCTACTTCTACGTCATAGTTCTTTAAAATAACACCTGACTTCTGTAAAGAGCTAACCATAGAGAGTATGTCTTTATGCATAACTTTCTCTACATAGTCAGATGTATAGCAGTTAAGAGAAGAGTTATTCATAGTAGGCTGAAGTTTATTAACTACATCAGCACTGACTATGTTAGCTTTCTCTTTATCGATTATTATGTCTTCTGGTTTAACTATTTTACTAGTTATTAATTTTTCTTTTATGTTGTAAGGATTAGCTAGTTGTTGCGATTCCTCAACTACTTTAAGAGTATTACGATAGTCCTTAGCGCTATAGAACTTATCGCCACTTAAAGCATCTATCTTTTCTTTCAATACATCGTACTCATCTTTCCTAGTAAAGAATTTCCTTTGTATTTCTTCTTTAGATAGAACAGGTATAACTTCTGTACTCTCTACAATAACTCCATCACTATCTATGACTAAACCTTTTTCTCTAAGAGCAAGCTCCTCCATCTTAGATTGCTCTTTAAGTTCAGCATCGATATCCTTAAGTTTATCCTCAATAGCAGAAGATGGAGATACCACGTTCTCATCAGAATTATCTTCTAATTCATAGTTATCTTTCTTAGTGAAAGATTTTAATTTGTCTGTTATAGGTTTATGAGATACTATATCTTTCTTACCAGAAGTAAGACCTACAGACCTATCATCAGTATGATCGATATCGTCATCAGCGCCGTCATTTATAGGCTGATCTTTATTGTTCTCAATAGTAGTTATGCCAGCGGCTTGATTCAAAGCAGTGGCATCTTCTTCATTAACAAAAGAAGTCATGTTTATGAGAAACTTCATAAACACTTTCTTAATCTGTTCATAAGGTAATTGCTGTATGCTAGCAAAAGCTGTAGTGTTAGGTTGCCCTGCTATCCAGCTATTGATGTAACCTAAGTTAAGTACAGCACTATCATGTTTATGGTTAGTAAACACAATGTTGAATAAACCAAACATTTTGTCAGGTATGATACCTAACATAGAACGGTTACGTGTATTAGGATCTAACCAAATCCATATTTCTCTAATCAGTCTTTTATAATCCTCATTAAAGAGATTATACATAGACAGAGATTCTTTATCCTTAAATATCTCAAGTAAACTGTAAGAAGGAATATCTACATCAAGATCAATGAATATAAACTGTTGTCTATCTGTTATAGCTGACAATCTCTTAGCTTCATTAAACACTGTTCTATAAGTGTTAATAAATCTAAAGTTGTTTGCTAACGTATTCTCTTGATAGTTATAGAATCTATCAAGTTTACAGTAGTCAAATATCTCAAGAGTATTTAAATCAAAATCAATGTTGTTATTATCTTTAACAAACTTGAATTGATCTTTATGTTTATTGAAGAACTCTAAAGTACCTGTTCTTACATCATAGGTCTTATGAGAAGGATTGCTTAAAGGTTCTATATACTGAGTTACAAAATGTACAGGTATACGTTTTGTGTAGTATTTGAAGAACAACCTACTAGCATCTAATTCTTGATTATCGCCGCCATTGATCACAATAGGTGTATGGTGCAATAACGATCCTCTACAAAACTCAACAAAGTCTGTTAAGTTAGGGGAGATAAGGCTATTAACTTTACCTAAACCTTTTTCTCTATAGAACAACTGAAACTGTTTTAACATAACTATTTATCTTTCTTAATTAAACAAATGGGATA
>JACCEB010266483.1_pt1 | contig 11635 bp, 9 predicted proteins | sample 7454761 | NCBI WGS metagenome assembly JACCEB01 (sample SAMN15323454, study PRJNA562643) | freshwater metagenome | isolation source: river surface water | place: USA:Blue River Watershed | collected 2017-08-18 | reverse complement strand
TCCACGCGCTGGTGTGCGACAAAGCCGAGGCCTGGCTCCAGGCTTTTGACGACATTCAGTCTGGCCGCTACGTTTGGCACCAAAAGCGCATTCAGCATTTAGTCGACGGCTACTCCTGGGAGCGCTTCAACGAGGAAGCGGACCAGTTTCTGCAGTCGTAGTACCTTTAGCCTTCCAAACCGGCTGTATGAATGCACGAATTTTTGCCCTTGCGCTAACCCTGGGCTTCTCGCTCACTGCCACGGGGCAAGGAGTCTTGGGTCGCCGTACCCTCGGCAACCTCGACATCGAAACCATTACTCAGAACGACATTCAGGCAATGCGTTCGCGGTTGGCGACCCAAAACCTCAACGATTCTCGTGCAGCAGAATTGATTAAAAAACAAGCAGTTAACGACGAAGATTTCAAAAAACTTCGCAGCCGCTTGCCGGCGTCCGTTACGCTTGATTCGATGAATATGATGTCCTACGTCAAAAGGAGCATCTTTCGCGACACCCTTGTTTACGGTTCCGAACTGTTTCGCGACAAGACAAAATTGGACTTCGCGCCCAATTTGCAAATGGCCTACTCGCCAAACTACGTGGTGGGCCCCGGTGACGAGTTGGAACTGACCATCTACGGATTGCAGTCCGCCAACTACGTACTAGTGGTGCGCCCCGACGGAAGCATTGAATTACCCTACGGGGGCTTAATTCAGGCGAGCGGAATGCGCTTGGCGGGTTTGGAGTCCAAAATTCGTCAACGACTAATTGATCGCGGATACCGACCCATGCAGAGCGGCCAGACCGAACTCAATTTGGTGGTCAGTAAAGTTCGCAGCATCCAAGTTCACGTTGTGGGCGCCCGGGAGCCCGGAACCTACACGGTGCCCAGCATTGCAACCGCCATGCACGTCCTGCACGAGGCTGGGGGCCCCGCTGAAATGGGTTCGTACCGTAACATTCAAGTCCTTCGCGACGGCAAGGTCTTAGCTACTTTGGACCTCTATGAGTTCATGCAGAACGGAAGCATAACGAGCAACATTACCCTGCGCGACGGGGACGTGGTTCGGATTCCGGTCTACGAGCGTCGGGTCAACATGATGGGCGAATTCAAGCGTCCTGGACTTTTTGAACTTAAAGACGGCGAACCCTTGAGCGAAGTGCTTAAGTATGCCGGAGGATTTACCGAAGGCGGCTACCGAGGACAAGTTTTAGTATTTCGGGTGGGCGAACAAGAACTGCGGGTGGCCGACGTGGTGGCGGCAGATTACGCCTCTTTTCGACCAGAGCAGGGCGACGTGCTCATTGCCAATCCCATCCGCAATCGCTATTCGAACCGTGTCGCTGTGACGGGTGGGGTTGTGCGACCGGGCTACTACGCTTATACTCCAGGGATGACGGTCCAAGACCTCATTGGGCGGGCGCAAGGCCTTGACCGCAATGCGTTGATCACCAAGGGCTTGCTCGTTCGCCGTCCCGACAACCAAGTGGGCAGCTATACTGAACTAAATCCAAGTCTATCCACCGATGTTCTGCAGGCGAACGATTCGCTGTACATCGCTTTGTTTTCGGACCTCATGACGTACGATTCGGTGCACGTTCGGGGCTACGTTAACCACCCAAAAAACTTTGTTCACCACAATGGCCTTACCGTCGAGCAGGCCATTTTAATGGCGGGCGGAGTTCGCAGCACCGGTGATTTGACCAACATCGAAGTGTCCTTCCCGGAGCGGAATGCCGACGGGAGCTTTACGGGTCGAGCAAAAATCAGCCGGGTCACCCCACAATGGAACGGTAGTGGAACTTTATTGCCTCCCGGCGCGACCGTGAGCGTCCGCCAACGCGCCCACGTCAACACTTCGAAACTGGTCTACGTAATGGGTTCGGTTGCTACCCCGGGTGGGTATTCGTTGGAATCCAATGGAGAGGCCGTAGGAGGCGTAATTAAGCGTCTGGGCTCGTTCGACCGAGACGCCATGCCCCAGTTTGCTATGGTAGTGCGAAACCTCGGGTACATGGAACTCAAGGACGAACAAAACGTAGAGCCCCGCTTACTAACCGACAGTACGTATTACCTGCAGGCCGCCACTAAAAAAATTCGACGTGCTGATACCATTGCGGTCGACCTCACGAGCCGTTGGGCTCTGAACAACTTTCGCGTACAGGACGGGGATACGCTGATTGTTCCGCGCCGAATCAACACGGTATTTGTCAAAGGGGCCGTACAAAATCCGGCGGGTCTTACCTCGCAACCTGGCCGCCGTGCCCTTTACTACTTGCGCGGCGCGGGCGGAATTTCGACCAACGGAATTCGCCGCAGCTTGACCGTGGAATACGCCAACGGTCGTTCGGCACCCATTCGCTACGCTTTAGGCATTATTCCGATTTACCCGCGGGTCTACAGCAACTCAACCATTCATGTGGCGGCGAAAGACCCTGACGCGGCGGGACCGGATCCCACGCGCCTCGCGGCCATTAGCAGCATCATCGGATCGACCTCGAGCTTAGCCATGACCCTGTTCTTTTTGCTCCGTTAATCCATGGCCAAGTTTAATGAACTCATGCAGCGCGGTTTCAGTCTGGACGACTTGGGCCAGCTCGTCTCTTGGCTCGGTGCGCGCCTTTGGGCCCGACGTACTACCCTAATCTTGACCACGGTTTTTGGCGCGATTATCGGCCTTGGGGGCCTCGTTATCAAGCCGTCTAAGTACAAGGCGACGATGATGATTGCGGTTGAAGAAGGCGAAAGCTCCGGCTGGCAAAACCTCCTGGCGCAGTTTGGTCTCGACGTCGGTGGCCTCAATCCGGGCGGAATTTTTGAAGGCGAGTCCCTTGTTCAGCTCTTCAAAACCCGCTACATGGTGGAGCGAACGCTCATGGATAAAGCCTACTTAGGGGGCGACAGTGTGCTCTTAGTCAACTACCTCTATCCCTACACGGAATGGGGTCGCGACCCTGAATTTGCAGACGTTGTTTTTCCGGCGAATCGCGCGGAATTCACTCCGTTGCACGATTCCTTGCTCCTTGAGCTTAAGGGTCACGTGACCAGCGACCTGCTTGACGTGTTCAAGCCCGATAAAAAACTCAGCCTTATCAACGTGCACGTCACCCACGAAGACAAGTACTTTGCCAAAGCATTTACCGAAGCAGTGGTGGCGAACACCCTGCAGTACTTCCTTGAGTCCATCACCGAGAAGGCCCGTGGCAACCTCACCGTTTTGCGTTCGCAGCGCGACAGCGCCAAGGCCGAAATGACTCGAGCACTCGTGGCCAATGCCAACGCCTACGACAACGTGGTCAATCCCCTGTTTCAAAGCGGTCAAATAGATCAGTACGAGAGCTTTGTCAACCTGCAGGTTGCCAATGCCTTGTACGTCGAAATCTCGAAAAACCTCACCCTAGCTGAAATCGGACTCCGCAAGCAGACACCGCTCATTCAAGTGGTCGAGCGCCCCAACTTCCCCCTCGAAAAATCCGGCTACGACTGGTGGGTGTGGATGGCCTTAGGGGCTCTGGCCGGTTTCGTCTTGGGTGCATACCAAGCCTTGCGCCAACCGTCCTAAGCATGGAAGTCCTCGGGGTCGCCTACCACTGGACGCCGGCCCGCCAGGCCCAATGGCAGCGCTGGGCCAAATCCCTTGGCGCGCAGCTCACCCTGATTCACACGCACCCCGACCGCGCCGACCAGCCCACCTACGTGGGCAACAATCACTTTGAGTTCGGAGCCTATGCCGCCGCCGACCGCCACGCCCGAACCCCGGGCCCCTACGTGCTGGTCAACGACACCCTGCTCGACCGCCACGCGCACCGCCTGTGGGCGCGCTGGCTGCGCCGCCGCACGCTCCGCACACCCGGGGTGCACTGCGACGTCTACGCCGCCCCTCGGGAGCGCCCTGCCGAAATTCCCGACCCCTACGCGTCGAGCTGGATCTTTTACCTACCGACTCGCGCCGACCTCGAGACGTTCACCGCCGCGGTCCGCGAAACCCTGGCCCAACCCACGGACCAACCCAGCCCGGCCTACGAAGCCTTTTTGCACCGTTGGCTCAACCACCCCCTGCCCGGAGTGGGATACCAGGGCCCTCGAACCCCCGAAGACCTGGCCCGCAAGCGCCAAACCATCCTTTGGGAGCATTCCTTAAGCCGGAACCTGACCGCCACCAACCAACTTCGTGAATTCAAGGGTTTGAATTACAGAGTATTGCGCCGAATCGATCAGGTCCTGCGGCGGCTCCAAAAATCACGTGTTCGGTTATACCCGGATTTACCAAAAATCCCTCGCGCGTAATGCCCTGGTACCGCAAGCTGCTCGCCCACCTGATTTTTGTTCCCAACATCACCTTGGGCACGACCACCCCGTTTTTAGGGCGACCTGAGATCTTTCCGTGGACCTCAGCCTATGCCCTGCGCAAGGACTTGCGTCCGAGCGTAGCCTACCTACTTTTTGCGGGCTACCTCATCCTCAGCTTTGGCTACTATGTGGCTACCGGCGGAATCTTCATGATTGGCCTCCGGTCCTTGTTGGCCCTACTCAACGCTTCAGTAGTCTTTTTTACGGTCCTCACGGTGGGCGAGGATGAACTTAAGTACCTCAACCGCGCCTTTTGGATCATGTTTGGCCTCAACGTCGCGGTGAGCTTGATGCAGTACTTTGAGATCTTTCCGAGCTTTTTAGTTCGGCCCATGAATTTCTTTATTGACCGTTGGGTACCCACTTCGTGGGAATCTGGCCGAGGGTGCTCGGGCCTCTATGCAGAGCCCTCCTACCACGCCTTTGGCGTCCACCACTACTTCGCGTACGCCATCTTGCTGCTTAACGTGGATCAGAAATCCCCCAAAGGACTGGTGCTCACGGCCCTTATGGCCATTTACGACATGGTCATTGTTCGTTCGCTGACGGGCCTCATTATCATGACGATTTACGTGGTTTCGCACCAAAACTGGCGCAAAGCCTGGAAACCCACCCTGGGGCTACTCATTGCCTTTGTCCTTGCACTGGGTTGGTACGGCGCCAACAATGAGCTGCCTCGGTCGCTTGAATTTGTCTACAACGTCTTTTTTGAAGAGCGCTATAAGGACCTTTACGAATACGTCATGTGGGAGGGCGGGATTCGCACGGTAAGCCTCATCGGTAGCTACCCGTGGGGCATCATGCACCCCTTTGGTTGGGGCCTGGGATCGTGGCCCCAAGCGAGCATTACCTCGTTGCTCGACCTGGGCCTTAGCGAAATCGAAGTGGCCTTCTTTGAAATGTACTACTCGCCCTACGACGGGTTCCGCCCGACGGCCTTTAGTGCCGACCTGTTTCTTGAAACTGGGGTGGTTGGATTCGCCTTATTTGCCTTGGCGATGTGGCCCTACATCAGCCCCAAAACCATGTGGCAAAACCCCAACACGCGGGCCGTTGTGGTGCTCTTTTTATTCAATATGATCATTTTGGGCACTATTGGCGACCCGCTCCCGTTCTTATTTTTAGCTTTGGCCTACCGCCGAATCCATCCCCCACCGAGTCATGCGCCTATACAATTACCTGATACTAAGCCTTCTGACGCTTAGGGCTGCCGCCCAAAGCATTCCGGTTGGCATGACGTTTTACGAAGATCGCGTCCGAATGGCCCAGCTTACGGGCGAGCAACCGGTCATCGTGAGCTACTGCATTCGTCCGGTGCACCACCCCTACGCGGTCAAGGCCAAGATGCCCTTTGCCCATGACAACCCCTTTGCGGACCTGACGAAATCGTTTAACAAATACGGACTGCTGCAGGACAGTACCAAGGGTGAACTCAGCGCCGGCAAAGCCGAAGACGCGGCACTGCTGCCCAACATTCCGCTGCAAGCCCGCTACCTCAAGGGCGCGGTCCAGGCCGTGGTGCTGCCGGCCGAAGTCAGGGTGCGCTACAATACCCACCACCCTTACGGATGGCAGGACGGCCCCATGGTGCCCAACGTCGGCCTCCAAACGTTTTATTCGGTCGGAGCCTACGCCAAGCTCGGCCCCTTCGAAGGCCAGTTCCGCCCCGAGCGGGTATATGCCCAAAACAAGCCCTTTGACCAGCCGCCCATTCGCCAGTGGGGCATCGACATGCCCGACCAGTTTGGTCAGGATCCCTACAGCTACGAGGGTTGGGGCCAGAGCTACCTTAAATTCAACACCAAGCAGGTTGGGGTAGGGGTCAGCACCGAGAACCTTTGGTGGGGCCCCGGGCACTACAATTCGCTGCTGATGACCAACAATGCGCCGGGCTTTTTTCACCTCACGGCGCACAGCAACAAACCCATTCAAACCTTTGCGGGGGCGATTGAATTTCAGGCGGTTTCGGGTTTGCTGCGCTACAGCGGTTTTTACCCGTACGGAATTAACACCACGCAAAACTGGCCGTGGGTGACGGCTCCCATTGAGCGAAATACCGCGTACGACAATCAGCGCAAAGGGTTTACGGGGGTTGCCGTTAACTACCAGCCGCGGTGGTTTCCGGGCCTCTATGTCGGCGCCAACCGGTCCATTCTTACGCAATCGGACTCGCTTACCATTGGTTCCTTGGCCGAAATATTTCGTCCCGTACTTAAAAACGTTTCGGGCGAAGATGGCGGTGACCGCAACCAGCTCGTTTCGGTCTACTTGCGCTACGTGATGCCGGAGTCCCACGCTGAATTCTATGTGGAATTTGGCCGCGAAGACGCCGCTTGGGATTTTGAGGACCTCATCAGCGACATCAACCACACGCGAGCCTATATGCTGGGATTTCGCAAGATGACCCCACTTAAAAAGAAGGATCACTGGTTGATGCTCGAATACGAGATGACCGAAATTGCTCAAGGCTTGTCCAGCAGTGCGCGTGCATATAACTACAGTTGGTATGTCCATGGAGATAAAACCCACTATTCCCATGTTGGTCAGGTCCTCGGAGCCGGCATCGGCCCCGGCGGAGCCATTCAAACCGGTGCCCTGAGCTGGTTTGGCCCCAAGGATAAAAAACTCAGCTTTCGGGTGGAGCGCTACGAGCACAACCGCGAAACTTACTATTACCGCTTACCCTACATCCAGTACCCCGTGGGCGGAACCTTTCGCGACATATCTAAGCGCTGGATCGACTTTAGCGGCATGCTCAGCTACCAGCAGCGCTTCTACGGCTTCATTATCCAGGCTCAAGTACAAATGATGCAGACCTGGAACTTTAACTGGCAGTTTGACTTTGACCAACCGGGCAATGCCTTTCGCCAGCCGGGCCAAAACTCGCTGACGCCCCAGTTCTACCTCAACGCCATTTACCGCCTCTGATGCTGCGCGCTTACGCTGTTGGATTCTACTACCTTGGTCTGCGCCTGACCGCGGTACTGCCCAGCATGCACCTTCGCAATTTTATCGTCAAGCACGTGTACGGACTCCAGCTGGATCGGGGGGTGGTACTTATGGGCCGCTTTGACCTGCGCCGTCCGCGCCGTATTCAGATTGGCAAGGGCACCGTGGTGGGCGACCGCTGCGAACTCGACGGCCGCGAAGGCCTGACCATAGGCCGAAACGTCAACATCTCGTCCGAGGTTAAAATTTATACCCTGCAGCACGACTACCGCCGACCGGGCCTTCCCAACGCCGGGGCACCGGTGGTCATCGAAGACTACGCGTGGCTGTCGACCCGCTGTACCATACTGCCAGGGGTTACCGTAGGCCGTGGTGCCGTGGTGGCCGCCGGCGCGGTGGTGACTAAGGACGTACCGCCGCTCGCCGTAGTGGGTGGAATTCCCGCCACCGTCTTTGCGCAGCGCCCGCCTGAAGCCTTGGACTACTGCCCGGCCGACTACCGAATCCCCATGCTGTAATGGCCCGCTTACCCCAGCTCGCCAAGACTTTTGGCGCCCTGGCCATGCTGCGGGCGATCAACGTCCTGCTGCCCATTGCGCTCTATCCCATTTTGCTGCACCGCTTGGGGGCGGAACTCCTTGGCCTCGTCGTTTTTGCCCAAGCCGTGGCAACCTACTTTATGGTGGGGGTAAACTACGCCACCGAAACCTACGGAACCCGCCTCGTCAGCCGAATCAAGGACCAGCCCGACGTCTTGCGCCGTGAAGTCAGCCAGCTGTGGTGGATGAAGGTCGTGCTCTTCTTGGCCGTCGTTGGGCTTTTTGCGCTGCTCCTGGTGCTGTGGCCATTTACCCACGACCACATGTACGTTTTTTTCTTTTCGCTCCACGTCGTAGTGTACGAGGCGTTTTTTCCGGTTTGGTTCTTTCAGGGGGTCGACGAAGTGCCCCGAATGACCGCCCTCAACGTGGCCAGCAAGCTATTTGGCGCCGTCTTGCTCCTCAGCTGGGTGCAGGTTGAAAAAGACGCGTGGTTGGTCCCCACCGCGAACATGGCGGCGGCTCTTGCGATGGCTGCAACGGCGACGGTACTGGTCCATCGCCGCTTGGGTGGAATCGCCCTGCCCAGCTTCAGTGGCATCACCGGGCACCTTCGCGGAGGCTGGCCCTTCTTTGTGACTAGCCTGTCGGGCATGCTCTACGTCAACGCCAACCGAGTCCTCATCGGAGCAGTCGGGATGGCCGAAGTGGCCTACTACGACCTGGCGGACCGCGTGGTTCAGTTGGCCAAGGCCCCCCAGCAGATTCTGGGGCTCAGCCTCTTTCCAAAGCTCAGCGCGTCGTCCAATCCCAACGCACTGATTCGGCGGTTCGCGCCGTATTCTATTGCAGTTAATGCCGTGCTCACCGGCGCGGTACTGCTCGGGGCGCCCACCATTGTCCACCTTCTGTCGCCCGGCCTTAGCCCCGAGGGCCAGATGGTCTCGGCCGCGGTTATGCAGGTCCTAGCCCTCAACATACTCGTCGTGGGCCTCGAGAATATTGTGGTGGTCCAAAAGGCCCTGGCCCAAAACCACGAAAAATCGGTAATGCGCTTCACCCTCGAAGCCCTAGGCCTCTTTGCGATCTACATCGGCCTGCGCGCTCTGACGGGCCAATACACAGTTGTGGGCCTTACGGCAGGCTCCGTGCTGGTCGAGTGCTATTTGCTGGTTCGAACCTTTGTTTTTTTGCGCCGTGCCGCCTAAGCCCCGAATTGCAGGGGCTGTGGTTGCCTACCATCCCAACCTGGACTTGCTCAACCGGGCCATTGCAACCTACGCCGGTGTTGACCGCCTGTACGTTTTCGCCAATTCCGACTTAGCCGATTACCAGCCCCCGCACCCCAATGCAGCGGTGGTACTCAGTGCTGAAAACTTAGGGGTCAGCGGAGCCCTAAACCGCTGCGCCCAGCGCGCCATAGCTGAAGGCTACGAATGGCTCCTTACTATGGACCAGGATTCCCAGTTCTTGCATGACGGCTTTGACCAACTCATTCGGGCATTGGACCTCGTGCCCACAAAAACCGCCATCCTTGGCCCCGACTACCTCAATCAAGGGCGCCGCGCCGATCGACCACGTCCGGTGAGGCTACTCATCCAAAGCGGAAGCCTCGTTCACCTGCCCACCTGGCAGATCCTTGGGGGCTTTGACGAGGCCCTCTTCATCGACGGCGTCGACCACGACTACTGCCTGCGCGCCCGCGCCCACGGCTTTGGGGTGTACGAGTGGCCCCAATCCCGACTTGAACACGCCTTGGGCGACCTGCACCCCCTTCCGAGCTGGCTTTTCGCCCTTCACCGCCACGACAAACGCGGAATCGCGTACCACCAACCCTACCGCGAATTCTATGAGTTCCGCAACAACCTTTGGCTCTTGGGACGCCACGGCTGGCGCTTTCCCGGATGGGCACTGCTGCGTACCGGTTATTTGCTCCTTCGCCTTCTCTACGCCTTGAGTATTTTACCCGATCGCCGCGAACGCCTTAAGGCCATTGGGCGCGGAATCCGATCGGGGTTTCGTCCGTAGTTAATTGCGATGCAGGTTCTGCTCCACCGCGTACAGCGGAATCGCATCTACATTTTGGTAATTTCCAAAGGGTTCTAGCGAAAGCCGTATGCCGCGCGCAGCGTTTTTCTCGTCCATAAACCGCCACATGCTGCGCATCGCGGTGCCAGTAGTACAAGCTTGTTTTTATGAAAAACAAAAGCAATAATTTGGATTGTTTTATGAAAATCAAAACCAATACTGCTAGATTCACTTAACAAAATCACCAATTTTTGCTCGGTCTACCTAGCAAAATCCAGGTTTCCTGACCCGCAGCACCCCTGAACAGGCTGCGCCTGTCCGGTTATATCCGGATTTCACACACCGCGCGCAATTCCACGTAGGAGTTGCGGCGTTCCTCGACCCCAAACCCCGCCATGCCCTAGGATTAAACGTGTATCTTTGCCGCCAAATGCTCCAAACCATGCGTTTCAACCGTATTCTGGCCATCTTGGCCTTCGCGCTCAGCGCCGCCCTCTCTGCCCAAGACCTTAGCGGCATCAACGTCGACAACCTTAGCGACAGCGAAATCCGCAACATCCTCAACCAAGGCCAAGCCCGCGGCCTCGGCATCGAAGACGGCGAAAAACTCGCCCTCGGCATGGGCCTCCCCGCCGGCGAAGCCGCCAAGTTCAAGGACCGCGTCGCTAAGCTCAACAGCGGCGGCCAAACCAAAACCGCCGGGGTAGCCGCCCCCACCAAGGCCGTCGACACCGAGGTGGCCGAGCAAAACGACGCCCAAAACGCCAAAGCCAAGGCCGAGGCGGGCAAAGAAGACCCCAACGCCGCCCAAGCCGCCGGCCCTGCCACCATTTATGGCCAGCAGCTCTTTCGCAACGGCAACCTCAAAATCTTTGAGCGCAGCCAAGACATCGCCGCCCCCGCCAACTACCTCCTCGGTGAGGGCGACGTACTCGGGGTCAGCGCCTACGGAACCGCCTTCTTCAACAACACCTACACGGTCGACAGCCGCGGCTTCATTACCATGGAGGGCATGGGCAAGCTTCAGCTTCGCGGCGTCCCCTTTGAAGAGGCCACCAAGCTCGTCAAGGGCATGCTGAGCCGCCGCATCGACTTTGGCAGCAACCAGTTCAACCTCACTCTGGCCACCAGCCGAACCCTGACCGTCAACGTGGTGGGTGAGGTCCAGAATCCCGGAAGCTACAAGCTCCCCGCCATCAACACCGCCTTCAACGCCCTCATGGCGGCGGGCGGCCCGACCAACCTCGGAACCCTGCGCGCCATCAAAATCATGCGCGACGGCAAGGTGGTCAAGACCCTTGACGTCTATGAGTTCATGCTCTACCCCGACAGCCGCCTGGACTTCTACTTGCAGGACAACGACTACATCGCCGTGGGCATGGCCGAGCGCCTCGTGCAAATCGGCGGCGCCGTGCAGCGCCCCATGTTCTACGAGCTCAACGCCAACGAACACCTCGGCAACCTCCTCGAGCTCGCGGGCGGATTCGCCCCCGACGCCTACCGCGACAAGATGCAGATCAAGCGCGTGGCCGGCAAGGAATACCAGCTCATCGACGTGCCCGCGGCCGACTTCGCCAAGGCCAAGCTCGAGCGCGGCGACGTAGTCCGCGTCGACACCATCACCGACCGCATCAGCGAATACTTAGACGTCGAGGGCGCCGTTTACCTGCCCCAGCGCATGGCCTACCGCCCAGGTATGACCGTCAACCAGGCCATCGACGGCGCGGGCGGACTCCTGCCCGACGTGGTGCTCGACAAGGCCTACCTGACGCGTACCAAGCCCGACC
>JACCEB010110034.1_pt1 | contig 11639 bp, 7 predicted proteins | sample 7454761 | NCBI WGS metagenome assembly JACCEB01 (sample SAMN15323454, study PRJNA562643) | freshwater metagenome | isolation source: river surface water | place: USA:Blue River Watershed | collected 2017-08-18 | reverse complement strand
CCATGAGACCAACGATATGGTACAGGATTTGTTTCCTCTTCACCTCTATAATCAAACTCTAAATTGTTTGTGAGGTATTTTTTTATGTAGTTTAAGTCTTGTAACATCTATTGAATATAATTATTCTAATCTATAAAATTACAAATTATTTATAAGATTTCCAACTTTTTCTACCCATTTATTTTTATCTGTAAATTGTAACAAATATTGTTTTAATTTGTTACGCTCTTTTACTTTTTTATCGTAAGATGTATTGATTAATTCATTTACCAAATCATCAAAATCATCCTTATTTTCAGCCCTATATTCATAGTTACATTCTATTCCCCAATCTTTATGTAAGATGGGTAATTTACCATAATTTACGGCATCGAATATTGAATATCCAAAGGGTTCATTTTTATATGCTCCGTGAAATATCTGCCAACTCTTATCCACAAACCAATTACGATGTATATTCATATCAAATTCATAGAACTTACATCTTTTGAAGTTATACATTTCTGATATATTGTAATAATCGTATTTGTGAGTAAGAACTTTAGCCGAATGATTGGATAACCAATGTGGATTTTTACGAGATTCAAAACGAGCTGCATATCCAATTGTATCAGAACACTCTTCTATCAATTTTCTATCTTCAGTAAATGTATAATAGTTCGGTATAGATATACATTCAAAATCATCTAATAGAGGTGAATGGTTCAATCCTATCCAAACTCTTTTTTTGCATTTTCTCAATAAAAGATTTTGCCAACTTAATTCAATTTTGGTTGGGTACATTTTAAAATCAGTACCGGAATCGGTTATATCCTTTGCGTATGCTTGAATAAAAATAGTATCCCATTTATCTTGATATTCTATCAGATACTCTCTATGTGAATATGGTGGATGTAAGAATATTATTCTACTACATTTATCTAATAACTCTTCTGTCTTTTTTGGATTTTCTAATCGAAATGTATGAGGGATTGATATAGAAGATTCGATATGATTTGAACTTCTTTTATTATCAATTATTAGGTGTACTTCTTCTGATAAAGTTGGTATAACTTCTCTAATAAAATTATTTACCCATATATCTCCGCCACCGATTATTTGATTTCCAGCGGAAGTCGTAACCATTATTATCATACCTATAATTATTGAAAACTAACTATAAACTACCACTTATTTTTGCTTCCAATTCTTCTACTCTTTTATTTAAATCTTGAACAACTTTTAACATTGAGCTAAAAATAGATTGATAGTAAAGACCATCTACTTCACCATTTTTATCATAAATTACCCAATCAGTATAATTTAAATCATGAACATCTTCCGCAATTAAACCGGTATGAATATTATCTTCATATTCGTTAGCATCATCTTCATTTGCATCTTTAAATTTTACTACATTTAAATCCAATACCCTTTTTGCATAATTTAAATCTAATGTTTGTATATCAGTTTTATATTTTCTAGATGAAGATGTTTTTAACACATAACCAGATGCATTAATTACCATTGTAGTACCAGTTCCTGTATTAATAGTATCAAATGTTAATGAATGTGTATGCCCACCCTGACTTTGTGTATTTTGATATAAACGCAATCTTTGTGTAAACATTGAATAATCCTGAACTTCCGAGTTATAATTGTAAGATACGAATATCATACCTGATGAACTCAATCTAAAATTACCAAAAGTAATACCAAAAGTATCTATCGTACAATCACCAAATGTACCACTCGCACCTGTCAAAGTTCCTCTAAAAGCTGCATTTCCAGTACTATCAATATAAAAGTTTTTTGATGATATCCATCCAGCTGAACTCAAAATAATTCCTGCGTTTGTTGTATAAGATCCATCTCCTCCGCCGGTTGGTGAATTACCTCGTATTGAGTCTGAATTAATTGTCCAGCCACCAACACTACCTGCGGTTTTGGATGCATTATTTACATTTGTAGCATTTTGAAATCCAGCATCATTATTTAAAGTAGAAACATTTGCTCCAGGTTGAACCGCTGATGCTCCGGCTGCGGCACCACTTGTTACCGTAGTTGCTAATGTCCCCCCAATATTAACATCACCTCCAATTGATAATGTACTCCCATCCCAAGTTATACCCTTTGAACCCGCGTTACCGATTGAGAACTTATACGCAGCCCCACTATATCCTAAGAAAAATCCGGTTCCAGTATTAAAATCACTTTGTCCGCCTTTTATAGAACCACCTCCACTTATAGTTATACCACCACCATCTATCGTAGTTCCTGCTTTAATTCCTGTTTCTGCTTGAGCTTGTGGGCCTAAATTTGAAACGTTACCCAATCCAACTTGAGATTTAGTTGTATTTGAATTTAAAAATTCAGATGTATTATAATCAGTTCCACCTACCGTAATTTGACCAGCAAACGTACCACCTGCAGCTGAAAGATTTCCTCTAAAAAACGCATCACCTGCTGAATTTATATAAAAGTTTTTACTTCTTAACGAACCATTATCTAAATTAAAAATAGTTCCGGCTGTCGTATAAGTTCCACTCGCTAATGTATCACCTCCAGGTAATGTATAGCCAGTCGATGTAATTACTCCAGTTGAAACTCTACCACCATTAATTGTGGTCACATTCGCTCCCCCTATATGATTTGTTATAGAACCCGATGGAACAATATTTGATGTATTTGTACCATCGGTAATATTATTTGCCGATGTAAAAGTAACTAATCCAGTAAATCCTATTGCCTGTACAGGTGTGGTAAATGTTGGCGTTGCGGTATTACTACCTGCTGATGATTCTACCGCAGTATAAGTTGAATACCAATATTTGTTGCTATTTCCTGCAGCAAAAGTCGGTGCCCCCACTCCCCAATTTGCGGTTAATCCACTAAAAACAGCAGTACTAAATGTAAATGAAGTTGCTAATGGCGTAGATGGAGCAGAACCCGCTGAAAGTTGATAATATACAATACCTGTTGCAGTTCTTCTACCATCGCTTCCATTACTTCCAGCATCACCCGTATCACCCTTCGCACCAGTTGGTACTTTAGTTGCCCTAATAATTATTGTTTGTGTTTGCCCGGATGTACCTTCACTATCAGTATGAGTCACTGTTAGAGTTACCGATGCTTCAGCTGCATTCATTACCGCTGATGTCATTGTGAGAGTGTTACTACTTACGGTAGGGGCAGTTGAAAATCCAGTAGAAGATGCAATCGCCATCGATGTAAATCTACTTGTAGTTCCTTCTAATGCACTTATTGTCACATTTGATAAAGTACCAGTCTGAGTACCAGCTGCATTTGCTAATACTGATTGAGCTTGAGGAGTTGCCGACACCACAACTAATGGAACTGCCTTTTTAACTTTTGATAATGTTATTGTATCCGTTAAAGTTCTAGTTGTACCCTCTGAATCAGTAACCGTTGCAGAAATTGCAACTGTCGTGGAATTTGTTCCATCTGCTAAAGTTTTTCCATTTAAAGTAACTAAACCACTTGCAGGTGTTGTTGATATACTTGCAATATCCGAAGATGTAGCAGTTAATGTTGTAATTGTTAAATTGGTTGTAGTACCATTATAAAGTTGTGAAACCGTAACAGTTGCATTAGAAAATGCATCAATTTGTGCACCAGTTGATTTTGCCGAAACTGATTGTGCATTGTTTGTTGTAGAAATTGTAAGGATTGGTGCAGCCTTTTTTACTTTACTTAAAGATATACTACCGGAAATATTTCTCGTAGTTCCTTCTGAATCTACAACAGTTCCATTTAAATTAATATCACCTGAATCAAAATTATCTGCTAACGAAGCAGTTATAAATTCATTAGAAACAGTTTTTCCAAATATTACAGCATTAGTTGGTATCGATGTTGCAGTTAATGAGTTAGCCAATCTTCTCGTTGTCACACCATCATAGGTATCCGCTATACTCATTGTTATAGGTAGAAATGTTCCTACTTGTACACCGGTAGACCTTGCATCAGTTGATTGGTTTCCATTTACTATATTAAAATTAAGAACTGGCGCTGCTTTTTTAGATTTTGAATATGATACAACTTTACTAAAACTAGCAGAAGTTTGATTATCCCCCGCCAAATATTTTATAGTTAAGTTTAATGATGCCGATTCAGAATTAGAATCTATTGCAGATATACCATAAAGGTTAGTCGAAGGAGATGCACTTAATGGTGTGCAATTTGTACCTGTGACACTTTGTATATCAAAGCTATTTGCACTAGCATTTCCATCTACAAATGGAATAATATTAGAGCCAACTCTAACATTTACACTACCATTTCCTAAACTTAGTAGTGATGAATTTACTGCTCCACTTGATGATGCAGGAAAAGATGTTGCTTCATTTGTCAATACAACAGAAACTCCATCAAAATTCATAACCGGTGTAATTTTTATTGAATCATAGTAAATGTTACTAAACTCATCTGAACCAGTAAATGCATAAATTTTTTCTCCTATTGAATAAGAATATGAACTTCCATTTAATCTATATGTACTAACTCCATTTACATCTGACGATAATAATGTCAAAGTAGGAGCTCCTGAAGATGAATTTGCAGTAAGTGAACCTGTAATTAAATTTTGTTTTCTTACATCGATTAAAATCGTTTGCCCCGTTGGTTTAAGAGAAGGCCCAGTCGGTTCGTAAATAAATTGATTTGTATTTGCAGATACGCTTAGAAATTTTGCATCATTACCATCTGCTCCACTAGCTCCTGCAACTAATCTATTAATTGTAAATCTTTTTATGAATGGTTGAACCGATTCAACTTCTGTTAAAGTGTATGTAATTCTATCAACAATTGTAGTTGGGTGCAGTGAACCGCTAAAATCTGCAACTGAAAGTGATGCAGAAAAACTATATAAATCTTCATAAGAACCTGATAATTTACCTGGATAAACTGATCCCAAATAACTAGAAGTTGGAATTTCTATTCCTCCGGTATCAAATGCCTGAGAAGTAATCAATAAGTTTCCTAATATTCTATTTTTTGTCCCTACAATATTAATTGTTTGAGTCAATGGTGATGCTTCTAAACTAGATGAAAAATTAAAAAATTGTTTATCCGTATCGACTATAATATTTTTTTCAATTAATCCAATATTACCACTTTGAAATGTTTTTGCACTTGTTACTGTAATTGGAACATAATTGTTATTGATATCAAAAAACTCAAATTTAAAATCAAATGTTTCCCTCTCTAAATCTCTATCAATAGGAATTATAAAATTGAATTCATCAGGTGAAAATCCTAATTCGTGTGCAGCTTTTAAACTAACACTTCCAACATGCCAATATGAATTAGCAGTTGTATTTGATGATTCAAAATTTATTGTCCAATTATCAGTTATAGGAGGTATAAAATTATATACCCTTTTGTTTGCACTTCTAAATTCATTTGAACCCGTTAAGACTGCTAAACTTTGTGTTAGATAATAATTTGAAATACCGCTACCACTTCGTAAGGTGCTCGTTAGGTAAACATTTAATTTATCACTTGGATTGTTTGAAGAAGTATCGTAATAGTTGTAAAACTCTAGTGCATATTCACTACCACTTTCTAACCTAATATCATCTCCTAAATTAGTTGATAATCTATTATTTTTAAGTTTTACTGCTCTATAAATTTTTGAAGAATCTAATATATTCCCCGCATTACTTTGTGTAGTCCAAAATGAATTCCAACTTTGGCCGTTTTCGTAAGATGCACTAAAATGTCCAACATCGATTGCTGAACCGGAAACGATTGCAGTAAGGATTTCAGATGATTCAACTCTAGTATCCTGAATTACCTCATAATCAACATTCGATGCTCTTGATTTTTTAAATACTTTAATTCTTTCGACATCACCGACAAAAGTTTGAAGATGATTTATTTCAAACCTACCAAATGAACCTAATATTGATGATGCAACTGGATTCTGATTATACTGATACGATAGTGAATAATTTTTACCACTAAAATTTGAAACTAATCCATCTGATGAAGTAAACGGGGTTGCAACTACTACTGAGCTACTATTAAGATATTCGACTACCTCTGCATTTTGAATTCCTGTTCCTGTTACTGAAATAAAAGTTCCTCCATCCAAAAATCCACCACTTTGCTTTTGTACTAAATATCTTATACCACCTCTATATCCCCTTAAAGTAGTTCCTTCCGTTGGAGTTAAAGCAATACCTCTTACTAATCCATCTGTTTGAGTTGCATTTACTAAATTTCTAGAATAAAAACTTTCGTTTAATTCTTCGATAATTATCTCAGGTCTTCTCACAAACCTAACTCTAGTTTCGTTGGGGATATTTTTATTAATTTTAATATCTCTCTCCCATTTAACGTTATAAATTCCAGCCCAATCTTCAGGTATAGGTTGTGGAAATCCGTTTTCATCTAACCATGTATCTAATTCGCCTAAAATTGTAATTTTACCAATTCCAATTGGAGTATCCTCGTAAACATAAACCCCTATTAGTTTTGATAACCCTTCATAGTACTCTGGAATACCTTCGCCTGGTTCAACAAATAGTGGATTACCTTCAGTGTCCAATACCTCAATCTTTATTTCAGTAGAAGGTTTAAGAAAGGTCGAACCTTCAATTAAAAATCCATTTTTACCTGCGGTAAGTAAATCTCCTAACTCAGAAATTTTAAAATATTGAGATAGTGGATTATTATCAACTATAAAAGTTTGAAAGTTTGATAAATTAAGTAGTGGGGAAGTTTTTTTTATTCTAGACATTTCTAATTTCTTATTCAAAAATAAATATCTTTTATATCTATTTATATAAGTAAAAACTAAAGAAATCTAAAGAATGATAAAGAAATCAGAACGATATGCTATGTTACAACTCCCAAAAGAGGTTCATACTGCATTAAAAGAGTATTGTGATGAGCGAGGTTACAAAATGAGTAGGTTCGTATCTAATCTAATTAAAGAAAAAATACGAACCACCTCAAAAGTTAGAAATATACTACCGGCGGAAAGAATTAAAACTTAACGGAACTAAATCCGTTATCTTTTTTAATTTCTAAAAGAGTATCCACCACATCTCTCATAGAATCAATATGTGAAATAACAATCACAAATTCAAATTGGGTTTTTAGATAAGCAAAGGCCATAAATAGTGATTGTAAATTCTCACTATCTAATGTACCAAATCCCTCATCAATTACTAAAAAGTTAGGTCTCGGTAGGTTACAAATATTGATTAATGCAACCCTTATAGCTAATCCACTAATAAATTTCTCCATACCACTACACATCTCTAACGGCCACTTCCTACTATCTCCATAATTGATATAAGCATTAACATTCTTACCATCCATTTGTAGATTCATACTGAACTCTACTATTTGACCTAAGATGTTATTAATCTCACCTTCAATCGATGGAAGAGTTTTAGAAATCAATTCATAAGAAATACCATCTCTTTTAACCGCATCTAAATAATATTCGTATAACTTATTGGTTTCTTCTAACTCCTTAATTTTAGCAATATTATCTTCAATTGTGGTCTTTTCTTGTCTCGCTTTTGAAATAGTAGTGTTAATATCTAATATTTCATCTCCCTTTCTTTTCAACTCTTTCTTAATACCCTCTACTATTTGTTTAGTATCAACAATATTTTTACGAAGTTGTTTATTAGTTTCTATTTGCTCCTTATTCTTATGGTATTCTTCTATATTAGCAGTTGCTGTTTTAATTACATCTTCAAAATCTCTAATATCTAATTTAGTTTTAGATATTTGTTCTTTGATTCTGCTAACTAATGTTTTAGCATCACTAATCTCTTTATGTTTTAATTTATACGTTTTATGTGCTTCCTCAATTCCTTCTAAAAGAGTTAAATGAGATAGTATTTCACCAACATCACAACTTCTTTCATATACTGAATTTTCTAATTCTTCTAAATCTTCTTTTGCTTTCATTGCATCCTTTACGAATACATTATCACAACAAAACTCACAATTAGGGTCGTATTTATGTTCTCCCAAATGTTCAATTTTCTTTTCTGCTGCTTCTAACTTTTGTTTAGCAATTTGATGTATTTTTTCAGCTTCAACTAAATCAGTTTTATTAGTAGTATAATCCGAGTAAGCATACTCTATATCTACCTCATCATCTCCTATTTTAAATTTAGATAAACTCTTTTCTTGCTCTACTAATTCTAACACTATCCCTTCTGCCTGTGTAAGTTGGGTTTCCATTTTTTCCAACTTAGCAGTATTAGATTCTAAAGATGAAGTAAATAGATTTAATCTTTTAGTTTCTTCATCTAAATCTAATGTAAGAGTTGTTTGAATAATTTGAGATTCTAAATTAGATAATTTTTTTTCTATTTCAGTTTTATCAGATTCTAAATCTTCTTTCTCTTCAACCAATACATCAAATTTACTTTCTCCCTCTGATATAATACCTTCTAATTCGGCTAATCTTTGTGAGAAATCATCTTTCTTAAAATTCTTTAATAGGATAGCAGCTTCTTTATTATCTTCGTTTACTACATCAAATAGTTTATCAAATACATTTACACCGATATATTGTGCGAGAATATCTTTTCTTTCCGATTGTGATTTATCAATGAATAAAGCATTATTACCTTGCAATGATAAAGATGTCATTACAAAATCTTCATAAGTGCCTAAGTATTTACGAATAATATCATTTGTATCTCTTCTTTCCTCACCATTTAAAGATTCTTCTACACCATCTACTATTCTATAAAAGTTTACATTTACTTTAACATTACCAACTTTTGTTGTATGTGCTTCTCTTTCAATAAAATAATCTACACCATCAATTTCAAAATTAAATTTACAACTAAATGTATCCTTTTGATTATTCATAATATGAGTAGCTTTAAATGCTCTACTACACTTATCAAAAATACAAAATGAAAGTGAATCAAATAGAGATGATTTACCCTGAGTATTTGGTGCGAATAATCCTATAATACCTCTTGCGTTTTCAAAATTTATTTTATTACCTTCACCATAAGAAAACATATTACTGAATTCAAATGATTTGGGAATCCAAAGGATATTATCGGTATCCTCATGTGTAATTTTAAGATTTACCTTATTGTTTATTTCAACAATCTTATCCAATGTTTGATCATCTAATAAAAACTGCCTTTCCAAATATTCTCTAATCAATCCATTCTGAACATTTGGGTCTTTAACATTACCCGCTAAGTTTCTAGCGTTTCGGTTCTTTGATTTAAGTGAATTAAGAGTATCCTGTTTGGTAATTGTAATTTCGTTTACCTTAAACATTTGTTGTAATTCAGCTGATACTAATTTAATATCACTTACTTCAGTATCAGAGAAACGAACTCTTAATCTAGGTTGTTTAGGTAATTTAGTTCCAATTTCATCTTTAACCCATTGTGGAATCACTCCATTTACAACATCAATAGTTAGATATCCATAATCATTATGAATGTTAAATTCTTCAAATGTTTCGGTTTCCACATTCCAAAGAAGATAACCATGATTCTCTAAGTATTCTCCGTGATTTTGTTGGACAGTTGAACCGGCATAAACTACTATCGGTTTCCCATTTGCTTTATCTCTTTGTTGAACAACTTGTCTTTTGTGAATATCTCCCATTAACACCATATCAAACCCATCAAACATATCGGGTGTGAAATTGTGAGAAGATACCACATAACCAATATCAGTTTTTGCCGCATCAACAGGCCCGTGGAAGAAACAAATTTTCTTATTACCATTTACATCAACTCCTTTCGGCCAATTTTCTTTTTTATCTAAAATTGAGTAAACAGTAAAAGTGATATCATCGGTGATTTGATATACACCGGTATCTCTTAAATAAACTAAATTTGGAAGTGAAAGATTATCACATATAGGAGTAAGAACATCTAAACGGTCTTTATTGTTTAGGTTACAATCGTGATTTCCTGTAATAACAAATGTAGGCCTCCTTTTTGCACACTCAGTAAAGAACCAAGTGATTTCCCTAACTAATTCAGGAGACATTTCAGTTTTAGCGTGAGCAATATCACCCGCTAAGTAGATTATGGAATCCTCTAAATTTTGAGAATCCACATCGGATAAAAATTTATTTAATACTTCTCTATACTCCTTATGCCTTTTTAGATTACGAATATGCAAATCGGCTAAGTGATAGATGTATTTAACATTATCTAACTTGATCATAGTATATTTCTTAGTGTAAAGATACGAAAAAAATGGGATATATCCAAATTATTTTTCTAATTTTTTAGCTTCGAAATATTCTTTTAATTTAACTTCTAAATAATCCATTGATTCTGAAGGGCCTTCATATCCCATATATTTTGCATATATCCTTAATTTATCGGGATCTTGTTCTAATTGCCTTTTTAAATCTTCTAATGATGGAAGATGTGCTGTTATGTATGTCATAATAAATCGTTTGGATTATTTCGGTAAATTCGGTAACTATCATCATCAAAATGTTGAGTTGATACTTCAAACACAATTGATTCAGGCTCTAAAGCGATTAATTGATGTGGCTTACCTCTATCAATATAAACACAATCTCCTACGTTAAGAATTTCTTTATGAATAGTTGCTTCATCAGTATCAATCCAATGAAATTCAAATGCTCCTTTCTGAACATACCACGTTTCATTTTTAATCATATGATAATGCATTGAGAATCGATTTCCTTCATTAGGAAAAATTAGCAATTTACCACAATATTGCTCATCATTATGAATCCATAATTCATAACCCCAGTTTTTATCTACCTTAATTGGTTTAAATGCCATTCCTTTTTATTTTTATTGTTATACCAGCTTTACCCGCTGAAATTTCATAAGTATTGTATCGATTATCGTTTATGAAACCATACCCCTTAAATCTAAATATAATTACTTGCTTTCCTTCAAACACCGCATAGATTGCATTATCAGCATAATCAATAGATGGATGGGATATAAACCCCATTTTCCAACTATCTCTAAACTCCTCTTCTAATTCATCGGGTGTTATATGAATTAACATATCAATTACTTAAAGGTGCTTTGATTGTTGGATGTGATATATAATTTTCTAAGATAATATCATCTGGCATAAATGATTCCATCCCATCTCTTATATGAACGGTTGGTAATTCATAAGGAGTTCTATTGATTTGTTCTTTCGCCTGTTCGATATGGTTTAAATACAAATGAGTATCACCCAAATTACCAATCAATTCATCAGGTATCATCTGTAACTCATCTGCAATCATTTCTAATAATAATCCATAAGAAGCGATATTAAATGGTAATCCTAAAAATGTATCCACGCTTCTTTGATTCCACATTAAGGAGATTGCTCTATATTTACCAGGATTTACAATTTTTTCTTCTCTTGTTGATGGTCTTGTATAAACTTGAAATCCATAATGACACGGTGGTAAAACCATTTGGTCTAATTCACCAACATTCCAAGCATTAACCATTAATCTTCTACTATCAGGATTTGTTTTGAGTTCGTTGATTAAGTTTTGGAGTTGGTTTATCCCATTCCAATCTCTCCATTGTTTACCATAAATTGGCCCCAATTCACCCCATATCTTAGCGAATTCATCATCGGTTTTTATTCTTTCAATAAAATCTTTCATTGGTAGGGGTTCATCT
>JACCEB010915873.1_pt1 | contig 11640 bp, 11 predicted proteins | sample 7454761 | NCBI WGS metagenome assembly JACCEB01 (sample SAMN15323454, study PRJNA562643) | freshwater metagenome | isolation source: river surface water | place: USA:Blue River Watershed | collected 2017-08-18 | reverse complement strand
CTGAGGCGATTCGTGCTGGGGCTGGGATTCCAACATCGGCGGTGGGTTTAATTACTGAAGCTGCGCAGGCTGAAGAGATTATTACTTCAGGTAAAGCGGATGCGGTTTTCTTGGCGCGTGCAATGATTAGAAATCCGCGTTGGGCGATGGCAGCTGCTGAAGAGTTGGGTGTGAAGATTGATTGGGCACCGCAGTTTGATCGCGGTCGCACACTCAATTAATTAACCGCGTTTGCAACGCTCCGAGCAGTATTTGACCTGGGCCCAATCGCGGGCCCATTTCTTGCGCCACTCAAACGCAAGTCCGCAGCGTTGGCAGATCTTGGGCGGAAAGCCGTTCTTTATTTTGGCTTTCACAGTGAAATTCCCTCAAGAGTTAAATATCTCTTGGCCCACTTAAGGTGGGCGGCATCAATCATCTTGCCCTGCTCATCAACTGTTGCGCCACCGTTTGAATGCTCTAGAGCATTGATTATGGATTCTGCTCTTGCTTTCAGCTCAGGATTGGGCGTAAATACTTTATTGGCAATATCTACTTGTGTTGGGTGAATGCAGGCTCTTCCCCAATATCCCATTTCTAAGAATTCTTTCGTTTCTTCTTCATATGAAGTGAGATTTTTGAAATCACTATTAACTGGCGCGGTCGGAGGTAGCAGATCATAGGCAGAAGATGCGATTACCAGCTTGCTTCTAACATAATTCTTAATATTGGGGTGCATTTGCCCTGAGATTGAAAGTTGCGCAAACAGATCAGCCTCACCAATTCCCATCGATTGAACATTTTTGCTTTTTGCAATCTGATCAATTGCCTCAACGCCTTGGGCGGATTCGATTAGAGCATGAATGGGCTTGTTAGAGTCATTGAATGAATTGAGCTCTTCAATTGACTGTTTGGATTCTGATTTTGGCAGATATATCTTCTTAATCTTGGGGTGATTGATTAAATTGTTCTGTTGCTTCAGACGACTTGGCTCAACTCGAAGTAGAAGATTTTGGTGGTTTGAGCTGGAAAGGAACTCTTCAAGCATTTGCTCAGCATTAGATTTCGCTTCAAATTTAACGCTATCTTCTAAGTCAAGGATGATTGCATCTGCTTCGGAATCAGCAATCTTGTCTAAGAATCTCTGGTTGTCACCCGGAACGTAGAGATAACTACGCATTTGCATCAAAGACCACTCCTTGGTTATGTAATGCCTGAATTTCTTCAATTGTTAAACCAGCCAACTTATGGAGTGTATCCCTGGTATCGGCACCTTTAGCTCGTCCTGTAAATGAAATTTTACCTGGCGTGGCTGAAAGCCTGTAGAGAACATTCTGCATAATGACTTCGCCTAATTCAGGATCGTTCACCTGAGTTAACGTGTTCCTGAACTGTATTTGTGGATCATTAATAATGTCTTCAATGTCATAAATTGGAGCTACTGCGGCTTCCGCCTCTGTAAACGCTTTAATAACCTCATCGCAATCTCGCTGATTTATCCATTCATTTATGTAGCTATCTAACTCATCGGCATGGGCGACTCGAGATCTGGCTTCTTGAAACCAGGGCTCATCGATTACTTCTGGATGTCCCACTAGATGCATTACGCGTGCAGCAATTGATGGCGCCGAAGTGGATATTGCTAACCATTTACCATCCCGTGTTCTATACGTGTTTCGTGGGGCATTATTCTCGGTGCGATTTCCGGTGCGTTTTTGTTTGATTTCCAGTTGGTCATATATCAGAGCTTGTGGCCCCAATGTTGACATGATTGGCTCAAGTAACGATGTATCAATGGTTTGACCACGACCAAAAGATTCAGATCTAGGGTTATTCATCGCAAACAAAGCTGTCATGATGGCTTGTGCAGTTGTAATTCCAGCAATTGCATCAGCGAGACCAAAGGCCGGAAGAGTGGGTGGTCCTTCTGGGGTTCCGGTTAATGCTGCAAACCCACTCATTGCTTCTGCAAGAGTTCCGAAACCTGGGCGTCTTGCATATGGACCAGTTTGTCCAAACCCTGTGACTCTGGCAATAATCAATTTTGGATTGATTTGATGTAACTCATCCGGCGACAATCCCCACTTTTCCAAGGTACCAGGTCGGAAATTCTCAATAAGTACATCAGTGTCGGCAATCATTTTTTTGAATACTGCAGCGCCCTTAGGATTGCTTAAGTTGAGAGCGACTGTTTTCTTATTGCGGGAAAGATAAGTCCACCAAAGAGATTTTCCATCTTTCTTATAGCCATGATTACGTACCGGATCTCCAGCCTCTGGGTGCTCTATCTTGATTACCTCTGCCCCGAAATCTCCCAAGAGAAGTGCTGCAGTTGGGCCAGCAAAAAGCGTGGCGCAATCAATTACGCGAAGTCCAGCTAGCGCAGACATGTTATTTGTGGGTCTTGATTATTAAATCTGCTAGTTGACGAAGGTTTATTCCTTTTAAATCTGGAATACAAGCACCGGCAAGAGAGATGGATTCGCTCTTAGAAATTTTTGGCAGCCATTCGGCTCCATAAAGAACTCCCGCCAATGCACCGGCAAGAGGGGGCAGGGAATCCAGCTTTCTTTTATGCAATAGAGCAGAGTTCATCAAATCCTCTGCTGTCTCGGTATTTGATAGGTGAGCCAGGAGAAGACCCAAAGTTTCAGGCGCAGATATCGGATATGCATAGATATTCTCGATGAACTGCTCCTCCAACACAATGGCTCGGGCAAATGTATTTGGGATCTGTTTAGCCTTCTTTAGTGCGTCAGCAACCAGGTTGGCTGACCATGATTCTTTTGGAAGTGATTGCACCGCGCCATTTATTGCCTCTGTCTTACTCTCACCTCGCAATACAGCTGCAAATAAAATAGCAAGCGCATTTGCACAGTACAGACCGTCTTCGCTATGGGTAAATGTTATGTCCTCTTCAACTTTCTTCAGCATTAATTCCTGATTCGCAAAATAAATTGAGGAAATTGCAGCTGCTCTAATTAATGCAATATCATCAAAATAGTGCGGGTTATCATGGCCTGATTGTGGTGGCACTAATCCATTTAAAAGATTTTTCAATGCAATTTTGGTGCCCGTTCTGGCTCGCACCTGATCTTTTTTCTCAGCAAGCTGTGACCAGGCAACCGCACTACTTTCCCCTCTTAGAAGATAATTTGCTACAAAAGCAAACCACTCCGTGTCATCTGAAGGTGAAGGGTTGAGTAAAACACCAGGTTGTGCGTGTGTGTAGGGAATTGGGCGCGTGGTATGCATGTTTTCGTCGGCATATTCAGATAATGATCGCATTCTCATTATTCGCTTTGGTGCCAAAATACTCAGGCGATTGGTGGCTGAAGGCGCCGCAATTCCATCACCGAAGGCCATTCCAAAAACTAGTCCTTCTATTCGATTAGCAATTTCAGTCATAATTACCCCTTCATGCCAATCAACTGTTCTGCAACTGTGTAGGGATTTAAGCCTTTGGCGAATTCCAAACAAGTTCCGCCAACGGAAATTACTGCCTGTTTCCAGTTATCTGGAATTGCTTCATAACCAGACATCGCGCCCGCTACGGCGCCCGCCATGGCCGCAATCGTGTCGGCGTCTCGGCCCAAATTAACCGCAAAAAGTAGGGTTTCAACGTAGTTTCCTGCTCCGTAGAGAACTGCCGCCATCGCGAGCGAAACCGCTTCGGGAGCCAAGTCTGCGTAGAAATAATCTACTACCGCTACCTTTTTCAATAGCAAGTCGGCAATTTCACTTTTAGGAAGATTTCTGTGGGTGAGAACTATGTTTTTAACATCCATCATTGAACGATACGTCCACGAGTTTTGGGGAATTGCTTTGCATGAATCATCAAAAACGGTATTTGCATCAGCCCCCTTCATTGCAGCAGCAATTGCCACAGCAATTACTACTCCCGAATGAATTCCTTCTCCGGCGTGACTCACCATTCCATCGGCTACGGCAATTCGCTTAGCTGCTTCGTAATCTCCGGCCGCGATAATTCCCACTGGAGCAACTCTCATAGCCAATCCGTCACTCCAAGCATGATTGTGCTGACCTGAATAGGGAGGTCTTAGTCCATTTCTTAAATTTGCTATTGCATTCATCTCACTAAAGCCTGCTCCAGCAAAGGCTTGAGTCTGTGGACAGACCTTCTCTATCCAGAAATCAGCAAAGTTATCAGCGGTTATTTCTTTTCCATATTTCAAAATTGCACTAGCGGTTAAGAGTGCATATTCAGTGTCATCGCTGCCACCCGGGGTCATATTTACGAAATCAGATACCGACCCGTACTTTTCTCGAATTTCTTGGGCAGACATTCCTTCAACTGGTCTACCTAGTGCATCGCCCACTGCTAGACCTGCCAGACAACCCCGTGCTCGATCAATTAAATTCACTTCGGTCATAAACTAAAGACTTCGCTTTGAATTTTGCTAATGCGCTCGTGATGTGCCCTATCCTTCTTTTGAATTTCCAAGGCAATACCAGTCAGCGATGCGGAAGATTTAGCGAAATCGCGACGACTTGCTTTTTCTACTGTAGAAAGCCATTCACTCGGAATTCCAGAGACTCCATTTAGGGCACCTGAAATTGCTCCAGTCATCGTCGCAATTGAGTCGGAATCACGGCCATAATTAACGCCGCCCAGAACACCTTCTTTATATGAACCCTTACTAACGACCAACATGCCAAGTGCGATTGGAAGCTCCTCTATGGCTAATAAACGACTTGGTTTACGAGCATCATCACCTTGTTGTCTATATTCATCCTCTAAAGTGTCATAAGGCTTGAACGCCTCTCGCAACGGGTTTATAGCAGACTTCCAATCGGAAATAGTCTTAGCCGTTTGATAAACCGCTTGGATGGCTTTCTTGGTTCCATCGTTAGCAAGCTCAATTGCCATTTCAACTATCTCACTTACCGTCACGTTAGGGGTAAAAGCATGGGCAACGCAGGCTGCAAAGACTCCCGCTGCTTCTCTGCCAAAACTAGATTGGTGAGTAGCAGCGATTTCAATTCCTTCTTTATAAGCTTCCCAAGGATTCCCTGCATTAACGACTCCAACTGGGGCTAGATACATCGCCGCTCCACAGTTCACCATATTTCCAACACCAGCTTCGCGGGGGTCAACATGTCCAAAGTGAAGTCTCTGCACCAACCATTTTTCTGCAAAGAAAACGCGGTGAATTAATAAGGTTTCTTTGTGCAATTCTGGGATAAATCTTTTTTTCTCAATTAGCTCTGGAATAATTAATTTGGCAAAGTCAAAAGCGTCTAAGTGATCTCGCACTTGGTCATAAATCGAAATAAGTGATTCGGTCATCAAGGTGTCATCTGTTATGTGTCCATCACCTTTATGAAATGGAGAAATTGGACGGGCATTTTCATAGTCCGGATGAAAAGGACCCTCTATGCCCTCGACAAAGCCTCCGTACCTGTCCTGAATTTGCTTTGGGCTAAAACCCTCCGTCGTGCCTCCCAGCGCATCTCCTACTGCAGCCCCTGCTATTGCGCCGTGAACTTTCGCTTCAAACACTGTTATCTCCGAATCTTATTTGGGATGCGGAGGCAGAACCTCTCGGTTCTGCCTCCGCACTGACTTTATCGGGCTCCGTAATTAAGGTTTAACGAAGACCGTTCCAACCCGTTGTGATTGCTTTTTTGTAATCAGCAAGAGTGATCTTGCCGGTGTAGAGCAAACGAGCCTGTGGATTCTGGAATGAACCCTTCCAAGCTTCCCATTGTGGAACGAAGAGGAATGGAGCAGTTGTTAGGTTTTCGCCCTGGCTCATAATTTGCTGCCAGTTGGCATCGCCTTTCTTTATCTCCTTAACTCTGTTTTGAGCACTTGTAGTTCCTGGCAATCCACCACCGATTGCTATTGCGGTTCTTGCCAAGTTATCGGCTTCCATTAAGTACTTAACGAAGCGAATAGATTCCTTGGCTTGCTTGGTGCGGCCATTAACAGCATAAATGCCTGCTGTTGGCGCTTGAGCACTACCGGCAGGTCCCGAAATCATCGGTAGATACTGATAGTTCAGGCTCTTCGCTGTATCAAAGGTTCCAGCCAATGAATTCTTTGTAAAGATTAATGGCAAAGTTCCCGCCATGAACTCAGTCTGAGGATTCGCACTGACATAGCGTGGATCAATGCTCTTATCAATCTGAATCATGTCAGCAAAGTTCTTGACGATTGCCATCTCAGCATCACCTTGAACAAGCTTTGCCTTTGAACCAGCAGTGATTCCGACGAAGTATTTAGCGCCGTAAGTAGGTCCCAAAACCATAGTTAGCTTTGCAGCTTGGCTTAGACCCACACCCAAACCGGGTGTAGTTGGTGTACTAACCTTTTTAGCAAGTGCGCGCAAATCTTCCCATGTAAATTTGTCAGTTGGCTTTGGCAATGTGCCGCCAAGCTTCTTAACCAAATCCACGTTTGCAGCAACTAGATACTGCTCGATGAAATAAGGAACGCCAAAAAGTTTCGCTTGAGAACTAGCGGTTTTCCAGATTCCTGGGTTAATTTCCTTTTGAATATAACGGAATGAAGGAGTTAGATTGTAGAGATAACCTTTTTGAGCATACTGCAAGGCTGCAGCTGCTTCGGTGTCGATGACATCCGGAGCTGTTCCGGCAAGGAAGCCGGTGGACAACGTGGTGTACATTCCTTCTTCATCAACCAACTCAAACTTCACCTGGGTGTTTGGATTCTTCTTGTTCCAATCAGCAACAAGTTCTTTCAAGAGCTTGATGTGTGGCTCCTGCCACGCCCATGACATGAAACGGATTTCCTGTGCGGCGCTTGCTGATTGACTTGGGACCAGTCCTGCAGTCAGCGCTACTACTAGCGATCCGATAAAGAATCTTGAGATTCTTCCGAAACGCTTTCCTTTCGTTTTGCTCATTTTTTTTCCTTTTCTCCTGTAGGTATCTCAATTAACCTTTTACGGAACCCGATATCAAGTTAGTTGAGAATTTTCGTTGTAGTACAGCAAACAGAATCAATGACGGAGTGATCGCCAATACTGTTGCTGCTGCTAGTGGACCAAGTAGGCCTTGACCCTCTGTACCAATGAAACGTGCCATTTGAGTTGTCAGGGTTTGCTTCTCATTTCCTTGCAGGAATACCACTGCAATTAGGAAGTTATTCCAGCAGTTAATGAATGTGTAAATCATGACAACTATTGAGCCAGGTAGTAGCAAAGGGAAGATGATTGTTCTCAATAGCTTCAAACCTGAAGCACCGTCAATTCGTCCAGCTTCTATAATCTCTCCTGGGATGTTCCTAACAAATCCACGCTGGATCCACAGTGCAAATGGCAGATTGAAAATTACATACAAAATTATCGCGCCGATGTAGTTGTTGTAGAGTCCAATCTTTACGTAAATGAGAAATAGAGGAATTACGGTTAAGAGTGAGGGAAAAACTTGGGAGCTTAGAATCCAACCTGTTGTGACCTTTGATAGCACTCCTTTGGACTGGGCTACAAGGTAAGCAGCTGGCGCAGTAACTAAGGTGGTTATGAGAGCCGAGACCGCTGATAACCAGAAGCTATTAAAAGCGGAGCGCCCAATACCACTTCTTGTTACAGCAACTTCGTAATTGCCCCAGGAAGGGTTGTCAGGAAAGATAATTAAGTCTCGACTGCCAATCTGTATCTCACTCTTGATGGAAGTCAATAACAACCACACAATAGGAATTGCGAAAAATAGTGTGTAGAAAATTGTCGCGATTACTCTAAGAGCTTTCATTGTTCACTCATCGCCTTAAACTGCTTTCTCAAAATGGCGAGCACCAGAAGTATCTCTGCAACGGCAATGGCAACTCCAAGTGCACTGGCATATCCAAACTCTCCATACTTAAACGCTTGACGGAAGGCAAATACGATTGGAATTTCTGAATTCGGCGGTGGGAAGCTTCCAACAATTACATAGATCAAATCAAATGCACCAAAGTTCCAGATCAAGTTCAGTGCTACTAGCGGCACAAGGATTGGCTTAATATGAGGAAGAATCAAATATCTGAACTTTCTTATGGCACTTGCGCCATCTACTTCCATTGATTCTTCCAGCTCCTTAGGAATGGTTTTGAGTGCTGCTAAGACCGCAAGAGTTATCATCGGCATTAAAGCCCAGGCTCCAATAACTACCAATGTAGGGAAGAAGAGCGTTGGATCCTCTAAAAATCCAATATCCCCACCAGGTAAATCAAATGTGCGTAAAAATTGGTTAACAGGACCGCTGTTTGGATTCATCAATGTTGTCCAGATGACAGCAATCGCTGGCGGGGACATTGCCCAGGGAGAAAGAGCAATTACTTTCAAAGGAATCATGTAGCGCTTCTCTTGATTCAGCAATAGAGAGAGTCCGACTCCCATCCCGGTAGTAAGCGAAGTAACGAGCAAAGTCCAAACTAATCCCAACTTGAACGATGCGAAAAACTGCGTATCTGTGAGCATGTAGCGGAAATTCTCTAGACCAATGAAGTTGATTGGCACATCGATGCCAGCTGACCAATCGGTAAAAGCTGCAAATACTGATAAAAGTAGTGGGAGTGTGCTCAATAGAATTATTGTCAGAAGTAGTGGCAGCATCATCAATTTGATGGTTCTGTCCTGAGCATCAATACTGGTTGGTTTGCCGCGCTTTAACGAACTCTTCATGCGGAATCACGCTCCACCAATCTTGGTTGGACTTCAATTCTCTTGACCGGGGCAGACGGATCCTGAATTCGCTCTACTAAGAATTTTGCTGCCAGTTTCCCGCGCTCGACTGCGTTGTAATCAATTGTTGTCAGTGAAGGGCTCAAAATTGTTGCCAAATCAGTATTGTCAATGCCCATAACCGCTACATCTTCGGGAACTCTGATTTTCTTCGAAGAGAAATAGCGAAGTGCTCCGGCTGCAATCACATCGTTTGCGCACATTACTGACTTAAATGAGCGAAGATCCTTGACTGCAGATAGTGCCGCCACAGCCCCTTCCACACTGAAGGATTTAGATTCGATAGAACGGCAGGTTTTCTCTATGCCAAGATTCTTAATGGCGCGCTCAAACCCAGCTCCTCGAATCTTTCCTGGAATGGTTTCCTTTGGGCCGTTTATGTACAAGATTTTGCTTCCATATTTACTGTTTAAATATTCAACAGCAATATCTAAGGCATTAGGAGCAACTTTTAAGCTGTCAGTTTCGCGGTTGATGTCCACGTTTCCAATAGTGACTATGGGAATATCTAGTCTCTCTACCGCCTTCTTAATACGAGCATCGTCAACTAGAGACAAAAGTATTAGGCCATCTGCATAATTACTATTTAAAGAATTTATCTGTTGCAAAACATCTTCGGCACTTGAAACTTGAGGAGCAAGCATCATTCTGTAATTGGTGCCCTCTAGACCCAATTGCACGCCCTTGGTTATTGACTGATAAACCGGGTTGGAGATATCCGGAACACTGAGGCAGATCTGCTCAGTACGTCGCGCACGTAGAGCACGCCCCGCGGAGTTTGCTTGGTAATTCAGCAATTCGATAGCTTCTTGAATCCGCCCCTCGAGACTGGGTCTGACCGTCTGGCCATTTACCATTCGCGAAACAGAGGCAATCGAAACCCCAGCCTTACGAGCAACGTCATGCAATGTTGCTCGGCCGTGAGTTTTATCCATTCCGGACCACATCCCCTCAGAACTGTAAACGTTTACAGTTCTGCTACGCAAAATTACTCCGTTTGGGACACAAGTCAATACTTCTTAGGTGATTTTTTTAAACCAATTTCGTAACGAATCTCGAGACTGTTCAGCCCATGCAGCTTCAGTATGTCCAGCGCCGGGGTACATATTGAAGGTGAAATCCTTTCCGATCTCATAGCCCTTGTTTGCGAGAAGTTGATGCGCGTAACTCTGGAATGGTTCATATTCGGAGTCAAAGCCTTCTGTTCCGTGAGCCATCCAAATTGTGTGCACTCCGGGGTTTGGAAGATTTTCAATTGTTAACTTAACTAGCGGATTTCCTCCAATTGGCCAATGTGTCGAGTGGGCTAATGCGGTGTGAAATTTTTCTGGAAATTTACTAAGCGCATAAAGAGTGGATAACGCGCCCCGGCTAGCACCAATCATTGCTGTACTTTCGGGAATGGCTTCAGTTTTTGTCTCACTCAGAATTGCCGGCACATAAATATCAAAAATCTCTCTAAGGTATTTATTTCCTTCTACTGCATTTACATCAAATGGTCCATTTTTCGGAAATAATGGAATGCCAGATTTGAAGTAATCTTCTGGAGATAGATCTAGACCGCGAGAAACCGAGTCTCCCACCTCCCCCTGATGCCATACTGCAATAATTAATGGGTTAGGCGCGTTAAACTCGCTTGCTATAGATGATGCATTTTCTGCTAGCCGCCAAGTGATATTTTTCTTTGCAGTCCTAACATCAAAAATACATTGCCCATCATGAGCTATTAGAAGATTTTTGGAGTTTGAGCCGCCTCCCCAGTATTCGACAACACGATTGCCGAATCTAACTCGAGTAACTAAACCCTCAACTCCAGGAATCTCGTAGGTGGTTACCAACTCCATCCTCGAAAAGTATCATCCATGGTGTGAGATATTGTCTAACTGGATTCCTAATCTCACTCTGTATACTTAGCTTATGAGCGAAGAAGCCCCAGAGATCATCGATATCGAACCGCAACAACTCGCTTCGGTTCAGGCCCGACTTGGATCCTTCTTATTGGATTTGGGTCTATTGATTGTCACCTTGTTTATTGGTTGGGCGATCTGGAATTTATTCACCTGGAAAACCGGGCAGACTCCGGCAAAGCGAATCTTGCGTCAGGTAGTTGTTGATGCAAAGACCGGTGAAGTTTTCTCATGGTCACGCATGGCGCTTCGTGAGTTCGCGGTTAAAGGTGCAGCCGGAAACATCGCATCGGGTGCATCAAATGGAATTACCTTTGTGATTGATTCACTTTTTGTATTCCGCGAAGACCGCAGAACTGTGCACGATCTAATCGTGGGTTCTAAAGTAATTCAGCTTTAGTTAAGCGGTTGGCGCTTCGGCGAGATCTTCGGGAGAATCCGGAAGAGCTTCGCGTGGTGTGCCTTTGAATGTGAAGGTTTCTTTTCCTTCTTCACCTTCAACATCAATCAAGATGATGTGTCCGCTCTTAACCTCACCGAAGAGAATCTTCTCGGAAAGTACATCTTCGATTTCGCGCTGAATTGTGCGACGTAGAGGACGTGCACCAAGTACTGGGTCATAACCGCGGTGGGCAAGAACTGCTTTTGCCTTTGAGGTTAATTCGATTCCCATGTCCTTTGCCTTCAAGCGGGATTCAAGGTTTGCAATCATGAGATCAACGATCTGAATAATTTCATTTTCAGATAACTGGTGGAAGACCACAACATCATCGATACGGTTTAGGAACTCTGGGCGGAAGTGCTGCTTTAGCTCATCCTGCACCTTGTTCTTCATACGCTCGTAATTGCCAAGTGCATCATTCACATTGGTGAAGCCAAGTGACAGTGACTTGGAGATATCACGGGTACCGAGGTTGGTGGTCATGATGATTACAGTGTTCTTGAAATCAACCTGACGTCCTTGTGAATCGGTTAAGCGACCCTCTTCAAGTACTTGTAGCAGTGAGTTGAAGATATCTGGGTGTGCTTTTTCGATTTCGTCG
>JACCEB010896837.1_pt1 | contig 11640 bp, 24 predicted proteins | sample 7454761 | NCBI WGS metagenome assembly JACCEB01 (sample SAMN15323454, study PRJNA562643) | freshwater metagenome | isolation source: river surface water | place: USA:Blue River Watershed | collected 2017-08-18 | reverse complement strand
TGAGCAGCCTCTTGGATACCAGTGGTACCTGTAGGACGATTGTTTACCAAACGCCCATTCTTGATTGTTAGTCCATCGTACATGCACAAATATAACTATTTAGATGATATCAGTGTGGGGGTAATACCACCAAATTACGCAGCCGGCCCCGATCCGGAAACTGATTTTTTTTCGCCTATGGGGGTGTGACCTTGCTCGGCTTCGGTCGGATTTTTTGCCTTTTTGCCTTGGCAGTCTAGATGCATGACGCCCTCCGTTCTACGCATCCCCTATCCCCTCCTTTGTCCCATGTCCCCTCCATGCCATGCAGCCCCTTTGCTTTGGGAAGACTTGACTATCGGTCAATAAGTAAACTTGACTCTCGGTCAATAAAGAGAATGCACAAAAGAAAAAAGGTATGCAGATATCCTTTCTGTTTGCTTTATATCCCCTCCTTTCAAATCCAGTCTAATTTTATTCTAATTCTTTTGCAAAATTTTATCACTGATTGTCAACGAGTTACGCTAAACATTAAAAAATATTTCACTTTTTTTTGAATCACCTATTGCTTTTGAAATATTAATCACACATCTTTGAAACATCAATCGCAACAAACTAAAACAAACAAACTATGGAAATCACATTTAAGGTAGAAAAAAACGAAATATTTGGAGACTACAGAGTGAACAAATATGTAAGAGGGGAATGGGTAAATCAAAGAGACAATAACTGGACAAAAAGAAAAGCAGAACAAATGGCAGAAAAATACAGAGTAAATACTGCCAATGGATATGCGACAATGAGTGATGATGATTACAAACTTTTAAAAGGTTAACTGATGAGTCCTAATTGGACGAAACTGCCGAAAGGCAGTCTTAACCATAAACCAAATAAAACTATGCTTCTAGACTTATTGATTATTTCGCTAGGCACAATTGCCATCTTTATCTTCTCATTTCTAACTACTAAGAAATAGAACATCTTAGTCTCAAAACTTAATCTAATTTAAAATGACAAAAGCATACAATTATCTCGCAAAATTTTTAATCGCTTACCTATGGGTAATGGGAGTATTATGGATTGTATCAATCGATGATGCAGTCGCATTAGTAATAATGAAAGTATACTTGGCATTGTCCATTGTAATACTAACTAAAGCATGGAAATAACTTTAATCTAATCTATCTATGAGAATCACAACACAAAAAGATGATGCAATCATCGTATTCCGATTGGGCAAAAGTTCAAACGGAAAAATTTCAAACGGAAAGGAAAAGATCCTACAGATTTATTCCTTTAGCAAAGCACAATTGGACTATGTTGCTAACAATGACAAGGTGAATCCAAAGGTATTCTTTGACCTAGCAAATTCTGTATGTTTCGATTGCCCATTTAGGGGATATCTGAAATGTTATACGCATAAGTATAACCAGTATTCGGGATTCCTTTCCATGATGCGAAGTATTGCAAGGGAATTTAAAGAGAATCCAATCCCAAATATCCTAGATGTAAATGACAAGGTATTGAAGATGTCAAAGGATAGGTACATCAGATTTGGTACATATGGAGAACCAACATTACTGCCATTGGACATGGTCTCCAACATGGTGAATTTATCCAAGTCCCATACAGGATATACTCACCAATGGGCAAAAAAGCCTGAGTATTCTCAATTCTTCATGGCATCTACACATAGTGTAGGGCAATCTGAAATGGCAAAGAATCTAGGCTATAGGTCATTCATGGCAGTGAAAGAAAGCATTGCAAATGCAGTCCAATGTCCTGCCAGTAAAGAGATGGGATACAAGTCTACTTGTGAGAAATGTGGACTATGCTCTGGCATGAGAAAAGGTAAAACAAATATCCAAATCTTAGAACATTAATATGAAAGCAATCATTCAAATGAAAGGTGTATATGGAACTTACTATACACAAGTAAAAGAATTCAAAAACGAATCACATCTAGACAATTGGCTTGTATGGATGGACAAAAATCAAAACCGAGTTAAAATAATTGGAACTAAAATCTTATAAAACTATGGGAAAATTTATGCAGTCCAGATTCAAAAGCACATGTGCTGAGACTGGGATAGTAATTAAGAAAGGCGACTCAATTTACTTTGATGGTAAGGCATATTGCAGTAGGTCAAAGGCTTACCAGAAGGCAAATGAGCCTACGGATATTGGCCATGTAGAGGCACAGGAAAATGCCTATTTTGATAATTTTTGTTTAAGAAATAATATCTAAAAAACTAACTAAATAAAACTATGGTAAAGGTATATTTTGAAACGGGAGTACATGCCGAACTGGTAGCAATCTTTGATAGCGAAGAGACTTACGATGCATGCTTTGAAGCATTGGAAAAACTAAGAATAAAACATGGATTCGATTTCATATCAGAATCTGTGGTAGATGAGAAAGATATAAACGAACTATGAACAGAGAAGAATTAATTAACTGGCTATGTTGGGCAGATCCAAATGGGGTTTACAGGGATGAGGATAGCATACGAGAGGGCATGGATGTCCTAACTTACGAAGAAGCACTAGAACTATATTTAAAACTAAAAGAAGGATGAAATTTACACCTACAAGCGAGACTGCCAAGCAAGAGGTATTGGAGTACGCAATCAAAGAAATGGCTAATAACGAGCAGAAAGCAATCAAGAGAATGATTATCGAAAACTTTATGCTGTGGTATACAGGAGAGTTAACGGAAGATATGCAATGTTTTATCCATGAGTATGTAGAAGATGACCATGTAAACGAACTAGACAAATGAAATTTAACCATGAAACAAACTCCCTAGCAAATGCATTGGGGGTAGAACAGCACAAGTATGCGTCCCAGTTGGCGGCAATCATGACGTTGGTGGCGAGCGGTGAGCTTGAAAAGGTAAGTGAGATTAGCGAGATGATGCACAAATGTGTAGACTACAATGTCATCTTGATGTTGGCAACACAGAGGCTTACAGGATTGATGGAGAATTTTTCAAGTGATACATTCAACCTATCAGAGAACTAATGAGAACGATTGAAGGACTAGAAATCGACTACTTGCGTAATGAATTACGGAAGGCGAAGGACAATGAGGAACTACTGGTGGAGGAAATCTTCCAGTGGATCATGGCAAACGAGGACATGGGCATGGGCGAGTGTGCCGATGCATTATACGAAGCACATAAGATTGTACAAAACTGGAAAGCAAAATGCAAATAATCAGAAATGACTTTACTTGGTTCGTTGTAACCGAAAAGGCAAATGAAATATATGAAAGCGGATTGTTTGACTTGTATTCAGTATTTGAAGATGAGATAGAACTAATTGAATCACAGGCACAATTAGATGTGATGCTTGACCTTGATGTGGACATTTGTATTAAGGTAGGTAGCCAAGAAAAAGTATTTAATGATATGTATGATTTCTTAGGAAAATATAGTGATGTATTAAGGAGTGCTTATAAACAAATACCCGAATCAGATAGGCAATTTAATTATGAGCAGTTCGTTATCGTTCAGTTACTAGACTTTATAAACAAGGAGGTAATCTAATGGATATCACTAGACTTAGAACGCTCACCTTAAAGAGCAAGGCATTCTTTTACTATGACAAGAATTGGACTATAGAAAAGTTAATTTCAGATAAATCATTTCTTGTAATGAAAGCCTACTACGAGCAAGAAAAGATATCATTCAATCAAGAAGTTCTTGATATTCTCAAAGAGAAGTATCCAAACTTTTTTGAGATAGAGAAGCCATCTAAGTTGATGGACTGGTACGACAAGGTTATGAATGTTCAATCCTATGAGGAGATGCCATACGAAAAATTGTCTCGCATTCATAAGGCGAACATGATAAAAAAGGGGGTTAGCAGTCCTAGATTACTCAATGAATTGAGAAAGAAGAAGGCAGAGAAGATAAGGAAGGAAGCAGAATCAAGATTAGTAATATCAAAGAAAGACTTACAAGGAAAAAATCACGGAAGATGAAAGCATTTGAAATCAACACAACAGCATGGGAGGAGGAGAACTTTATCCTCTTCACAGACTTGACCGAGGGTCAAATTGTAGATATCATTACTCCGATTGTAATGGCAGAGCGAGAGCATGGTAAGGAGTACACAAACGATGACCTAATCGATGCACTCATGGAGGCATACCCAAGTAACAAGGTGTACGCATATCAAAACAACCCCAAACTAATATCAATATGAACGGAACTGAAAATTTAGTATTCACATCTATTGATGTAGATACATTAGTTCAAAGGATAGCAGATAGGGTGATAGAGATAATGCTCTTTCATGGTAATCAACAAAAAAGAAAGAAGTTTTTTGAAATAAACGACTTGCTTAAAACTCCTATCGATAAATTAAAACTCTCTGTAAGGACATACAATTGTTTTAAAAACTATGAGATAAGAACACTAGAGGACTTGATTCAATACACCGAAAAAGACCTAATTAAATTGAGAAATTTTGGTAAAAAGGGATTGATTGAAGTGATAACTCTTCTTGATGAACATGGATTAAGTCTTAAACTAGAAGAAAAATAATATGAATGTATTTAAATTAAAAATCGGAAACTGGGATGGCGACCAGTGTACCCTGTACACCACGCTGACTGAAGAGAATGTTAGAAAGATTGTAGAGCCTATGGCACTGCAACACGAGGAGATGAACTACTTTATTGAGGACTACATCGTGGCCTTGGAGGATGCATATCCTAAGAAGATTATCCTATCAAACTTTAGCGACCAAACAACTATACAACTATGAAAATTACAATCGAAGTAAATGTACCCGAGGGAGTGGATCTTGACCACACCTACCAAGCAGTTACAGATGCATTGTATCTGCCACAGAATGTAACACAAGAGGAGTATACGCTAGTATCCAGTATACTCAACCAGTTGGCATCAAAGAAGTCCAGTCTACCCAAGGGATTCCGAGACTGGGCAGAGACTCACCACGAGATTGTATGCACGATTCATGCGATGATTGACAACGAGACTATGCCACCTAAACTAGAGGGCATCCTAGACAAGGAAGGGATCGGTGGGCTATATGACTTGGGCATTGATTTGACCAACGAGTTCTGCAACACCTACGAGAACAGGGTATGGGATGGGGACTGGATTGATACTATAATTGAATTCACAAATCTAAAACTGCAATGACACTAGAAGAAAGACTAAAGATGTATGACATGGTGCATGGACTCAACGATAGAGTCCTGTACCTTGCAGAGGGTGACAAGGCTAAGTTCATCAAGGCCATTGAGAAACTATTCGAAACCTATCCATGCCCAAGAGAGGTGCGGTATGGATCTCAAGCAAGGATAAAAGATGGAAGCGAAGCGAATGTTTAATGTGTACTACTATGGCAACCTGTATGCAAGGTTGCTGTGTACCACCAAGTGGGAGGCTATTGATAGGATTTGCAACGAGCATTACTGGTTAAATCGATCGAAAGTTTCTGCAAAAAAAGATTGACATTGTTTTAAATGTTTATTAATTTTATTTAAAATATAATTCAATATGGAATCAAGCGAAGTATTTATCAATGAGGAGATAGAGTTCTCCTTTGATGACGAAGATTATTTTTGGATTGGTAGCTACGAAGTAGTTACTGAAGGAGAGGATGCTGACTGGGATTACCCAGCCTATAGTGAGACAACTATTAACATCCTAGGTACTATCCAGTTAGCAAGGATAGATAAAGATACAGGGAAGCCTGTAGACTGCACACCTACTGCGATACTCGAGGAGTGCGTAATCGAAACTATTCTGGACAAACTATGAGCAATTCCATAGCGATGGTTGCTATTGCCTTAGCGGTGATAGCTGCCAACATATTGTTCACCAAACTAATCTTTGGTAGGCAGTATGACGATGCTCCCAAGAGTGAGAAGATCATGATGGACGTGCTAAGTTTCGGTGTAATGGTTGCACTATTTCTAATTTATATTGTACTAATAAGTAATCTTTAAAATGAAAAATGAAATATTCAATGACTATGTAGAACGAATAGTTGGATTGTACAAGATTCCCAAGGAGGAAATCTTCTCAAAGATTAAGCGAACTGATGTGGTAGATGCTAGACAGATGTTGTATTACCTATGCAATAGAAGGAACATCTCGCACACTCAGATTAAAAGGTACTTGATTGATGAGGGACTCGAGATGACTATATCAACGATCCTACATGGCATCAAGGTAATGGAAGAAAAGATTGCAAACGATTCAGACTACAAACAAATAATCAATAAAATCAAATGACAGTATTCGAAAGACTATCAAAGATCAACGTGAATGAATACGTTGAAAAGAAGGACGGACTCACCTACCTATCATGGGCATGGGCATGGTCAGTGACCAAGAAGGAATGCCCAGATGCATCCTACACCCTGCTACCTACGGAGTACGATGATGCCCTTGGGTTCATGTGCCACACCTCAGTGACCATAGAGGGTCAGACCCTAGAGATGTGGTTGCCAGTGATGGATGGCAAGAACAAGTCCATGAAGAAGCAGGCGTACACCTACTCTACCAAGTACGGAGACAAGCAGGTGGAGGCAGCGACCACGTTCGACATCAACAAGACAATGATGCGTTGCCTAGTTAAGAACCTAGCGATGTTTGGTCTAGGCATCTACATCTATGCCGGAGAGGATCTCCCTGAGGCAGAGCCAACGAAAGCACCTGAGCCAGTGAAGACACCTGAGGTGTTGATTGATTTAGAGAAGGGTACTGACAACTGGAAGAAGGCTGTTGGGTTTGTTGAGGCTAATAAGGAGCAGGGTATTGATGCCTTGGTGAAGAGACTTGGTGTGAAGTACAAGATATCTGCTGAACTTAAGAAAGAACTAGCCAAGATATGCAATCAGTAATCGAAGAACTGAGGAATGATGACGAGTATTATAATGGAAAGGGCAAGTACTACCTATCCAACTCAGACATCTATTCTTTGCTTAACAATCCTAAGCTATTTAGAGCCCGCTCAGAGGACTCAAAACACTTTCATGAGGGTAGACTATTCCATCAGCTAATTCTCGAGCCTGAGAAGGCTAAAAACGTGCCACACGTGGATGTTAGTACTAGGAATACAAAGGAGTATAAGAAGTACCTAGAGGAAAACGACTTGTCGTTCGCTCTTTTGACAAAAGAATACGATGAAATACACCAGCTTGCTGGTGTAATGAAGTCCAATGTCCTGTTCTACGATGACATCTACAGAGACGGTAACCTATACGAGGAGCCAATCATTGGAGAGATTAAGGGATTGAACTGGAAGGCTAAGGCTGACATCGTTACAAGCGATTCAATCATTGACCTGAAGACTACCTCTGACATCAACAAGTTCAAGTGGTCTGCGAAGTCCTACAACTACGACTCCCAGTGCTACATTTATCAAAAGTTGTTTGGAAAGCCCCTGTATTTCTACGTTATTGACAAAGAATCCCAGCAGCTGGGTCTGTTCAGACCATCTGAGGAGTTTGTCAAGGGCGGTGAGGCTAAGGTTGAACGAGCAATGGAAGTATACTACAAGTTCTTTGGACCAAATCCAACGGACGATATTGAAAACTATTTTATAAACGAAACCCTTTAACAAAATGCAACAAGAAGAAAAAATTTACGGAGGAACATCTAGAGTTATTGCTACCAAGTATGGAGAGATGACAACTGTAACTCAAAGCAAGAAGGATCTAGAGAATCTTTTGTTCTACCTATCAGACAACAATCTTGAGTGGGTGAATCTAAAGATTAAAGAGAAGAAGACTAAGGTTGCAGGCAAACCAACACACTACCTTGAGGTAGACACTTGGAAGCCTGAGAAAGTAGAGAAGAAACAAACCAAACCTATTGACGAGCTTGACTTCTAAAAGGAGAGGGGAACTCCCCCTCTTTTTTTTCTATGACGCATGACGATTTTCTTCTTCCCTATATATATATATAATTACTTATATATTATTATTTTTTTATGACTATCAAAAGGTTTAAGAATCGACATAATCGACATTAATCTAATTATCAATTACTTACGCGACATATTAATGACATCTATCGTACATCAAGTGACCATTTTCCAGAGTATTAAGGACACTAGCACTCCATTCTACAGGAATGTTGGTGTGATTCTGGGCAGAATTAAGTCAGGTGCTTCCAAAGAACTGGTAAAAAAAATCAGGGCAGAGAAGCGAAAGCCTGAGCGAAATGAATTAAAGAAGAAGCTTCCAGCGGTATGCTTCAGCGGTAAGTTTACCAAGCGTGCGGACTCCTACCTAGTGGAGCATAGTGGGTTGATATGCCTGGACTTTGATGGGTATACCAAGTCAAAGGACATGCTTGAGGACAAGGAGATGCTGTGTAAGAACAAGTATGTCTACTCCGTATTTGTTTCCCCATCGGGCAACGGACTTAAGGTGCTGGTCAAAATCCCTGCGGATGCTGAGAACCACATCAACTACTTCAATAGTCTTGAGAAATACTTCAACAGCCAGTACTTTGACAAGACCAGTAAGAACGTATCACGTGTATGCTACGAGTCCTACGATCCGTTGATTCATGTGAATGAGAACTCATCCATCTGGGATACAATCGAAGAGCCTGAGTACACAGAGGTAAGCAAGGTGAAGGACAGTCCTACCATTCCTATTACGGATGAGAATAAGATTGTGGAGATCCTTGTCAAGTGGTGGACTAAGAAGTACCCCATGATGGAGGGACAGCGGAACCACAACGTGTACATCCTAGCGATGGCGTTCAATGACTTCGGCATCAACAAGAGCCTTGCATCCTACGTGCTGAACCAGTACGCATCTGAGGACTTCTCTTTAAGGGAGATTGCTACTACGATTGACTCAGCGTACCGGCATACCGGAAACTTTGGTACCAAGTACTACGAGGACGAGGAGCGAATCAACTCTATCAAGGCGAAACTTAGGAGGGGTGTATCAAAAAAAGAGATACGTATTCAACTACAGGACTCCCAATTGGATACGGCTACCATCGAAGCAGTCTTGAACAAGGTGGAGGAGGAGAACTCCAATCAAACATTCTGGACCAAGACCGACAAGGGAGTGATCCGTATCGTACACATTCAATTCAAGCAGTACCTTGAGGACAATGGGTTCTACAAGTTCTGCCCTGAAGGTGGGAAGAACTACATCTTCGTGAAGGTGACAAATAACCTCATTGACCACACCTCTGAGAAGGAGATTAAGGACTTCGTGCTGAAGCACCTGCTGGAGCTGGATGACATAGCGGTGTACAATTACTTCGCTGACAACACTCGATTCTTCAAGGAAGAGTTCCTATCCATGATATCAACCATAGACATCTTCTTCATTGAGGACACCAAGGATGCATCGTACCTGTACTACAGGAACTGTGCAGTTCAGGTAACCAAGGATGAGGTGAAGTCTATTGACTACCTAGACCTAGGTGGATACGTGTGGAAGGACCACGTGATTGACCGCAACTTTAACATGTGCGATGTGACATCTGCCTGCAACTATCGGCAGTTCATTCGCAACATCTGTGGCAATGACGATGGTAGGGTTGAATCTATGGAGAGTACCATTGGGTTCCTCATGCATGGGTACAAGAACCTAAGCTTCTGCCCAGCGGTGATCCTAAATGACGAGGTCATAAGCGACAACCCTGAGGGTGGTACCGGTAAGGGTCTATTCATGAACGCACTGGCCAAGATGAAGAAGGTGGTTACTATCGATGGCAAGTCCTTTACATTCGAGCGAAGCTTCGCCTACCAGCTGGTGTCAGCAGACACCCAGATACTGGTGTTCGATGACGTGAAGAAGTACTTTGACTTTGAGAGACTATTCAGCGTAGTGACCGAAGGTCTCACGCTCGAGAAGAAGAACAAGGACGCCATCAAGATACCATTCAGCAAGTCCCCAAAGATTGCAATCACTACCAACTACGCCATCAAGGGGTCAGGCAATAGCTTTGCAAGAAGGAAGTGGGAGCTGGAGCTACACCAGTACTACAGCAAATCATTCACGCCTTTGGATGAGTTCGGTAAGCTGATGTTTGGGGACTGGAATGATGATGACTGGTGTGAGTTTGACAATTACATGATCACGTGCCTGAGAGGATACCTCCACACTGGACTAGTGAGAAGTAAGTTTGTAAACCTAAAGATTCGACAGCTGTCTGCGGAGACTTCTCATGACTTCATCGAGTGGTGTGGACTAGTTGAGGGTCAGCCTAAGAACAACTCGCTAGAGCCTGGGCAGAGGCTGTATAAGAATGACCTGTACAATGACTTCGTGAACGAGTACCCTGACTATGGACCAAAGTCCAAGATGACTATCAGCAGGACCAAGTTCTACAAGTGGTTGATTTCTTACGGCATGTTTAAGTATGGCGTTCCACCTGAGGAGGGACGAGACATGATGGGCAGATGGATAATCATTCATGAGCAAGATAATTGAACGGATACCAGCGTACTCTGACAGGAATATGTTGGAGTACTGCGGTTTACTATACGATGTATTATCAAAGAGCAGTTACTCAGATTCCGATGCACTGGAACGAATTAAGAATAGCTTTACCCACTACGGATCAAAGAGCATGGAGTTTAGACCATACCAACAGGACATAATCGCTTCGGGATCTAGGATCCTGAAGGAACATGGCTTCGTGTTCCTAGCAATGGAGGTACGGACAGGTAAGACACTGACCAGCCTAGGTATCGCAGATGAATGCGGTGCTAAGTCAGTGCTGTTCGTTACCAAGAAGAAGGCCATAGGCAGTATCGAGAAGGACTACGATACGCTCAAGCCTAGCTTCACCATAAAGGTGGTCAACTATGAGAGCCTCCACCACGTGGTAGACAGCCTCAAATTTGACTTAATTATTATCGATGAGTCTCACAGCATAGGTGCATTCCCAAAGCCCAGCAATCGGGCTGTAATGATTCGACACGCCATTGCTAAGCACAAGGCCAAGGTGATACTTCTATCGGGCACACCTACCCCAGAGAGCTACTCTCAGATGTACCATCAGGTGTACGGCATACCGACCAATCCCTTCCGGCAGTTCACTAATTTCTATAGATTCGCTGATGTGCATGTGAAGGTGAAGCAGAAGAACATCAACGGCCTGTACGTGAATGACTACAGCCAAGGGATGGATAGCATCATCGAGGCAATGCGGCCTTACATGATAAGCTTCTCACAGAAGGAGGCAGGGTTCGTGTCATCAGTTACTGAGGAGATCCTAGAGGTAGAGATAAAGGACTCGGTCAAGAGTCTGATACGAAAGCTTGAGAGGGACCTAGTTGTGGAGGGGAAGCAGGAGGTAATCCTTGCGGACACCCCAGTCAAGTTGATGATGAAGGTACACCAGCTGTGCAGTGGTACGATTAAATTTGAGAGTGGCAACAGCATGGTGCTAGACACCACGAAGGCTCAGTTCATTTACGATAACTTCTGCACTCAGAAGGTTGGCATCTTCTACAAGTTCAAGGAGGAGTTGTCTGCACTGAAGCAGGTATACGGAGACCAGTTGACTACTGACCTAGCAGTGTTCGACCAGACTGACAAGAGTATAGCATTGCAGATTGTCAGTGGTAGGGAGGGCATCAGCCTACGCAATGCAGTGGCATTGGTGTACTACAACATTGACTTCAGTGCTAC
>JACCEB010512725.1_pt1 | contig 11643 bp, 9 predicted proteins | sample 7454761 | NCBI WGS metagenome assembly JACCEB01 (sample SAMN15323454, study PRJNA562643) | freshwater metagenome | isolation source: river surface water | place: USA:Blue River Watershed | collected 2017-08-18 | reverse complement strand
GCGGCAACAGGGCGCCTCCGTCTTGATGCCACTCTGCCGGGCACGCCGATCACCCCGGGAAACTCTTGCGCAAGGCGGCCAACAGGAGCAGGACGATCACGCCAATTCCCAAGATCAATCCCTGAGCGCTGATTCGACCCCGCCTCACCTCCGCCGCTCGAGTGCTGGCGGTGCCGACCCAGGGGATATCCAACCGGGTTTGACCCAACGGGATTTCCTTAGAGGCTGGCGGCGCAGACAGGGACTTCACGGTCCCAATGACACCATGGGGGGTGTCGACGGCAGACCGCGCGGAACGATGGACCGCATCGCTGTCCAATACCAGGGGGCCCAGTGCCCCCATTTCTTCATCCGAAAATTGAGCGCGCATCCAACCGTTCCGGGCCAACCGATCCGCCAATCCCACGCGAGACGTGCCGACGGCCATCGGAATGGAAAAAACCCACACACCCATCACCGGCCCGCAGAACGCCAGATATGAGGGAGCTTGGATGGCCAAGACTGTGATCCACACTGCTCCCAATACGGTCGCCGGCCAGAACACCGCAGCCGCCTCCCTCCAAGACACCGCATCATCCGGGCGGCGTGAAGGACTCTTCCAGGGCCGAGATTGCCCCAGCATCAGACCCACGATGATCCGCGCATGCAGGTAGAGCATTAGCGGGCCGAACAGCACACTACCGAAGGTATCGAGCAGGAAAGAGCCAAGACCATAATGGGACGTTCTTTGCTGGAACACCGATCTCACCCAAGCCAAACCTTTGGGCACAAGTTGGAGCAGGTAGATGTTCAAAAGCACCAGCCACCCGGCTCCAATGCCATCACCTCCCGAGCGTCGGCACGCATCGATCGAACCCAGCAGCATGATGCCGATCACGGGCACACTCAGGAAATAGCCCGTGAAGATGTAGAGGAGCCACATCCGCTGGCCCATGCGGATCTCGCTGGAAAGAACCAAGGCAAGATTCAGAAAATCTCCCTGGCACCAGCGCCGGTCGCGCTCGGCATTGGAGAGCACATTGGCCGGCATCTCTTCAAAACTGCCCCCTTCGTCCAGATCCAGGTCCACATCCCATCCGGCCCGCCCCAGCAGACTCGCCTCATGGACATCTTGGCTGAGCACCGGCCCGCCTCGCGGGGCCGGCCAAGGATAGACTGGCAACATGGCATGCTCTGCAAAGGGACGGATCCGTATCAGCGCATTGTGCCCCCAGTAGATGCCCTCGGGACCCAACAGCCAGCGGAGCCCGGCACTGTAGAGCCCCGATTGCGGATTCTGGCTACTTTGCATGATCCGGGCGAACAACGTCCTCGCCCGGTAGATGGTCATCAGTGACTGGATCAGCACGGTGCGCGGTCGTTGCTCGAGTTTACGGATCAACCGACGGATGCGCTCGCCCGTCATCACACTGTCGGCATCCAACACCAGCATGAACTCGTAGTCCGCCCCGTGGATGCGGAGGAAATTGGCGATGTTGCCCGCCTTGTAACCGGCACGCTCGGTGCGGCGCACGAGAAACAAGCGACCGGAATCCGCCGAGTTGCCCTCGAAATGCGTCAAAAGGCTGTTGCAGGCACGCTCTTCTTCCAACTGAACCTCTGGATCGGTGCTGTCACTCAGCACAAAGAAATCACAGACCGAAGCCAAACCGCTGGCCTTGGCACTCAACCAGATCCGTTCGATCCCCAACGCTACCCGAGCCACGTCTTCGTGGTAGATCGGCATGACGATGGCCGTACGCTGGGTCGGCCCGCCTATTGAGCCGGCCGCCTCCTGCGGACCCGACAGGCTCACGAAGAACCCAAACAGGCGCAGCACCCAGGCAACGGCCGCGAACACTGCCAGCAGTACGAACAACGCGCACAGTGCCGAAGTCAGGAAATCGGCGGTCCCCCTGAACAATTGTCCGGCCAACCCCAGAATCACCAAACCCAACCATAAGGCGACCGCGCTGAAGAAGAGGATCCTCCGCGCTGCGACCGGAAGGCGCCACAGCCATCTCGCAAAGTGGCGCATCGGGTGCTGTTACTTCTCCGGGTCGAGTGGGGTGACGAACACATCCGGGAACCCCCAGTTCCAAAACGGGAAGTTGCCGATGGTGTCCACCGTGTAGGTGCCGGTCATCGCCTTGGCCGGATCTTGGGTAGGCCGCTCACCGGAGGACTTGAACTGGGCCACGTGACCGTCCAGAAAGCCGAAGTTGACCTTGGTGCGGGAAACATGGCGCGGCTGCCAATCCAAGTTGTCCCAGTCCACCACCAGTTCAGCCGGACGCATCTGGCTCAGACCCACCCGGCTACCGATGATCTGCCCCAGCTCGTTGGTCTGGTAGAAGCGGGAACAGTCGTTGAACTTGTAGTCGGTCACCCAAGTGGTTCCATCGGCGTTGGTGATGGTGCAAGCCCGTTTGAGCGGCATCACCGGCTCATAGGTCCATTCCGAAAGGCTATAAGGCCCCCTTGGCGACATTCCCTTCGCGGCCGGACACTTGAAGACAGCTCGGCTCCGCCCGACGTAGTTACTCAACGCGGTCCACTGCCGGTATTGAGTAGCAAAGGTGAACCATGGATAGCTGTCTTGGTTGTCCCCCGCATACAAGGTCAGCGCCAACCCCAACTGCCGCTCGTTGGAAACACACTGAATCGTATAAGCGCGATCCTGCGCCTTGCTCACCGCCGGCACAATCAACGCCGCCAAGACTCCGATGATCGTAATGACCACCAATAGTTCAATGAGCGTGAAGGCTGATTTCGTTCGATGAATCATCAACTCCTCTCTTTTGAATTCCTTTTCAACGACAGCATTTTAATGGTTCGTCGCTGTTTTCAGTGGGTCAGTAGCACGGTAGGGTAAGTTTCCCGGCAACGAAGTAGAGCATGCTGGTCATGTACTCCACCGTCCGGTACCCGCGCGCCTTGCGCTTCACGGCTGAGAACAGGCTGTTGAGTCCCTCCATGTAAGCGGTCGTCAGGCCTTGAGTCCAATGGGCCAAGATTCCCTCCATGTGCCCTTCGATCATCCGGGCCGCTCGCGCCATGGGATCGAGCAACTCCCCGGCCTGCTCCCTCATCGCCTTCACCAAAGCGCACCAGTTCCCGAACAGTTTCTTGGCGACCTCGACGTCCTTCCATTGATAGACGCCTTGAAGCACCAGCCTCATCTCGTAGGCCATACCCGTCATGCACCGTTCCAGGGACATCGACTCCCACTTGTGGGTCTCCTTTTCCGTCCAGTTCGCTCGGTTCTTGAGCCACATCCACCGCGTCCGCTCCAAAAGCTCCCGCTTACCGGCATCGGACCGACTCTCCGCCTTCTGGACCTGGTCGCACGCCTCCACCACATTCTGGATGACGTGGAATTTGTCGTACACCACCTGAGCGTTCCCAAGGTTGCTGGCCACCCCCTTGGTGTAGGCCGGGCTCTTGTCGATGGCCACACGCCGAATCGCTTTGGGATGCCCGTTGTGCCGCAGCAATTCCGCAGCAAATGCCTCCCAAACCGAGGCATCCTTGCCGGGCGTCGCGAAGAGCACCCTCTTGGCAAGCAGGTCGGCAAACACGGTCAGGTAGTTGTGCCCTTTGCGCCGGTTCATCTCGTTGGCACCCACCCACACCACGTTGTCGAAGCTCAAGGACGCGTGCGCCGCCTTGACGTGGGCGAAGAGCATCCGCCACATCCGAAAGTCGCTCTCACCTAGGATCGGCCCGGCGCGCTTCACGGGCATCTCTCGCATCAGGGTCAGGGCAAAGGCCTCAAACTCCTGGGTGAAATGCTTGCTGCGTCCCTCCCAGGGCTGAATGACACAGTACACCTTGCCGTCGTCGCCACGGCGTCCTCGCGGCAGCGCACAAACGATCGCGCACTCCTTGTCGAAGACGTTGAGGTGCCGCCACTGCATCGGCTCGACATGGTCGTGATAGGTCACCTTGGTTCCAGCCCGAGCGCTTTCCTCCGACCACAACTCGGCGGTCTCCTTTACGCTCAAGACGAACGTCGAGGAACTGGCCTCGAGGCGCGCTTCCACCACTCGCCATGCCTTACCAAGCCCCAGCAATTGTCAAAATGTTTCCTCGGGGGTCATCGCATGGCATCATCCAGTGGCGGTCAAGCCCCCCCCCCGATTCCACTGGAAATGACGAGGAACCAAGGTTATCGCAATTAAACAAACCGACGGTAGTACAATCATAATTTCCGCTGCTCAATTGCACCGGGGATTTACAACACCACACTCCACTGTTTTGAAGGATGGAGGTGCCGGAATACGATGTCCACCTCCCAACCACTGGAATTACTGCACAAGCGCGGTAGCGTGTGCTATTTGCGTCCGAGGAACAATAGCTATGTGACACAACGCTGACATCAATTCTACGGCAGTCGCTATGCTGGGTAGCTTGGCATGGGGGAGTGGGTACCGGAAGTACTGGCGAACACTGAGCGCCAAAATAGGCAACTATATCACAGGCAGCATGTGCAACTAATGCCATGACGGTGACCGAAGCAGTGCTTGTTGCGACCAATTTGCGGGTTATCATTGTCATTGTTAGTTTTTGTTTCTTACGAGTCGATAAATAATCAGAAATGTCAAAGGTAAAAACATCAATCCTATCGCAAGTGTTTTGTAGCTTCCTTTTGTTTTTTGAGAAACAAATTTACCCGTTTGTCGAAATACTGATTCTTGTGCAAGAGAAATCGCGGGCGTGCTGGCAACTAAACTCTTTAAGTTTGAATTTGTAGTATTCGGAATCCCATTCGTTATTATATACCGAACAATAGCCTTCCCAAGATTTTCATGGCGGCGATCTTCGACCGAATACATTCCTGATTCTATTAGCAGTGGAATGTTAGGGAATGATTCCTCTGTCACATTTGTGATTGTACATACCGCAACAAAACTTCTGATCAAATCTGTTGCCAATTTTCCACTTGGATTTGGTGAGTATGCGGTGAACTGGAAGTTTGAGCAGGTATGCCCCAATATGGTAGTCGGGTCCCATATGCCCATTGCTGTTAGGTATCCTTTTCCGTATGGCTCGGCAAGGCGGTCAATCTGAATATTTCCGTCACTGTCTCGAGTTGCGGTTTTCCCAGAGTCAGTTATTGCGATTGTCCTGGAGCCGGTTGCTTTGAGCTGGTCAATTTCGTAGTGTTTGAGCAACCTTTGATCTGAAAAAATATCCAATTCCTCAGCAAACGGAGATCGGCAGATTCCTGAAGTTGCGGACATTAAGCAGTTTGCTGCATATCCTAACCAAATGTGTTGCAGGGCGGGCTCTCTAGGGGAGGGATAGGCTTCAGGATAAATCGTAACATCTCCATCTGGGCGACGCACTGGGAAAGAGTCAGAGGATGTTATATCGACAGCTTTTCTCTCAAGTATTACGTAGATCGATTGTCCGTCACACTGAAATGTAATGAGGCCTGTGTCAATTCCTGCATAGTGGGTTGCGTCGATTTCACGCGTTTGGATGCTCCACCGGCAGCCCCTTATTTGGATTGTAAAGTCCAATTCTTTCGAAAAGATTGGATTTTCTCTGCCTTGATAGACAGTATATTGATATCGACCGTGAATCTTTGGGCTCGAAGATTCGTCCTGACCGATGACCGCACAGGCTAGCCATATGAGCAGTGTAGCAGTCAATGGGGTTCTATACCTGAGCATTTTTCGTTGCTAATTAATCCCGTTCACTTTGTCAAGTAGGATTTTTAGTTCAACCCAGTTTTTTGATCAAAATATTATTTAACGATGGACCAGGGCAGGCGCTCCGGCGACGCCTTGAGGTCGTAGGGGCGAAAGCGGTCCGCCCGTAGAGTGCTGCGGTGCAGGGAGTTGGAGCGCACGGCCACCCAGGCCCAATCGGAATCGCCAGGAGCGTCGAGGCGGATTCGGTAGGGTTGTTTCGCGCTGTGCCCCAAAGTGAAACGCACCAGGCCGTTGGTGTCCGTGCGACCGGCCAAGACGGAAAACAGTTTGGCATCCAGAAATTTGTAAGCACCGGCCGCCTGCCCACCCATGCCGTCTCCCAACCAGACTTGCACCTCCACCCGGACACCGGGCAGCGGACGGTCGCGTTCCAGCACCGTCACCTCCACCTCTCCGCTCGGATAGTGTTGTCCGATGGTGTTTTGGAGCATCTCCCACTGGGATTGATCATGGGCTGCCCAACTTCCGGGCTCGGACGTCGGTACCAGACTGACCGCCTTCGGCACACGGTGCATCCACGGGGTATCCCAGGTCCTCTCATAGGCCGAGACATCGCAGGGGTGCCAACGTCGGTTCTCCGCATCCCAGATTTCCACCCAGTAATGGGGGTTCCCGATGGTCGGCCAAAAGGTGTACACGGGTCGGACTCTTAGTCCTAGGGCGTTGGCGATCTCGGTATAGGTCTCACAGAAGGCCCGGCAGCCACCTCGAGCACCAGCAGTGGCCCAATCGAGACGGCCGAACCAATCATGCGTCCACTGTTCCCGCCGTTGGCGATCATGCAGCCACTCGTGAAGCGCGTCAGCTTTGGCGGCCGTCCCTAGTTTCTCGGCGACCGCGTCCGCCGCTTGTCGCACCCAAGGGTCCAGCCGGTATCGCAAGCCTCCGGGTATGTCCGGTGAAACAACCCATATGATGAAGAAGACCGCCACCAGAACTCCGACAACGATGCGTCGCCTCCAAAGGGCGCCCATGCGCGGTTTTTGTGCGGCGGGAGATCCGGTTGAAATAGCGGTAGCCATGCCGGATTCTGCTGTGCTGGTTTAACCAGAAATCAGCCCCGTGAAGTTTGCTGAGGAATGGCTCGATGGCCTAGGCCGAGCCAAGATTTCCGGAGTGTTACCGGTACCGGCCAGCAGCAGCACCCAGAAGGGAACGGCGAGTGGGATCCGGAAGAGCACGCCATCAAACCAACAGCCCACCAGCAGAACCAGCAACGGGGCAACGTTGGGATTGCGTTCCCGGTGAGCAAGACACAATCGGGAGACCACCAGCACAAGGAACAGACCCACCGCCGGCACTCCCATTCCGGCCGCCAGTGTCAGAAAGTCATTGAGCTGAATGGCAGCCGTCTCCTTCAAATGCGCCGGTTTGAACTCTCGGGCGTAGGTCGCTTCCACCTGGTTGAGACCCCAACCGGTGACGGGCCGGGCGACGGTCATCCGGGCTGCCCTGACCCAGGCGTCCACGCGGTTGCGCCAGGAACGGTCGGTGTGGTTGACCACGGTGCCTACCCGACGGAAGAGCGGGTTCTGGAAATCCTTGAGGAACCACAGAGAACTGAATCCTCCCACCAACAGGAGGAAGAATGTCCAGCGGATCGCCAGCCAGCGCCGGCGGTCAGGAATCGAGCCTGCGCGTGCATGGGCGCAAAGGGAACGCAGTGCCGGAGAAAATCGAAGCCACCCACACCACACCATCGCCAACAGAAATCCCAACCACGCACCGCGACTGTAGCTGCGGACCATGCCCAACAGGGCGGGAACCAGTGGCAGCAAGAGAAGCCATGCCCTTCGATCGGTATTCCTCTCGCTCAGAGGGTTGTTGCTGGCAGCCTGTTTCCATGGGGCGAGCCGGAACAACCAAGCCATGCACGCAGCCGACAAGCACGCGGCCAGCAATCCATAGGTGTTGGGATTGTTCCACAACCCCGTGGCTCGGCGCGCCTCCCGGTAATGATAGACGCGGAACACGGGCCAATGCCATAGGCTGATCACCGCGAGTCCAAAGACTCCGACCCAGAACACTGGCCAAAAACAGCGCGGTGGCTGCAGAGATCCCACAACACGCCAAACGCTGGCGACCCAGATGCCAACGAGAATGAGCAGCGGTTCCGTAGAGCCGGCGGCGGTGGAGTAGCGGCAGGCGTAGTGCGCCACGGTCAGGCCCAGGAATCCGAACAACGCCCAGTCGCTGACACTCGGTCGCTGGGCTGTCCGTCGCCCATTCAGGAACACCGGCACCCCCGCCCAGAGAACGGCATTCAATGCCAATGCGCTGACAACCTGCCAATGCCCGTTGGGATTCTGAAAGACCGCTTCAATCTCCGTGCGCAGGGCACGCCACTCGGGAGCAAGCGGCACAGCGGCCAGTAGTTCCCACAGAAGCAAGACCCAAAAGGCTGCCAGCAGCGGAATACTGAACCAGAGGGGTTGAGGCGGAGGCTTAATGGCTCTGAAGGCAACGAATCCCTCTAGCCGTTGGCAATCAAAATAAAATCAGGTAATCGGATCCAAAACGGAGTCGATTTTCCACGGGATACCCCTGATTCAAGGGAATGGGTAGGGATCGAGCCCCCAAGGGTGACATCACACCCGTCCGTCTCCACCGAGTCGGCCTAGGCCGCCTGGACGCCCATTTCGCGGAGGGTCTCGGCGATGGCGTTGACCACGGCACGCATGTCCTTCTCGAAGAGGCGGCCGATGTTGCCGATGCGGAAGGTGTCGGCCTGGCTGATCTTGCCCGGATAAAGCAGGAAGCCTTTCTCGGCCACGCGGCGGTAGAACTCGGTCCAGACGAAGGCCGAATCCTTGGGGTACACGAAGCTGGTGATGATGTGGCTCTGCACGCCCGGCGGCAGATACGACTGGAGGCCGATGGAACGCATGGCCGCAATGAGGGCGGCGTTGTTGGCCTGATACCGCGCGGCGCGGGCGGCGATGCCGCCTTCGAGTTCCAGTTCCTTCAGCGCCTGGGCGAAGGCGAGGATGCTGTGGGTGGGCGGCGTGTAGCGGAATTGGCCGTTCTTCTCGAAGCCCTTGAGTTGATCGAGCAGGTTCAGGCTCAGACTGCGCGCCCAGCCTTCGGTGGCCAGCAGGACCTTGCGGCGGCCGAGCACGAAGCTGAAGCCCGGCACGCTTTCCACGCACTTGTTGGCCGAGGAGATGATGAAGTCGATGCAGGCGGCCTCCAAGTCGATGGGATAGCCGCCGAAGCTGCTCATGGCATCGACGATGTAGACCTTGCCGTGACGGCGGACCACGGGGCCCAACGCCTCGATGGGGTTGAGGATGCCGGTGGTCGTTTCGCAATGGACCACGGCCACATGGGTGATGGCCGGATCGGAGGCCAACAGCGCATCCAACGCCTCCGCGGTCGGCGGGGTGTCCTCGGCCGTGCGCAGAATCGTGTGGGCGATCCGGGCGTGCTGGAGCATGAGGATCATGCGCTCGCCGTAGGCGCCGTTGGACAGCACCGCCACCTTGCCTTCGGGCGGGATGGCCGTCTGGAAGACCGCCTCGACGCCGAAGGTGCCGCTGCCCTGCATCAGAATGGCTTCCCAGCCGGTCTCGCGCGACACCCCGCCGAGCGCGAGAATGGCCTGCCGCACCTCGGCCACGAGCGCGTTGAACTCCCAGTGCCAGGAACCCGCGTCATGAAGCATGGCCTGCTTGACCGCCAGCGAGGTGGTCAACGGTCCGGGCGTGAACAACAGGGCGTCTTGAGAGGTGGGCAATTTCGGCTTCATGGTGGTCGCGTGTCGCCCCGGGAACGACTCCCGCGGCGGGGACAGCTTCCACCAGAACGGGCCGCACAATCAATTCCGACGGGATCCGGGAATGGCCATCGGAACCCATCGGATTCCCCGAACCGATCGGATCCCGGTCGGCATCGAATCCTCGATTGAAAGCCGGCGGTCCCGTTTCTAGCCTCGGACCAGAACGAGCCCCGGACTCACCCGATCATGAACCCCGCCCAACCCCGCCGCGCCTTCCTCGCCACCGTCGCCGCCGCTGCCGCCGCCACCACGGTCCTGCCGTGGACCGGTTGCAAACCGTCGGAGGGCGGGGCCGCTGGAGCCGCCGCGGGCGACACCATCAAGGTGGGTGAGTTCTGTTCCCTCACCGGCACGGAGGCCACTTTCGGCGTGTCCTCGCACGAGGGCACCGCTCTGGCCATCGAGGAGATCAACAAGGCCGGTGGGGTGCTCGGCAAGCAACTGCAGTTGCTGCACGAAGACAACCGCTCCACGGCCGGCGAATCGGTGACCATCGTCAAAAAGTTCATCAGTCGCGACAAGGTGGTGGCGGTGCTGGGCGAGGTGGCTTCCGGACGGTCGCTCGAGGCGGGTCCGGTGTGTCAGGCCGCGGGCATCCCCATGATCTCGCCGTCATCGACCAATCCCAAGGTCACCGAAGTGGGTGACTGTGTCTTCCGCGTCTGCTTCACCGATCCGTTCCAGGGCCGCCTCATCGCGGAGTTTGCGCGCAAGTCGCTCAAACTGTCCAAGGTGGCTGTGTTCTCGGATGTGTCTTCGGCCTACGGCGACGGGTTGCGGCAATACTTCAGCGACGCCTTCACCGCGGCGGGCGGCCAGATCGTGGTGCAGCAGAAGTACTCCTCGAAAGACAAGGACTTCAAAGCGCAGCTGACGGCCATCAAGGCGGCCAATCCCGAGGGCATCTGCGTGCCGGGCTACTACAACGAGGTCGGGCTGATCGTGAAGCAGGCCCGCGAGCTGGGCATCACCGTGCCGCTGTTCGGCGGCGACGGCTGGGAGGCTCCGGAGCTCATCCAGATCGCCGGCGGCGAGGCCCTCAAGAACACCTACTACTCCACGCACTTCTCGCCCATCCAAGACACCCCGGAAGCCAAGCTGTTCGTGGCGGCTTACAAGGCGCGCTACAACGGCAAGACTCCCGATGCGATGGCGGCCCTGGGCTACGACTCGGCGAAGGTGCTGGCCGACGCCATCCGTCGGGCCGGCTCGGCCGAACCGGCCAAGATCAAGGCGGCGTTGGTCACCACCGACCTGGTGGCCGCCAGCGGCCGCACCCGCATGGATGCCCAGCGCAATGCGCCCAAAGCGGCGGTGATCATCACGGTCGAGGACGGGAAGTTCAAATTCCTGCAGACCGTCGAGCCGTGATCCACGGCTCGGGCCGGCCTCATTGATCGCCCTTGGGGCCCAGTCGGTAGCGGAGGTAGTCGCGCGACACGCCCAACCGACGGGCCGCCGCCGACACGTTCCCGCCCGATTGTTCGAGGGCCTTTCGGATGAGGTGGAGGATGGCGGCCTCGAGGTCGAAGCCCTGCTCGGGGAACCGGAACGCCTCGTTCCACCACGAGTCCGGAGTGCCCGGGGCGCCGGCGACCAGGACCGATGAGACACCGGGCGACACCGGGGCTGTCTCGGAAGCGCCTCCACCGGCCCCCAACAGGGAATCGAAGTTCAGGGCGTCACCGTCTTCGAAGACCAGGGCCCGCTCCAGTTCATGGGCCAGTTCCCGGACGTTCCCGGGCCATCCATAACCCAGCAGGCGGCGCCGCCCGGTCTCCGAGACGGCCCGGACGGGCAACCGGTGACGCGCGGCGATGCCGACCATGAGCGCGTCGGCCAACGCCAACAGATCGGCTCCCCGGTCCCGCAACGGCGGGATCGACAACCGGAACAGATCGAGCCGGTGCTGGAGATCGGCGCGGAAGGTCCCCTGGGCCACCAGAGTACGGAGGTTCTGATTGGCGGCCGCGATCACCCGGACATCCACGGCGATGTCTTTCGACCCCCCGACTCGGCGGATCCGGTGGTCTTCGAGCACCGTCAACAACTTGGCCTGGATGGGCAGCGACAGGCTGCTCAGTTCGTCGAGGAAAAGCGTGCCCCCGTGGGCCGCCTCGAAGAGCCCGATACGGGTGCTGCGGGCGTCGGTGAAGGCCCCCT
>JACCEB010021237.1_pt1 | contig 11644 bp, 8 predicted proteins | sample 7454761 | NCBI WGS metagenome assembly JACCEB01 (sample SAMN15323454, study PRJNA562643) | freshwater metagenome | isolation source: river surface water | place: USA:Blue River Watershed | collected 2017-08-18 | reverse complement strand
TCACGGGCGGGATAGGCTGCGGCAAAAGCGCCGCCGCCGCCTGCTTCGCGGCCCATGGGTTCGTGCATGTCGACGCCGACTCCCTGGCCCACCGGGCGCTCTGTGTGCCTGAAGTGCGGCAGGCCGTGCAGCAAAGGTGGGGCCAGGGCTTCTACCATGCTGACGGCTCCCCGGACCGCCCCCGGATCGCCGCCAAGGTCTTCGCGGAAAGGGCGGAGCTGGATTTCCTCGAGTCGCTGGTGCACCCCTTGGTCGCGGATCTCCGGCGTGAGGCCGTCGCCGATGCATCCCGCTCTTACGTCGTCGAGATTCCTTTGCTTTTCGAAAAACAGCTCGCCCCGGAGTTTGATCGCGTCGTCTGCGTGGCCTGCTCCGATTCCGTCCGCCTGCAACGTCTCCAAAGCAGGGGTCTGAGTCCGGAAGAATCTGAGCGTCGAATAAAGATGCAAATGCCTATGGGTCATAAGGTTAAGAATTCTGACTACGTCCTCTGGAATGATGGCGACCTTCCCTCACTGCAGCGTCAAGTCGACCGGCTTGCGACGCAGCTGGCGGCTGGCCTTTCCGCCTGAAGCGTGGGGATACTTTGCGGTTGCCGCACCTAGTCGGCGTTTTAGCGTATTTTTTCCAACCGTTTCCCCCCAAGGAAACGTCTCAACCCCCTTTTTCTCACCCCGGGAACTACGCCTGTGACGACCGCCGACGACTTCGTCATCCAATTCATTCAGGACAAGGGACTGGTTTCCCCGGATGACGTGGCCGCCGCCCGTTCCGCCCTGGGCGAACTCAAGGAGGGCCAGAATCCGGACACCGTGGCCCTCGAGCACCTCGTGGCCGAAAAGAAGGTCACCTGGCAGTCGATCACCCAGGCCCTCGGGGCGGAGTTCGACATGGAGGTCGTCGACGTGTCCCAGGTCGCGCCGGCGGAGGAGCTCCTCAAGCTCGTCGGCCGCGAGCAGGCCGAGCGTCACTCGATCCTGCCTCTGCAGATGGACGGCGTCGAACTGCTCGTCGCCATCGCCGACCCGCTCGACACCGAGACCCTCGACTCGCTGTCCCGCATCCTCAAGCTTCCCCTGCATCCCAAGCTGGCGCCGCCGGACGAGCTCCGTTCCGCCATCGACCGCTGCTACAGCGGCGGCCAGGTCAACGTCTCCTATGAGGAGGTCTTCGGCAAGTCCGAGGACGGCGTCTCGGTCGAGCTGCCGCAGGGCGGCGAGGTCAAGGAGGACGACGCGCCCATCATCCGGTACGTCAACTCCCTGATCGTCGACGCCATCCGGCGCAAGGCCTCGGACATCCATCTCGAGCCCCTGGAGAAGCGCTTCCGCGTGCGCTTCCGCATCGACGGCGTGCTGCAGGAGATGAAAGGGCCGCCCAAGCGCCTGCAGCCCTCCGTCATCTCCCGACTCAAGCTGATGGCCGACGTCTCCCTGGCGGAGAAGCGCATCCCGCAGGACGGACGCATCCAGGCCCGCACCGGCGGCCGCGACATCGACCTCCGCGTCTCCGTCCTGCCGACCGTCTACGGCGAGTCCATCGTCATGCGAATCCTCGACAAGGAGGGCCTCAAGCTCGGCCTGCCCGAGCTCGGCTTCTTCGCGGACGACCAGGCCAAGTTCCAGTCCCTCATCGGCGGGTCCGACGGCGTCTTCCTCGTCACCGGTCCGACCGGCTCGGGCAAGTCGACCACCCTGTATTCCGCCCTCAACTACATCAACAAGCCCGACCGCAAGATCATCACCGTCGAGGATCCGGTCGAGTACCAGATGGCGGGCATCAACCAGGTCCAGGTGAAGCGCGACGTCGGCATGACCTTCGCCGCCGCCCTGCGCGCCATGCTGCGACAGGCGCCCAACGTCGTGATGATCGGTGAAATCCGCGACCTTGAGACCGCCGCAATCGCGATCAACGCGGCGCTCACGGGCCACATGGTCTTCTCGACCCTGCACACCAACGACTCCGTGTCCGCCGTCACCCGCCTCGTCGACATCGGCGTCAAGCCCTTCCTCGTGTCGGCCGCCCTCCGCGGCGCCCTCGCCCAGCGCCTCGTGCGCCGCGTCTGTCAGAACTGCGCCCAGCCCCACACGCCCTCCTCCAAGGAGCTGATGTCCGTCGGCCTCACCGAGAAGGACCTCGCCGGCGCCACCCCGATGAAGGGGGCCGGCTGCGCGAAGTGCGGCGAACGCGGCTACAAGGGCCGGCGCGGCGTCTTCGAGCTCTTCGTCATCACCGAGGAGATCCAGGAGATGATCTACTCCGGCGCCACGCTCGTCGACCTCCGTCGCAAGGCCCGCGAGGCCGGCATGCGCACCATGCGCGAGGACGGCATGCGCAAGATCCTCTCCGGCATGACCACCGTCGAGGAGGTCATCAGCGCCACCGTGGCGGACGACGTGCTCTGACCGCCATGGCCTACGATCTCGACCAGCTGCTGGAGGCGATGCTCGAGAACGGGGCTTCCGACCTGCATCTGCACGTCGGCCGTCCCCCGTCCCTCCGCATCAACGGCGACATCGTCCCCCTCGAGGGTCCGGCCCTCGTGTCGGCCGAGACCGAGGCGCTCGCCGCTCGGATCGTGCCGGCCCACCTCCGCGAGCGTCTCACCCGTGAGGGCGGCTGTGACTTCGCCTTCGCTTTCCAGAAGAAGGGCCGCCTCCGCTGCAACGCCTTCCGGGCCACCGGGGAGACCGGGCTCGTCCTGCGTCTGCTGCCGACCCGCATGTTCACCCTCGAGCAGCTGCGCCTGCCGCCCGTCATCAAGGACCAGCTGCGCCGGGCCCGCGGGCTCGTGCTCGTCACCGGCCCCACCGGCTCCGGCAAGTCCACGACCCTGGCGTCGATGATCGACTGGATCAACCAGCACGAATCAGGCCACATCATCACCCTCGAGGACCCCATCGAGTACGTCCACCCGCACAAGAAGTGCACCGTCACGCAGCGCGAGGTGGGGCCGGACATGCCCTCCTTCGCCGAAGGCGTGCGCGCGGCGCTCCGGCAGGACCCCGACGTCATCCTCATCGGCGAAATGCGCGACCTCGAGACCATCGAGGCCGCGCTCACCGCGGCCGAGACCGGCCACCTCGTGCTCGGCACCCTGCACACCTCGGGCGCGGCCCGCACCATCGAGCGCATCGTCGACGCTTTCCCCACCGGCAGCCGCGACCAGGTGCAGGTGCAGCTCGCCTCCTCGCTCAGCATGGTCATCTCGCAGAGCCTGCTGCACACGCTCGACGACCGTCGCGTCGCCGCGTTCGAGATCCTCATCAACACCGTGGGCGTCGCCGCCAAGATCCGCGACAAGAAGACCTTCCAGATCGCCTCCGACATCGAGACCGGCGCCGCCCGCGGCATGCGCTCCCTCGACGCCGACCTGCTCGCCCTGCTCGCCCAGGGCGTCGTCTCCGAGGAGGAGGTCTACAATTACTGCCAGGACCCCGAGGCCATCCGCGCGCGGATCGGCGGCAAGGGCTCCGCCAACTCCTGACCTCCATGTTCGAAGACCACAGCGACATCATCCGTGACATCGCCCTCGAGGCCGGCCTCGTCGACGCCGCCCAGGCCGGCGAGCTCTGGGAGTCGCACGCGACCACCGGCAAGTCCTTCGCCGACGCCCTGCTCGACTCCGGAATGGCCGACCGGCCCACGCTGCTCCAGGCGATCGCCGACCACCTGCAGGTCCAGTTTTACTCCGCCGTGCCCGCCGACTCCGCCTCGGAGATCGTCCGCGTCCTCAAGCCCGCCCAGGCCCACAAGTACGTGGTGGTGCCCGTCGCCGACGAAGCCGGCAAGCTCGTGCTGGTCGCCAAGGACCCCTTCAACTCGGCCGCCGTCGGCGAGCTGACCTTCATCCTGCAGCGTGACGTCGAGTTCGCCGTGGCCGATCCGGACCAGGTGGACTCCGCCGTGATCCGCGCCTACGGCGAGCCCTCCGCCTCCTCCATGGAGGACCTGCTCGGGGAGTTCGACCAGGCCGAGGCCGTGCAGACCGAGGAGGACGTCGCCGCCGCCGCCAGCCAGGCGCCCATCATCCGGTTCGTCGACCTCGTGCTCCAGGAGGCCGTGAAGGCCAAGGCCTCGGACATCCATTTCGAGCCCTTCGAGGACCAGTTCCGCATCCGCTACCGCATCGACGGCTCGCTCTACGAGATGGCGCCGCCGCCCAAGAACCTGGCGCCCGCCGTCATCGCCCGCGTCAAGGTGCTCTCGGCCCTCAACATCGCCGAGCGCCGCGTCCCCCAGGACGGACGCATCAAGACCACCATCGGCGGCCGCGCCATCGACCTCCGCGTCTCGACCCTCCCCACGCAGTTCGGCGAGTCCGTCGTGCTCCGAATCCTGGACAAGACCGTCGTCAACCTGAGCCTCGACGCGCTCTCGATGCAGGACGACATCAAGGAGGGCATCCGCCAGATGGTGAACCGTCCGAACGGGATCTTCATCGTCACCGGTCCGACCGGCTCCGGCAAGACGACCACCCTCTACTCCGCGCTCCGCGAGGTGAACACCGAGGACATCAAGATCCTCACCGCCGAGGACCCCGTCGAGTACGAGGTCGAAGGCATCATGCAGGTGCCCATCAACCACCAGGTGGGGCTCACCTTCGCCGCCGCGCTCCGCTCCTTCCTGCGTCAGGACCCGGACACCATCATGGTGGGCGAGATCCGCGACCTTGAGACCGCCCAGATCGCCGTCCAGGCGTCGCTCACGGGACACGTCGTGCTCTCCACCCTCCACACCAACGACGCGCCCGGGGCCGTGACCCGTCTCATCGACATGGGGCTGGAGCCGTTCCTCATCTCCGCCTCCCTCGAGGGCGTCCTCGCCCAGCGCCTCCTGCGGCGCATCTGCCGTTCCTGCAAGACGGCCTACGAGCCCGACAAGGAGGTGGTCTCGATGCTCGAGGTCGACGCGCTTGAGATCGCGGGCAAGCAGTTCTTCTTCGGCAAGGGCTGCCCCGAGTGCAACCGCTCCGGCTACCGCGGCCGCCAGGGCCTGTTCGAGCTGATGCCCATCAACGACGGCATCCGCACCCTCATCACGCAGAAGGCGCCCACGCTGGTGCTCAAGCAGAAGTCCGTCGAGTCCGGCATGCGGCCCCTCCGTGAGGACGGACTCCGCTGCATCTTCGACGGCCTCACGACCATCGAGGAAGTCCTCAAGTACACCTGAACCCCCTTCACCGCATCACCATGCCCGACTACAAGTACACCGCCCTCGACAAGAACGGCGCCCAGACCACCGGTTCCATCACCGCCCCTGACGAGGCGCAGGCCCGTCAGAAGCTCATGGCCCGCGGCCTCATGGTCACCGGCCTCACCGCCGACGGCGGCGCTGCCAAGCCGGCGGCCGCCGCGCCCGCCGCCCGCAAGAAGGGCGGCTTCGGCTTCCGCGCCAAGGTCACGCAGGACGACGTCACGGTCATGACCCGCCAGCTCGCCACGCTGATCACCGCCGGCCTGCCGCTCCTCCGCGCGCTTGAGCTGATCGCCAAGCAGGAGCGCAACCTCGCCTTCAAGGACATCCTGACCAACGTCGCGGAGAGCGTCGCCCAGGGCAACAACCTGTCCGAGGCCCTGCAGTCCCACCCCAAGGTCTTCGACAAGCTCTACGTGAACATGATCCGCGCCGGCGAGGCCGGCGGCGTGCTCGACAAGGTCCTGGACCGTCTCGCCAAGTTCCGCGAGAAGGCCTCCCGCATCGCGAAGAAGGTCAAGTCGGCGATGGTCTACCCGGGCGTCGTGCTCTCCGTCGCCATCATCATCGTCTACATCCTGATGGTGAAGGTCGTGCCCTCGTTCCAGAAGCTGCTCGACGGCCAGAAGACCCAGATGCCGCCCCTCACCGAGTTCGTCGTGGGCATCTCCAAGGCCCTCACGGAATTCTGGTACATCACCCCGGTGCTCGTCGCCGGCCTCTGGTTCGGCCTCAAGTACTGGCTGGCCACCCCGAAGGGCAAGGCGCTGTTCGACCGCATGATCTTCCGCCTGCCCAAGGTCGGCTCTTTCGTGCAGATCGTCTCGGTCTCACGCTTCGCCCGCACGTTCGGCACGCTCATGGCCTCGGGCGTGCCCATCCTGCAGTCCATCTCCATCACCCGTGACACGCTCGACAACGTCGTCATCGCGAAGTCGCTGGAGCGCGTCCATGACCGGGTGCGTGACGGCGAGCCGCTCTCGGTGCCGCTCGAGCAGTCGGGAGTCTTCCCGCAGATGGTCACCTCGATGATCCAGGTGGGCGAGGAGACCGGCCAGCTGCCCGAGATGCTCAACCGCGTGGCCGACATCTACGACGAGGAGGTCGACAACGCCGTGACCGCCCTGACCTCGATCATCGAGCCGGTCCTCATCGTGTTCCTGGCCGTCGTGGTCGGCACGATCGTGCTCGCGATGTTCCTGCCGCTGATCGCGCTCATCTCCAAGATGACCGGCGGCGGCTGAGGTCCGGTCTTCACGACCCCCGAAAAAGGAGGCGGCTTGCATACCCCTATGCAAGCCGCCTGTTTTTTACTGCTTTATCTTACTTACCCCATTGCCCCGTAGGGCAAATTTAACTGTGGTTATCGTGCTATTAAACGACGCGGGTTGCAAGTCGCATCTGCTTAATTATCACAAACTGCTGTCATTCAACGTCTTGAAATTGGGTGCAGGGGTAGGATTTGAACCTACGACCTTCAGGTTATGAGCCTGACGAGCTAACCGGGCTGCTCCACCCTGCAATCAGTGGGAAGTGCAGAGAAAAGGCCGTTCGGCCGCCCTCGCAAGCCATTTCTGAACGAGGGCCTGGGCAAGGAAATGGGTTGAAGCACTCCGGTGCCGCTCAATGATTGTATTCCCCCTTCTGCGATGAGCGAAACCCCGCCCCCGCCCCCCTCCGGAGACGCTCCTGAGGTCAAGCCCGCCAAGACCGAGTCGGTGGTCACGGTGCGCCCCCGTGGCTCTTTCTGGCGCCGTCTCGGCGGTGAAGGCCTCACGGTCTCCCTCGCCATCCACGCGCTCCTGGTCCTTCTGGCCGCCGCCTGGGTGGTGTCCGAAATCACGACGCAGACCAAGAAGGATCCCAACACGTTCGCCACCGGCGCCGGCGGCGGCAGCGGCGGCGAACGGGTCAACAACCAGCCCCGCAAGGTGCAGCCCAAGAACGTGAAGAACATGGCCAAGACCACGGCCAGGATCACGTCCAAGAGCTCGACGTCCTCCATCGCTCTCCCCGATCTTCCGCCCGCGGCCTCCATGTCCTCGATGATCTCAGGCATGATGGGCGGCGGCTCCTCCAAGGGCTTCGGCGGCGGTTCCGGCGGCGGCATCGGCGCCGGACGCGGCATGGGCGTGGGCGGCGGCAAGAACTTCGTGGCCAAGCCCATGATGGGCGCCCAGGTCTTCGCCCAGAGCATCGCGGTCTACTTCGACTCCTCCGACTCGCTCATCGACTACCTCGACGCGGTGCAGTCTGAGATCAAGAAGTCGTTCCCGGACGCCGACGTGTTCATCTACGAGCAGCCGGCCATCACCATCCAGGACGGGGACGTGGTGGGCGGCAAGGACTTCATGAAGAACAAGGTGCGCTCCGCCCGCGGGGTGAACACCAACACCAAGCGCCCTGACGGCAAGACGCTCAAGCCGGTCACTGAGCCCAAGACGCTTTCGGGCAAGGGACGCACGATGCTCACGCGCTACGACCAGCACTTCAAGACCGGCCGGCTCGGCGCCTGGCTCGACATCATGCGCGACGAGAAGACCTACGACGCGCTGGTCGTCTTCACGGACTTCGCGGACTACGGTCTGACGCAGATCCGCGTCAAGGGAGTCAAGGCGGAGAAGGGCTTCGCGCCGACGCCGCTCGTGCTTTTCTCCGACGACACCAACTACGGGGTCGGACGTGGCGTCGACAATCGCAAGCCTTCGGAGAAGGAATGGGAGCAGGACTGGATCAAGTCCTTCTCGCCCCAGGCCAACGGGCCCAAGCTCTACGTGTTCACGACGCGCAACAATCCGGGAGCTTTCATCACGTCTCTCGCCACGGCCTCCGGCGGCGCGGTGACCAAGATCAATCCCGCCAATCTCGGCAAGGGCGACTCCAAGGCGCCCGGCGTGCCGCAGGGGGCCGGCGCGGTCAAGCCGGTCCGCTGAGCCTCCTCAGCGGTCGGCGGCGAACCTGAAGGGGCTGCCGCCGAGGATTTCGGCGCTGGTCAGCGTCGGGCACCAGTGGCGCTCGACGTGCTCGACCATGAGCCGCGTGCCCTCGAAGTGGCTGACCTTCGGCGCACGCTCAGGATTGTACATGGTGTCCGTGAGATCGCGCATGAGGAAGGTGCTCAGGCCCTGTGACACGAGCTGGCGGATGCCGAAGGGACGGCCCAGCACGCACATGTTCAGGTGCACGCCCATGATGATGGCCGTGTCCCGGCCTTGCGAGACCATGAGGTCGTAGGCCTCCCGGCTGTCCGTGACGGCGTCGCCTGGCTCGATGGCGATGGCGGCGATCTGGCGAGTCCAAGGGTAGGGGTCGCCGGGCTTCCAGGTCCGCGGTCCGTCGCAGCCTCCGTCGGAATCGTCGATGGGCAGGGCGCCCTCGCGCTCCGGCATGAGCCGGATCCAGCGCTGCAAGGGCGTCTTGGTGGGCGCCTGAGGCGCCGATTGGGCCAGTTTCCTGCCCGGGGAGCCCTCGTAGAACTTCATGGTGTCGCTGGGACAGTGGATGATGAGGACTCCGCGCTGCCGCAGCTCCCTCAGCACTCGGTCCATGCGTGGAGCCATTTCCGCCACCCGCGCCGCCGCCGCGGGACAGGTGTGGGTGTCCCACATGTCGCAGACGATCGCGGCCGTGCGCTTGGGTTCGACGCGCGTCCTGGCCAAGACGGGTTCGGTGCGGGCGACGTCCTTCGGTCGCGTGCGGACCTCCACTTCGAAGGGCTCCGCCATCAACATCGCGGTCGACGCAAGCAGCAGGAAGAGCAGGGCGGGGCGCATGTCCTGAGACTGCGTCGTCGCCGCCTCATCACAATCTGAAAGGTCCCGCCATGGGGTTGGCCCTGCCCGGACCAGGGTTGTCATGCTCAGGTCGGCGTGGTTGAGCGAAGCAGGCTCCGGCTTGAAGTCATCCGGATGGGGCCGGATCTCCTGTTCAGACGGGCGCGACGGGAACGCGATTGGCGCGGAGCTGCGGCGTCCGTGGCCGTCCACGCCTGCCTGGTCGTGCTGGCCTGCTGGATCGTGATGCGTGAGCCGCCACCGCCTTCACATCCGCGGAGCAGCGCCTGTGTCGGCCCCGGCGGAGGCTCAACGTCGGCGGCGCCGCGTCAGGCCATCCCAGTGAAGAGGCCGCCGACAGGTCACGTCCCCAAGCGGATCGCGGCCGTGGGGCGTCCGGCGGGCGTGAAGTTGCCCCCGCTTGCGTCCGTGCCGTCGACGCTGTCATCCGTGCTTGAATCGGCGCTGGCCGGCAGATCCGCAGGCAGGAGCATGGGCTTGGGACACGCGGCCGGCAGGGGCGCCGGGGTCGGCATGGGGACGGCCCGCGAGTTTCGTTCCGTGATGGGGCTTCGCATGCGGGCGACCAAGGTCGCGGTCTATCTGGACTGCTCCGGTTCGATGCGGCCTTACTTGCCGAAGGTCGAGGCGGAGATACGTGCGCAGTATCCGGATGCGGACGTGTTCAGGTTCGACGGCGCCCGCATCGTGGGGCTCGATGACCGGGTAGTGCATGGCCGCGGTTTCACGGGCGACCCGCCTCGCCTCCGCGAAGAACGGACCCTGACCGACCCGGGGGCGCTCACGCCCGCCGGCCGCGCGGCTTTCCTCTCCCTGCGGACCGCCTGTGAAAAAGGATCTCTCGGCGCCTGGATCGACCGCATGCTGCACGAGCCCTACGACGCCCTGGTGGTCTTCTCCGACTTCCAGGACGGGGTGCGCATCTACCATCGCACTCCGAAAGGGCCTCGTCAGGTCTACTCGGACAGCGCCTATGCGCCCATGAAGGGCGACGTCCGCGCCTCCTACCGATGGCAGGCCGTCTGGCTGGAGGCCTTCGGCCGCGCCGGCCGGGGCCGGGGGCCGCGGCTCTACCTTTTCACCGTCCAAAGGGAGCCGCAGGACTTGCTGCGGCGTTGCGTCGAGGCTTCGGGCGGAGGCAGCGCTTCGGTCGCCTGGCTGCGGCGAAAGGGCAGGTGACGGCTTGGCGGTTGCGCCCGACGCTTCGGACGATTGGATGAGGCCATGACCCCGTTCGTCACCGAGCATCGCGCCAACTTCGCCGATACGGATGCCGCCGGCATCGTCCATTTCTCCACGGTGTTCTTCTGGGTCGAGGCCACCGAGGAGGCGCTCTTCCGCGAGCTCAGGCTGCCGTTCCTCCGTGCCGAAGGCGCCAAGCTCACCGGCTTCCCCCGCGTGCGCGTCGAGTGCGACTTCCTTTCGCCGATCTACCGCGAGGACGTCGTGACCGTCGCGCTGACGCCGGTCGAGATCGGGGACAAGAAGCTCGTCTGGGGCTTCACCGCCGCCGTCAGTGAACGGGCCGTCGCCAAGGGGTCTCTGACCACCGTCTACGCCTGGCGTGAGGCCCAGGGGCCGATGTCGGCCGCGCTCGTGCCGCTCGAGATCAAGACGGCCCTGCAGAAGCGCTTCGGCCTCTGAGCCATGACGAAGCTCGGCCGGATTCTCAAAGTGGGTCTGCTGGCCGCCGGCGCCCTGCTCTGGCTGGTCGCGATGGATCTCGTCGGCTCCGCGTTGCATTCGCCCGTGGGCATCCTCTTCGCAATCCAGCAGCCCGAGCCCTCCCTGCACGCCGACGAGGCCGTGCAGTGGTCGTTCGCCAGGGACTCCGCCGCGGGCGCGGCTTACAGCGATAATCAGGACAAGTTCCACGGGCCGGCGCTCGCCCTTGCGGCCAGGGGCGTCTTCGCCCTGCGAGGATTGAGCTTCGATGACGCCACCGAGTCGGACCTGCGCGTGGTGCCGTTCCTTTTCTATCTTTTGGTCTGCGCCGCACCGCTCGCCCTGCGCGACGTCTCCTGGCTGACGAGGGGATCGGCCGCCCTCCTCCTGTTTCTGAGTTCGGCCGGATGTTATTTCGGACATTATTACATCCAGGAGGCTTTGCTCGTCGCCGGCTTCGTCTGGGGCGCGTTGCTTTGGATGGAGTCCGCCGCCGCTCCTGCTTGCGGGTGGAAGCCGGCCCTGGCTGGCGCCGGCTTCGGCCTGGCGCTGGCCTGCAAGGTGACCGCCGCCGCCTACCTGGGCGTTTTCCTGCTGACTCTCATCATCCTCGCCCGTGAGACGCTGACCTGGCGTCGCATCGCATGGACGGCCGCGGGGGCGACGGCGGTCTGGCTCGCCCTGCAGACCTGGCTGTTCACCGACCTCAACGGCGTCACCGCCTGGGGTCGCCAGTTCTGGCGCTCCTTCGGCGTGGCCTCGGGCAATGAGGAGACGCTTCCGCTGACGAACCCGGGCTACTGGTGGGCGGTCGGGCTGTGGCTCGCCGTCCTGGCCGTGGCGCGCTCGGTCCGTTCCGAGGCGCGTTCGGTCCGGGACGTGCCGCTCGCCTTCGCCGTCGGCTGCTTCCTCTTCCACCTCGCGCTGCCCTACAAGACCCCCTGGCTGCTGTTCCTGCCCGTCTGCCTGAGTCTGTCCGTCGCCTGGCC
>JACCEB011330758.1_pt1 | contig 11648 bp, 7 predicted proteins | sample 7454761 | NCBI WGS metagenome assembly JACCEB01 (sample SAMN15323454, study PRJNA562643) | freshwater metagenome | isolation source: river surface water | place: USA:Blue River Watershed | collected 2017-08-18 | reverse complement strand
GTACGGTTTTCTGACCACTGATTGATTTTTAAATGAAGAGACTCATCATGAGCGATCGAATCTTTCTCCGAATTATCAAAATCAACCATTTCATATTTTCTTTTATTTAAAACCTCGAACAGAGCAGGTTTAATTTTACGAGTCGAATCCATATAAGATGAGGGTACAGAGTACATTAAAGAGTAAAGGCCAGTTTCGGAATCAAGGCCATTTGAGACATGAGAATTAAACGACAGAGCGTGTTTTCTCATGTGATAAACTTTAGGCATTTTCGTTGAGTTAAAATCCTTTCTATCCCATTCATTTAATACAATCAGAACGAGATTCGGATTTTGTTTTCCACGACACTCTAGGTCCCCTGATGGGTAGAAGAATTGACGATTATCAGGGAAGGTCTTACTTATTTTTTTAAGATTAAGATTTATAGGAAAAACAGCGCTGAGTTTCGGGTGGATGCTGCCATAATGAAACATCGCCTTACTGAGACCGAATGACATAAGAATCAAAACTAAGTACCAGTTACTAACAGGATTACTAAAGCGTGCCTGCATGGATCGCCAAAGATTTTCCCCTCGAAGCCAGATAATCACTGCACCGACAAAAAGACCCGCACTCAATAAGATGAGTCCAACAGATCCACCAATAAAATGGTGGAAGCCATTAGGTAAAATGATTTTATAAATATAGCTGTAAACATGCTCATGAAACGTCGAAAAGGCAAAAGCATCTAAAAAGATGAGTAAGTTTAGAACTAAAATAAGAATCAACGACCAAAACCTTGAAATATAATAGGTCGGAAAGATGAGAACAATGGGAGCATAAAGAAGAAAATAAAAAATTGAATTTAGAACACCGAATTGGCCGAAGTAAGTAAAAAGCACGTATAAGAATTCAGTTCCATTTCCAGGCAAAATAAAGCTTCGGAAATAGAGTAGACCTAGGATCATTGATAGTGGCCAGGAAATTCCGAAGAAAAGCTTACGACCCCAGCTAAGAGAAAATTTTCTACGACTCATTCATTCCTCATTCTTATTATTTAATTCTAAGCACAGCGAAAGCTTTATTCAAGAGACACTGTGCTTCAAAAGATAAATAACTGAGGAGATATCCGTAGGGGCAAATTATTTTTTTAAGATCTTCTTTTTGATCCAGATAACGATGACTTCAAATAGTTCAAGCATAAGAATCTCTAATTAAAATTCGTGCACTTTGTAAGCTTAAAACCAATAGAGTTCCCGCCGTAGCGGGACCCCTTACAACAATCTTCTTTCTTAAGGTTGAAGAAAGCGACATTACAATCCGTAAAGTTTACTCCGATTACGTGACAAGTATGTCCAAGGCTATCCCTCGATTGGCATTGATGCTGGCCTTCCGCCCGATAAATTCTGGGATTTGAACTTAAATAAGTTTCATCATCCATTTCGGTGAGGTAATCAATAAAAACCACATCGTTAGCTTGAACGATACTTGAGAAGAGAATCACCGTTAATAATATCAACTTCATATTACCGCTCACTTCTCATTAAGATTAATTTTAAAAGACCAGTATTTTTATTTTCACGGGCCACTGGAGTAACCTTCGTCAAAGCTTCAATCACAGCATCTTGCATGGTGAAAAGCCTCATCATGTTCTCTGTATAGATGATTTCTCCCTTCTTCAGTTCTTTCGGAGTCGGAAGTCTAATCATTTCCTCTTTGTTCCCCTCAAGATTCACCATCAGAGTGAAAAAACCTTCGCTTTCATCTTTCATGAATTTAATTTTTGAAGGACTCATTTTAGGATTTAAGATGAGGGCGAGCTGAGAGGAATTTCCTTCCTTATAAGCAATCTCATAAGTCTCTAAGATTTGAGGATCGCGCTGGATTTTATAAGAAACGGCATAGTGTAATAAGTTTTTCATGAGAAGCTTATTTCCTCTCATTGAGCAGACTAAAGGATAATCAGTTCTTGGAACGTTTGTCAGATTAACCTTATCACAACTCTCACTGGATAAAATCTCGCTGTAATACAGATCATGAATCTTATGAATGAGAGGCTCACCAGCGAGGATCGCCTCCTGAGCAATCGATGACTGGACTAAGCGAAGAGCATTATTTAAGAAGAAATGCCCTCTCATATTTTGGTTTGATTGAGAGTTCGAATTCTTTAGATACGTCTCTACAATTTCTTGGAATGAGTTCATCCAAACTGGCTTATCAACTTCCATGAAAGGATGCAGAATCAGAAGATAACTTAAATATCTCTCTAGATTTTTAACAGAAATGAGGTGATCTAATTCATAATGGTCCTCTCCTGTATTTGAGTGTTCACTCGGAAAATCAATATAAGGAGTTTTAAACTTAAGTCCAGAAAAATTCGAAACAGGAAGATGTAAAGGAATTGAATTCACGTCTCTTTCACCAATTAAGAAATGAAAAAGAGACACCAATGGTAAATATCTTTCCTTTTGAAATTTTGTAAGATTATTCTCTTCATCACTTTCGAAAATAATTCTTAATGGGTTTTCAGTTGTTGAGTTTCCACCAAAGGCTTCCGAAAGACCAGTTTGACAGTGGGAAAACCCAGACTCCTCAACAGATGTAATAATTCTCTGAACGTCCGATAAACTTTGAATACTTCCTAAAAATTTTGAATTGATAAGAGGTATTTGACCGATACTATGAAAAGAATCTTTTTGAAAATCATAGCGAGACCACACAGACCTTAATTGAAAATTAACCATTCGTTCACAGTTTCTAAGATCTTTATTTTGTAGGGCCTTATTAACCTCTAGAGTCACGAGTCCAATGTCTCTTAGTTCAGAAAGGGCCCTCATCTCTTCTTGGTGATATTGATCAATCAGAAGAGCGAGATTCTTAATCATGTTCATGGTCTCTAACTGCATTTCCATGATTTTTTTCTGATTCGTAATCACAATATCAAGTTTTCTGCTTATTTCATCAAGCTTTGCGGATTCAGCACTCTTTGAATTGAGTCCTGGAAAAGGAGAGACCGAAAGAGCAGTGACGGCACCAAGGGCCCCACCTGACATCCAGCCAGTCATAACATTTTTTGCCGTCGTAACAAGCTGACTTACTTTCTGCGCCTTATCCATTACTTTTTGTAAATCAGGCGAAGGCCTAATCCCAAAAAGCATCGAGAGTTTATTCGCCGAACCGATAATATTTGTTAAGTTATCAGCTAAATGTCCAGCAGCATCCACACTCTTTTGAAGATTCGCATTAATCTTTCCTTGTTTAGAAAGAATGCTTTCATTCGTTTCAGATGAATCGGCATCTTCCCCCTTAATGACTTTTTTGTACAAGAAATCAAATATCCTTTTTGAATGAATATTTGTTGGGCCAGATCTTGTGGTTCTGGCTTCTCGGTACATATCATCTAGGTCTTTTCCCACACCAGAAAGACCATCAGTGAGATCAGAAACATTTTTTTCAGTCTCTTTAAAATGCTTTTTTAATGACGATACGAGAACGGTAAACTCTTTTGCCTTTCGTTGAATTTCTTGAACGTCTCGAACAACTCTTCCCACTTCATCAACGATCCTTTTAAAACCGTTGTTCTCTTTAATCACCTCATAAACACCAAATGCAATCATTCCACTTAGGATGACTGTGTACTGCTCATTTTCATTGAGGTTTGAATTCTTAAAGTACTGATCTGCCTTCTCTATAAATTCTTTTGTACTTTGAATCGCTTTAACAGAATCCTCGGAACTACTCGATTTCATTTTTGCTTCAATCTCTTTGACCGCTTCAGGATTAGACTGAGCAATAGCAATCGCGACATCTAAGGCGAGATCTTTAGAAATTTCACTTGCTCTCTTATCAAAGGCAACGAGAATTTCCTCGAGATGCTTACTTTTAAGATAATTAAATGTCCCCACTTTTAACTGATCTTCAATTTTAAAGTCCGATGAGACTCTTTTATTAAGAAGAGAGGTTTCTATAAGAGATTTATTTTGCTGATAAGACTCGGAGTGATAAAGATAGTTATTTTTTATCTGTTCATTTTTCTTTTGAATATCTTGAATAATAAGTCTTGCTTCAGTTGGTGTTAATTCTCCAACGAGTGACTGGACGAGCTCTTTTCTATTCTCTCCAAAGGATCTTGAGAGGATATCGGCAAGAGCAAGATTGGGGGCCTCTGAATTCAATAAATCATTAAGTAAATGTATCTTTTGCTGCTCACTAACTCTTAATTCTTCACTCTCCGAAACGGTCCTAATTTCCGTGATCGTTTTGGAACAACTTGTGGTCACGATTGCAAATGCAATGATATTTAATAAAGATTTCATGTTGTTCCTTAAAAATTTTGCCAAGGGTAATTAAAATTAAACTTCATATCACCCACCAGATAATGAACGATTGAATTATCAGAGGCCCCGTCTTCGCCAACGTCTCCAGAATCACCTAAATCACCTTTGGCGCCTTGTGATCCATCTGGATATTTATACTTTCGATTTCTTGAACTCGATTTATGATCACACACAGGACAGCCCCCAGTTCTTCTATCGATATCTACATAAAGAGTCGATCCAACTCCCCCTGGGCCACCTTGACCGCCCTCTCCTCCAATTCCGCCAGCGCTTCCTTTACCTGGAAAGAAATCCACTTTAATCTTGAGATCATCTAATTTTTTTGCCTTATAAAAAAAGGCACCAGATGATCCTCCATTTAAACCATTAAACCCTTTATTCCCTTTAAATCCCTGATGGCCTCTTTTCCCAAAGCAGCGTTGATCTTTATCCGAAAAGTCTTGCTTATCGCCTTTACAGGTTCCATCGAGTGCTAAATCTCTTCCTGGAATTTCTTTTATCACTTCCGGAACTCGTGTCTGCTTCCCAGCATTTTTACCTCTTAATTGAACACTCAGCTTTCCAACAGAAGTTTCCGTCACAATATTAATAATCCCACCGGAAGCTCCATGCTGATCATCTAATGCCTTTAAGGTACTTTCCTCAGTGAAGGTCACAATTTCTCCACCACGAGAAATAATCTCCTTCGCCTCAATATTAAGGTAAACACCTTCCGTTAAGAGCATTGCTCCTTCCTCAAACACGAGTGTTTCAATTGGGCCAAACCCAACTCCCAATGAATAAGGATTCTTGATTCCGCTAACGACAAAACTTTTTCTTAAGTGAATTTTTGCATCATCTAGCTCAAGATCTTGATCCATCACTTTACATTCAAATTCGACGTCCAAGGGATCCTTATCGCTGATAGATAATTCCACCGATGCCTTAAAACCAGACTCATCAAAACTTGCCAAGAATAATTCTTTTTCTCGATCAAAGTGACCTTTGGCACACTCAACGATCGCATTCGTATAATGACCACTGATGGCCTCAAAGTTTACTTTGTAAGAATTGATGTCTTCTTTAAAAATTGAAAAATTTGAGAAATCTTTTTTAAGCTCCGTTTTTCTTTTCTTCGTTATTTTTAATCTAGGATGAGTCGACTCCTCTTCATTCGTTGGGGTCGACACTTCATCATTCTTTTTAGCTACATTTGATTTTTTACTCTCCGACTGACAAGCAACCAAAGACAATAATAGAAACGGAATCATGACAGATGACATTTTCATAATTAATCCTATGGGAATAAAATTGGTCTCATGCTAACAAAAGACCATTTTTCCGATAGGTTCACTATAAAGATTACACAGAAGAGTGTTGAAAATTCAGATATGAAACGATGTTATTTCAACAACTTACAGAGACAAGAGTTCCGATAACGTCAACCGTTACCGGAACCCATGAGAAGAACTAGAATAGATAATCGATACCAAAACCATAGTAATTTTCGCGACGTTGTTTCACATCGAAATTGGCCCCAGCAATATCCTGGCCATAGTTTTCATTATTAGACATTCCGTAGTGGAAATTAGCCGTTAAGTTATCAAGAATGAGATATTTCGCTCGATATAGAAAATCCATATCCACGTGAGCATTTTGAGTTAAGCTCGATGTCCCATACTCTCCAGTCACTTCACCAATAGATGTCGCTTGTGCAGAAAGCGCCATCATGAACTCATCCACTGGACGATACTGATAAGTGGCACGAACAAAAATATCCATGGATGTATCAAGAGTCACATCCGTGTCAGCAGCGGCAGTTGAACTCACGGCCGTGAATTCTCCAGAGTTATTATAAATAACTCCTCCAGCAAGTTGCCATTCATTCGCCTCATCCCATTTTTTTCCGATGCGGGCATTGAGTTCAACAGAGCTACGTGGATTGGCAAAGTTACCATCCTCAGTCTTATTTCCTGTTGAAGATCCAACTCTAGAATCTTGAGTTTTGACTTTGGCCACAGCTCCGAAGTCCAAATTAAAGAGCGAAGAGTTTTGATTTAATAAACGATAGTTGGCCGCCAAAATAGGATTTGAAAAGCCCGATTGATAATAAGCTGAATTCGCAGAAACTTTTCTATCCGTTACTCTTGCATCAAAAGCGGCATCCATACCAACATAAAAATTTAACTGATCAGTATGAGCATAACCGACACGAGTTTCTAATACATAAGCATTGGTTTCTTTAGTCGTTAAGCTTGTTGTGGATTCACGGTAATATGTGACATTGGCATCAACTGTAAGGTTGTACTGACCTTGTTTTAAAAAGTAGTTCACATCACCAAATCTAATTTCTTCCGCCGCACAAATTGACGAAACACTTATCACGGCCAGAGCAGCAATCATTTTTCTCATCGTCGAGACTCCTTGTAATGAGAAGATTGTACTCTTCTAGTTTAAAAATAACTAAGGGATTTTCCTGACAATAGGGGCAAGAAGAGTCAAAAACTGGGGCCAAAAGGAAACTTTTTCCCCTAAAAATAAAAGGCCCGGCATAAAGCCGGGCCCATCATCAATTTCAGTTAAGAAAAGATTAGAACTTGTAAGTCATAGATACGCGAGACATAAGAGAGTCTGTACGTACTACACCAGAAGTACCAGCAGCTGTCGGAGCACCAGCACCTGCAGCATCGTTACCAATAACACCGTCAACAGAAAGTTCACCGAACTTAAGTGAGGCACCAGCGTTAACAACAGTTGTATCTTCTAAGTTTTTATTAGCCGTATCTTTAAGAGAAACATCTGACATGATTGATTGAGATACAGATCCACGAAGAGTTAACCAAGAAGTAGCATCATATTCAAGACCAACAGTTAGAGGAAGATTAGTTGTAACCTCATCCTCGCCATCTGTTGCAAGACCAACAGCATTCGCAACGCCATAAGTGTTTTCTACATTTAGAGTCGTTTGCGACACTTCTAATTTTGTATATAGAGTTGCCTTGTCATTCAATTTATCAGAACGACCAGCACCTACGCGAAGAAGCTTAATTGAAGCTTCGTCGCTTGAAGCATCTTCGCCAGCAATATTGCGGTATTCAGCAAATAGTTTATAAGCATTCATTGCATAAGTACCACCAACCTGGTAGCCCATTTTTCCTTCAAACTCTCCACCAGCGTGATTATCAACTTCGTTCTTTAGAGAGATGTTAGCAAACCCTTCCCAGTCACCAGAGATAACACCAAGACGAGTGCGTAGGATATCAGAGTTGTTAACAGTATCTGTTTCAGTTACATGTCCGTAAGTAAGGTTTGCTCCCCACTTCATTCCAGCATCTCCACCAACAAATACGTCAATGTTGTTTTGTTCAGTGTCAGCTTGAGCAACAGCTCTTAAAGAGTTTGAAGTGTTTGACTCAGAACCAAGTTGAACACCGTATACCATATTTCCTTGACCGAAGAAAACACCGCCCTCTGGACGTGGTGCATTTGAAGAATCATCAGCAGAATCAGCTGTAGTACTTCCTGTTTCAAAAGTCACAAGACCTTTGTGGTTATTAACGTGAGCAGCATTTAGGAAGATATTACGGTTATCGTTGATATAGAACGATCCGTAAGTGTCTTCACCAAGAGCTTGTAGACGAGCCTTCGAAGCGAAAGCTGGTGTTGCAAGAACTGCAAGTCCAAGAGCAACTGTTAGCTGTTTTTTCATGAAATCTCCTTTTTTATAATGACACTTGGTCATTGTTTTTTCATGGATCGCTAAAACAAAAATAAATGTAAGTACTTATAAGTCTCACCACCAAACATTCTTTTGGCAATAATATTTCGCCTTCAAAAAGTCTTACATCAAATGAAATTTATGGTCCTACATGTATCAATTTTTTGACGATCTACGCCCCTATCATTGGTAGACGCACATATAAAAAGACCACCGTGAAGGTGGTCCTGTGAGATAAATCTGTCTTAGAAAAAAATTAGAAAAGGATGTCGAATTTCAAAAAATTGATCTTAATTTCGTTTCCAGACTTGTAAAGATGGTTACGAATGTCGCCACCGTAGCGCTTAAAATTAAGAGCAAAAGTTGGTGCATAAGAGATACTTGCAGCTGAGTATTGGCCCATATCGAATCTTTTTCCTGCTTCAAGGTCAGCAAAAATATTGAAGCCTGATTGATCATCAGCTGATCCTACTTTATATGTAGCTCTCTCAAGACCCGCCATCACACCAACAAAAATAGAATCTTTAATTTTTTCTGCGTTGAAGTTGTAGAGGACTCCACCTGCGGCTCCCCAACGAGTTTCTAAATCGTCGTTACTTCCGAAGTTCACGTCCTGGCGATTAATGTAGGCCTTCGCTTTCCACATAAGACCCACATATTTTTCAATATTCTGAGCGAAGTTTAAGTTTAGTTTAAAGGTTGTTTCTTCGTAATTTGCATTTTTTCCATCACGTGAATCGATGAGTAGCCCACCAGAGTAAGCGTAATCAAAAGCATCGACAGAAACGATACGGGACTGAGCATGAGCGAAGCTTCCAAGAGCGAGAACGATCATAGCGATGATGAGTTTCATAGTATCTCCTTGTATTTGATTCTTAGTTTAATAAAACGCGGGCAAGAAACTTTTCTTGGGACAATTCAGAAGTCACAGGACTTGCCTGGCCCAAAAATTTTAGTGTTGGATAATCAAAAGAGAGTTGCTCCATTGAGGAATCTTTCACATCTGAGATGAACATCTCTTCATCAAAGCGAATGTATTCTTTTTTGATGTGGTTTTCGATGTTTGGAAAAACTCTATCAATCACTCGCTTCATGAGTTTAATTTTTTGAGCAAGATCTTCAGATTGTGGCTCTTCATCGTGGATGAGAAAAAGAGCGTGGCAGAGCTGCTCTTTGTTTTGATGCTGAAACATTTCAAATTCCACTACAAAGTGCCCCCACTCGTGAGTCATGCTCTGAGGGATAAAGAGTGTTCTTTCTTCTGAATACATCTCTTTATTTAGAACCCAAGTGACAGAGATCGCGGACTGAACATTCACAGATGTACATACATCAATGAGTTCCGGAGTGAGCTTATCTTTATTCTGGATTAAAGTTAAAAATTTCTTGGGTGACATTGATACATAAAGATTCTCACACGTTAATGTGGCGAAATCTTTAAAGGTCAGAGTCCACTCTTTCTTTTCTACGAGATCATCTGGAGTGGTCTTTTCAATGGATTCAAAAAGCCGAATTTCAGAATGATCTTTTAAAATGGAATCAAGATTAATCCAATCTTCTTCTGAAAAAAGAGAGGATAATTCGACCTTGTAGCCTTTCTTGGTAAAGAAATCTTCACCAGATCTAAGCTCCATAGACTTAGCTCTTCCGCCAAAATCATGAAACTTCCCATCTTTATAAAAGGTCGCCTCTTTTGATTGAGGAAGAATTTTAGCTTGATAATATTTCTTATAGATATTTTCTACAGCTGATGCAGATCGAAGTTGAAGGACACCAAAATTATAATTTTCTTCCAGCATCTGACGAGTTAAAGGCCTCGATGTAATAAGCCTCACCGTATCTTCGGGAGCATTCCTACGAAGATCTACAAGCTTTAAAACAGCTCCTAAATCTTGGCCCACAATCATGTGGCGATAATGTTTTGAAGGAATTGATTGAGTGTTTCCACCCTTGGTGTCTTTAAAATGCTTTAATAATCCAAAACTCATGGAGCCATCTTAAAATAAAAAACCCACTCTTGCGAGTGGGTTTTTGGCATTCTTAATTGTTTCTTATTTATCTAATAGCGAGTCTGTCACCAGGAAGAATTTGACGCTTTTTAATAAGGTGACTGTTGGTTCTTATGATCGTGCTCATAGGGACCCCTGTTCTTTGCGCCACTCTCCAAAGAGTATCACCCTTTTTCACTGTGTAAAAAACAGAAGGGTTTTTAATGAGTTTCCCTTTTCTCGCATAACTGGCCATCATGCGATCATGACGACGAGTGCGACGATTTTTCTTTGAAGATTTCTCGTAGATATCCGCATAAAGTCCATCTCGAAGAGAATGGTCATCTCTAAATGGAAGCTGAACCACAGTATTTGAAGCTAAATAAGAGTGCTCTGGTAACTCAGGGTTTAAGTCTTCAAGGACATCATGAGGGACTTTAAACTTTTTGGAAATTTGACTAAGAGACTGGCCACCAGGTGTGACATAAGTTTTGAAATTATCTGCCACCACAGAATCTTTCTCATCAAACTTCTCCCACGCCTCTTTCGCTCCTACTGGAACGCGAAGAGGATAACTTTCTACGTAAGGAGGAATTTGCCAACGAACGATTTCTGGGTTGTAGCGTTTCACTTCTTCGAAGTCTAACTGTAAAACCTCTGCCAATTCATAAAGATCGGCATTTCCCTTCACCATGATCTCTTCGTAATCGAGGGCCCTTTCAAATTGGATCTCGTGGAAACCAAAAACATCTAAGTTTTTACCAATAATTGCGAGGGCCATGATTTTTGGAACATAGTTTTTTGTTTCAGGACGAAGATAGCGCCCTTTCGACATTTGCCAAAAGTCATGAGTGCGATACATACGAATAGCACGAGCGACTTTTCCTTCACCGGCATTGTAGCCAGCGGCGGCAAGCTCCCACGAACCAAAGAGACCATGAAGCGTTTTTAAATAATTGGCCGCTGCGATTGTTGCTTTAAGAGGATCTCGTCTTTCATCAACATACCAATCAATGTTAAGACCAAATTTCTTTCCTGTGGCCGGCATAAATTGCCAAGGTCCCACGGCTTTTGCCCAAGAACGAGCATGATTTTGAAATCCAGATTCCGCCATTGCTAAATAAATAAGATCTCTTGGTAATCCATTATCGGCCATGATTTTAGAAAGAACAGGAGCATATCTTCCAGCTCTTTGAGTGTAGTTCATAAAATGAACTCTTCCTCTACCCGTAAAAAACTTCACCCACATGGCAGTTTGCTTGTTCCATGTGACAGGAATATCGAATTTCGTGTTTCTTAGGCCCAACTCACGAGCAGCCTCTTCAGAAATTTCATACGTTTTATAAGGAGAGGCAAAAGTCTTCTCGTGTGATGAACCGTGAATACAGCCACGACAATTTGGTAGATCTTTTTCAATGAGCTGCTCTTGGACTCGATAGTACTCAGCTTGTTCTGCCACAGAGGGGTTGTACTTATTTTTAAGAGCTCGTCTCTTATGAGTGGTTGAACATGCCGAGATGAACAGTAGACCAGCTAGCGGCAATAATAAGATTTTGTCAGTCATTACAATCCCTCAATCTTCCTGAAGTAAGTAGGATACTCCATCTTTAACAGAATAATCCAAAGATACTTATCAACAAAGAAGGC